>ERZ838118.955-NODE-955-length-38272-cov-5.414266_pt1 | contig 38272 bp, 33 predicted proteins | sample MGYA00519863_ERZ838118 | MGnify/ENA primary metagenome ERZ838118 (study PRJEB31850, sample SAMEA3708827) | human gut metagenome | biome: human gut; feature: human-associated habitat; material: faeces | place: China | collected 2014 ...
GGGACTGGCTCGGCATCCCCGAACCGATCATGGCCTGCTCCGGCACCGCCGCCTTCGTGGTGGCCCTGCGGACGCTGGCCCGCCGCAATCCGGGCCGGAGCCGCGTCGTCGTCCCGGCCTACACCTGCCCGCTCGTCCCGCTGGCCGTGCGGCTTGCCGGTTTGCGGGCCGTGGCGTGCGACACGCTGCCCGGAGGGTTTGGAATCGATCCCGGCGCGCTCGGGCGCTGCTGCGATGAAACCGCGCTCGCCGTGGTCCCCGCGCATCTGGGCGGCAGGGCTTCGGACATTTCCGCCGTCTCCGCCGTGGCCCATGCCTATGGAGCCGTCGTGATCGAGGACGCCGCGCAAGCACTCGGCGCGTCTTTCGGAGGCCGGAGCGTGGGGCTGTCCGGCGACATCGGCTTTTTCAGCCTTGCCGTGGGCAAGGGGCTTACCACGTACGAGGGCGGCGTGCTGTTCAGCCGCGATCCGGACCTGCACGCCGAGCTTCAAGGGACGGCCTCACGCGTCTTGCGGCCCGGCCTGCTCTGGAACGCCCGGCGCGTCCTTGAACTGCTCGGCTACGCCGTGGCCTATAACCCGGCGCTGCTGCCCTTGGCCTATGGGCGCCCGCTGCGGCGCGGGCTTGACCGGGGCGACGAGATCGCGGCGGTGGGCGACGCCTTCACGCTGGACGACATCCCCCTGCACCGCATGGACCCGCTGCGCCTGCGCGTGGCGGCGAACGCGCTGGAGCGGCTCCCGGCGTTCCTTGAGGCCGGACGTGACCGGGCCGTGCGCCGCGCCGGGATGCTGGAGCGGGCGGGCGCGGAAGTCCTGCGCGACGATCCGGGCGGGGAGGGGATATGGCCTTTCTTTATGGTCCTCATGCCGGATCGGGACCGGCGGGACCGGGCGCTCGGCGCGCTGTGGCGGTCGGGGCTCGGGGTTTCCAAGCTGTTCGTCCGGGCCTTGCCGGACTATCCGTATCTGGTGGGTGCCGTCGAGGGCGGGCCCTGCCCGGCGGCGCGGGATTTGGCGGGCAGGATGCTGACCGTCACCAATACGCACTGGCTGGACGATGCCGCGTTCGCCCGTCTTGCCGGGGAGATATGCCATGCCTGATGCCCGCCATGCCAATCTGCTCGAACCCGAGGCGTTGGTGGAGCTGTTCCTGCGCCACCCGCCGCAGGGCTTTGCCGCCGCTTCCGAAGCGGATCTGCCCGTCTTCGGAACCGATTTCGATCTGCTGACCACGCTGGAACCCGCGATTCTGGTGAAGATCCGCAGGCTTCCCCTGTTCGGGCTGTGGTCGCGCCTGCTGCGTTTCCCGGCCCGTTTCGCCGGGACCACGGCCACCGAATACGCGCCGCTCCCGAAGGGCTTGGAGCCGGGCGCGCTTCTGGACGGCTTCCGCGAGCGCTGTGCCGCCGGGCAATCCCTGCTGATCGTCAAGGACGTGCCGGAAGTTTCCCCGCTGCTGGGTGCAGGTGACAACGAGGCCGCCATGCGGCTGGCCCGGATTGCGCCGGACAAGGGGTTCATCGTCGTGGAAGGGCAGGCGCTGGCCTACGTTCCCATTGATTTTTCCAGTACAGACGAATATCTGTCGCGCCTCTCCAAAAGCCGCCGCAAGAACCTGCGCCGCAAGCTGAAGTCGCACGAACGGCTGGACATCGAAGCCGTGCCGTTGGGGGACGCCCGGTTCGGCAGCCTTGATGTGCTGGAGGAGCTGTACGGCCTCTACCTCGGCGTCTACGCCCAGAGCGAAATCCATTTCGACCTGCTGACGCGGGATTTCTTCGCGGGGCTGCTGCAAAGCCGGGAGATCGGCGGCGTGGTATTCTGTTACCGCCATGACGGGGAACTCGTGGGCTACAACATCTGCCTTGAGCACGGCGGGATGCTCATCGACAAGTACATCGGGCTGCGTTACCCGCAGGCACGGGAGCTCGACCTCTATTTCGTGAGCTGGTTCGTGAACCTCGAGCACGCGCTGGGGCGCGGCCTGCGCTTCTACGTGGCGGGCTGGACCGATCCTGAAGTCAAAGCCGGCCTCGGGGCGCGGTTCACGTTCACCCGGCATCTGGTCTGGGTGCGCAACCCGATCCTGCGCCGCATCCTGTACATGTTCCGGCATTGGTTTGAGTCCGACGCAAAGGCCGTGGGCGCGAAGGCGGCTGATAAGGATACGGATCATGCATGACCCCCGCGAATCCTTCCGGCCTTCCCCGCCGGTGATCCTCGATTTCGACGGCTCGGTCCTGCCTGTGGCGGAGGGCGAACGCCGCATCCCGCTGGGCTCGTGGCAGGAGGCCATACGCTTCGGCTGCACGCGCCGGGCGTTCAGTGCGCTGGAAGCCCATCTGGAAGGCGTGTTGCCTGTGGATTGCGGCTGTGCGTTCATGGGCAGCGGCGACTTCCACCACGTCACGCTGATCCCGCTGCGCCGCCTGTGCCGCCGCCTGCCGCCCGCGTCCCTTGATGTGGTCGTTTTCGACAACCACCCGGACAACATGCGCTATCCCTTCGGCATCCATTGCGGTTCGTGGGTGTCGCACGCCGCCTTGCAGCCGAGCGTCCGGCGCGTCCATGTCATCGGCATCACTTCGGGGGACATCGGCCTTGCCCACGCGTGGGAGAACCGCTTGACGCCCTTCCTGCGGCGCAAGCTGACGTATTGGAGCGTCGGCACGGACGCGGCGTGGCTGCGCCTGATCGGGCGGGCGGAGTGCTGCAGATCATTCGGATCGGCGGACGAACTGGTGCGCGGGCTGCTCCCGGCACTGGCGGATGCCGGGAACATCTATCTTTCCATCGACAAGGACGTATTCGCGGAAGACGTGGTGAAGACCAATTGGGATCAGGGCGTCTTCCGGCTCAGCCATACCGAGGCCGTGCTTGCCGCCTGCGCGGGCAGGGTGATCGGCGCGGATGTCTGCGGCGACGTGTCGGGTTACGAATACGCGAGCCCCTTCAAGCGGTTCCTGAGCCGCCTCGACGGGCAGGAGCCCTGCGATCCGCAAGCTCTGCGCGGCTGGCAGGAAGGGCAGAGGGCTGTAAACGCCGCCTTGCTGGAGAGCCTTGGAAAGGTGTTGCGAGAGCCCGAGGCTTCTACCCGCGTTTCCCCAATCCTCCGCCGCTTCTTCTAGAAACCGATAAAAAGGGTGAGGCCGAGACAAGAGTATCGTGCCGTCCCTTGGGTCGTATGCATAGACTGAAAAAGCCCCCTCCCAGCATTCTCAAACAGCCTTTTTCTACGAGAGAGAAATTTTCCGCCGTTGCATCGGGAAAACCTTTATGTTAGAGTGCTTATAGATTGAAGTTTATCTTGTTATTTCAGTTGATTGCATTTTGCAAATAGAGGTGATCCGTATGCTCTCTCTCTCTCTCTCTCTCTCTCTCTCTCTCTCAGCGCGTAATTAGCTTATTTTATAGTATAAAAGAAAAACGTTCCAGAGCCGTTTCATCTCGGTTCCGGAACGTTTTTTATTTTTTGAACCCACTCACCGAAGTCGGGAAAGGGAACTAAAAATGGTTTCTTTTTTCAGAGAGGGGGGAGCGGGGAGTTTTGTGCCCTTTGCCGGGGATACCCTCAAAAAGCAGGCGGAATCGCTTTGGCACATGGCAGAGGATTTGGATGACTCATTCGACGAGGTCATCCGTTGTCTCTTGTCCATTTCCGGGCGCATCGCGGTCACGGGCATGGGGAAGAGCGGGCATGTAGCCCGTAAAGTGGCTGCGACCCTCGCTTCCACTGGTTCGCCCGCCTATTTTATCCATCCCGCTGAGGCCAGCCACGGGGATTTGGGCATGGTGTCGCGGCATGACGCCGTCATCGCCTTTTCCAACTCAGGTGAAACGGCCGAACTGAGCGATATCATTTTGTTCGCGTCGCGGCATGGAGTCCCGATTACGGGGGTGACGAAGCGGGGCGATAGTTTTTTGGCCCGTCACGCCGATCATGTCCTTTTACTCCCCAATGAGCCGGAAGCGTGCCCTATCGGATGCGCTCCCACTACGTCGACGACGCTTCAAATGGCGCTCGGAGATGCCATTGCCCTTTCCCTGCTCAAGGCAAGGGGATTCGGCGCGGAGGATTTCCATCGGTTCCATCCGGGGGGAAGGCTTGGCAGGAAGCTCATGACCGTGCGCGAGATCATGCACGTTGGAGAAGCTCTCCCTTTAGCGTCCCTCGACAGTCCGATGACGGAAATCCTCTGCATCATGACAGGCAAAGGGTTCGGCTGTGTCGGCATTATGGAGAAAGGCATCCTTGTCGGCATCATTACCGATGGAGACCTGAGGCGGCATATGGACGGCGGTCTGTTGGGGCTGACCGCCGAACGGGTCATGAGCCGGAATCCGATCACGGTCGATGAACATTGCCTTGCCGCCAAGGCGCTGGGGATCATGCAGTCCAGCAAAATCACGAGTTTGTATGTCGTACGGAGCGGAGAGCCCGTCGGCATTTTGAATGTTCATGACTGCCTGCGGGCGGGGGTTAATTGATGTCTACGATGTTGCGTTGCCTGATGGTGGGATGCCTGACGGTCGTTTGCGGATGCGCTGTGCAGCAGGGCGGACGCGGGGAAAAGAGCGGGGTTGCGGCGCAGGAAATCAGGTATGCCGGATTCGCCAGCCAGCTTGGGGAACAGATGGAAGGAACCATTGCTTCCGTCGAGAAAACGCCTTTTGGAGGGCCCGCTGAGGTTTCAGTGGGGCGTCCGTATGTTTCCGGGCTCCGGATGCTGTGCCGCAGGGCCACATTGACGGATCCCCACAGGGAAATGACGGTTGCCGTTTGCCGCCGGCCTTCGGAAGAGTGGACGCTTGTGGAACCGATTTTTGAGCCGCTGCCGAGGTAATCCATGTCGTCGGGTTGGATTGTGCAGGGAAGGGTGATTATGGCCCTGATCCTCCGTGAAGTGCATACGCTCTATGGCTCGTCGCGGCTCGGGTATCTGTGGGCTGTGATCCAGACGATGTTCGGCATCGGGATATTCTGGGGGATACGGGAGATAGCCGGGGCGCGGGCTCCGCACGGCATGTCCGTTTTGATGTTCCTGCTTGCGGGGTTTGGCCTCTGGGCCACATTCAGCGAAACGCTTACCAAATGTATGAGTGCGGTCAGCGGCAACAAGGCGCTTTTAACCTTTCCGCAGGTAACGCCGCTTGATTTGATGCTCTCCCGGACCGTTGTCGTGTGGGGGACGCAGCTTTCTTCCGGATGCGTGATTACAGGCATTGCGGCCTTTTGTGGCACATCCCTTTATGTCTCCGACTGGACGGGGCTTTTCGCCGCATTCCTTCTGACGCCTTTGCTCGGGCTCGGCTGCGGGATGCTGTGCGCTTCATTGGCGGTCTTTTGGCCGACGCTGGAGAAAATCGTGCCCATGATACTGCGCATCTTGTTCTTTGCATCGGGCATTTTCTTTTCCGTTTCGATGTTTCCAAAGAACATTGCGGACATCCTGCTGCTCAACCCGGTCATGCAGCTCATTGAATTGCTGCGTCAGAGCTTATCGCGCGGATACGTGGCTCCCACTTACGATTACCTCTACATTGTGGCGTTCTGCGTGGTTTCGTTGTGCCTTGGCGGATTGTTGGAGCGTTATGCGCGCAAGAGGGCCGAGCAATGATTGCGTTGCATAACATTGCCAAGTCCTATCCCCTCCCCCGAGGGAAAAAGGTTGTGCTCGATGATGTGAACATAACCTTCCGTCCCGGTGAGAACATGGGGATTCTCGGCCTCAATGGGGCTGGGAAGTCGACGCTCATGCGGATCATCGGCGGCGCGGAACTCCCCGACAGCGGAAAGGTCGTCCGCAAAAGCCGGGTGTCGTGGCCCATCGGCTTTGCGGGAGGTTTCCACGGGAGCCTCACGGGTCGGGAGAATTTGCGCTTCACTTCCCGCATCTATGGTTCCGATATCCGGAAAGTAACTGAGTTCGTGGAAGATTTTTCGGAGCTGGGCCCATATATGGATATGCCGGTGCGCACGTACTCGTCAGGTATGAAATCCAAGCTGGCGTTCGGCCTCAGCATGGCCATCGGTTTCGATTTTTATCTCATCGACGAAGCCTATTCCGTGGGCGACGCGGCCTTTCAAGCCAAAGGCGAGCGCGTTTTTCAGGAACGCAAAGCCAGTTCAACACTCATCGTCGTTTCACATAGCGTTTCAACAATACGTAAAAACTGCGATAACGCTGCGGTTCTCTTTGGGGGCAAGCTGATGTGCTTTGCCAATCTGGAGGACGCGCTTACCCGCTATCAGGAAATTTGTGATGCTCAAAAGCGATAATCCGCCGCCTCTCACCCTGGCCGTACAGTCAGGCCGTCGATCTTTTTCCAGTGCGCGTGCCTGCTGGGGCAGGCTGCCGCGAAAAGGGAAGATTTTTGCGTGTGTTGTACTGCTGCCCACAGTAGCGGTGTTCCTTTATTACCTGCTGTGGACTTCGCCCATGTACGTTTCCCAGACGCGTTTCGCTATTCGCAGCGCTGATTCGTCTGGAGGCGGGTTGGATATCGCCTCCGCACTGCTTCGTTCCTCGTCTTCGACGGGGGCGGACGCGCATATCGTAGTTGAGTACATTCAATCGCTAGATATCATTCATGATATTGATAAAGAACTCGGCGTTGATCTGCATTTTTCCGACAAGGGCCACGACGTCTTTTCACGCCTGACGAATAATCCGACTCAGGATGAGCAGCTCCGGTATTGGAAATGGGCGGTCATTCCCGCCCTCGATCAGGATACGGGCATCATCACCTTGGAAACGAAAGCCTACTCCCCTGAAATGGCGCAGAAGATCGCCGCCGCCGTACTGGCCCGCAGCGAAGCCCTTGTGAATACCATGAACCTCCGTGCCCGGGAGGACGCCGTTTCACTGGCGCAATCGGAAGTCCAGAGGGCGGAGGCGCGCGTCAGGAAGGCACAGGAAGCTATGCGTAACTTCCGGGATGCGCATACCCTCCTCGACCCCAGGGTGACGGCCGCTGGTCTGCAGGGGGTGGTGACGGAACTGGAAGGTGAAGCCGTCAAACTGCGTGCGCAGCTGGCGGAAGCCCAGTCGTTCATGCGTTCCAGCGCTCCGGCGACAAAAGCGCTGCAAACGCGGTTGAAAGCTGTGGAGAGCCAACTTGATCAGGAAAAGCAGCGATTGGCGGGCCTCCGCTCGCAGGAGGGCAATCTCAACGCTGTGGTAGGCGAGTATGAGGATCTCACCATCGAAGCCGAGTTCGCCCAGAAACAGCTTGTAACAGCCATGTCCGCGCTTGAGTCCGCAAGAGTCCACGAAGTGGCCAAATCCCGATATGTCGTCGCGTTCCAGCAGCCTACGTTGCCGGATGAGTCCCTCTATCCGCGCCCTTTCCTTTTCACGGCCTATGTCTTTGTCGGCGCCCTGCTTCTTCTCGGGCTGGGTTCGCTCATCACCGCTTCTATCCGAGAACACGCAGGGTTTTAACCGATGAATCATATGATGCACTGGAAAACATATCTGGCTTTTGCGACCGGAAGCCTTCTTTTGCTAAGCCTTCCGCCGTATGCGGCGGGGGCGCAGAATACCGTCCAGCAAACAGGCGGAAGTGCTTATGGACAGCCGCTCGGTCGATCTTCCAATCCCGTTCCGGCGAGTTCGGGAGGTATTCCCGGCGTTCCTTCTTCCATGCCCGCGCAGCAAGCTCCGGGGACATACCGCCTCCCTTCGCAGGGCTCCGTATGGGGCAGCCGCGAAAGTTCGCCGGTCCCTACCGTCCTTGATGCCCCGCCAGCCTGGGCGCAATCGCCTCTGCGCGGTCCGGCTTCGGCGACGCTGCCTCCCTTCGGCGCCAATTTGTTTCAGGGGAATTTTGCCTCCACCTATTCGGAAAGTGTGAACGCCGATTACGTCATCCTTCCGGGAGACCGCATTGTGGTCCGTATTTGGGGAGCCAAGACGTATGACGATGTCCTGATGGTTGATCAGCAAGGAAATGTTTTCTTGCCGGAAGTAGGCCCGATCCGGGTGGCCGGACTGAAGCAGGGGCAGCTTCTGGGAGCCGTCCGGTCAAGCCTTGCCTCCGTCTTCACCGACAACGTCAATATTTACGTCAATCTTCAAAGCTCTCAACCCGTAGCCGTTTACGTGGCGGGCTTCGTGAACCATCCCGGAAGATACGCGGGTGGGCCGATGGATTCCGTCATGTCGTATCTGGACAGGGCGGGCGGCATCACGCCCGAGCGGGGAAGTTATCGGCACATCAAGGTGATGCGGGGAAAATCCCTTATCGGGACGGTCGATTTGTATGATTTCGCCCTGCGCGGGGAAATGCCTTCCATCCGGCTCAAGGATGGGGACGTGATTTTGGTGGATGAACGTGGGAGCAGTGTCGCCGCTCTCGGTCTGCTTCGCCAACAGGCCCGTTATGAATTCATGGGCACGGCGACCGGGGCGCACCTTCTCGATCTCGCTACGCCGTTGAACAGCGCTTCGCACGTCAGCATCAGCGGGATACGCAACCGTGCGCCGTTCAACGTATACATCCCCATTGCCGAATTTGCGCAGTTTCAGCTTGCGGACGGGGACACTGTCGATTTCGTTGCCGATAAGCGTGGGCGCACCATCATGGCCGCAGTTACAGGGGCCATTCAGGGGGCTTCCCGGTTCCCCGTCCGCAAAGACACGACCCTCAAATCGTTGTTGCAATACGTGGAAATTGAGCCGGCCATTGCTGATACGTCCGCGATCTATATCCGCCGCCAAAGTGTAGCCGCACAGCAAAAGGCGATTATTGCCGATTCGCTGCGCAGGCTTGAACAGAGCGCGCTCACGTCAACGTCTTCGTCCGTGGATGAAGCCAACATCCGGGTTCGGGAAGCGGAGCTGATTCAGGATTTTGTGCGTCGTGCCGCAACGCTGGAGCCTGACGGCGTAGTCGTCGTTTCGCGCGGGGGCACAGTCAAGGATCTCCTGCTTGAGGACAACGACGTCATTGTTATCCCGCAGAAAACGGATGTCGTCCATGTATCGGGGGAAGTCTTGATACCCAAGGCCATCACCTATGAAAAGGGTATGTCCCTCCACGAATACCTCGAGAGCGCGGGCGGCCTTTCGGATCGTGCGGACAAGGACAATATCCTTGTCGCCAAGCAGAATGGTGAAGTGGGCAAAGTCCAAAATATGGGCATAGCGCCGGGCGACCGTATCTTGGTCATGCCCCGGTTTGATTCCAAGAATATGCAGCTGGCTAAGGATTTCACCCAGATTTTGTACCAGATTGCCGTGGCGACGAAGGTTGCTGTGGGATTATAGCATGAAGATTCCTGCCATCAGTGTGATCATTCCTCTGTATAATTGTGCTCCTTGGCTTCGGGAATGTCTGAACAGTGTCGTTCTACAGACCTTGAAAGATATAGAGATTCTCATCGTGGATGATAAATCTACAGATAACTCTGTCAGTATAGCTGAAGAATACGCGGCACAGGATAGGCGCATCCGGATATTCCGCAGTACAGAGAATCTCGGTCCTGGACCCAGCCGGAATACAGCTATAGCACAGGCTTGTGGGGAATATATTGCCTTTATGGATGGGGACGATTTTTATCCTTCTTTAGATGTGCTGGAAGTTTTATATCACAATGCCTTGGAACATCAGGCAAAAGTGTGTGGAGGTTCCCTACGCTACGTGAACGCCGATGGTAGTACGCGAGAGAAACAGTTATCGGAATATGTGTTTACAGAAGAGAGATTCTATACCTTCCGTGAATATCAGCATGAGGGGGGATATTATCGTTTTTTGTATAATAACGAATTATTACAAATAAACAGATTGGAGTTTCCGCCACTACGGCGTTTTCAAGATGCGCTTTTTTGTGTGAAGACCATGCTCGCCACAGAAGTTTTCTACGCTATGCCCATGATAAGCTATGCGTACAGAAAAGGACATAAACAAGTAAAATGGACAGAACAAAGTATAAACGATTATTTTATAGGAATATTAGAATTGTTGAATATATCAAAACTGTATAAATTAGATGTTTTGCATTATTGTATGGCAAAAAATTTATACGATCATATTTATTTGTTCATGAAAATAAGAAAATATAACATTTTAAAAATTTTATGTAATATAGATTACAGTCTGATAAAATATCAGAATACTGTATGCAAGGTTAAAATATCAAGATTGAAATTTATATTAAAATTGATACAATACAAATATTTTTTGAGGATATCCGTAGCTTAATAAATTTGCCTCCGTGTTCATGATTTTTTTATGCTTATAAATATAAATTAACATATATGGAGAAGGTATGAAGCTTTACCAAAAAATTATAGAAGGATCTAAGACACATGTATATATTTTAGGATTTCCTGTATATTATGAAAACATAAAAGATAATGAAACTAGAAAACGTTTTTTATGGATGCATTCTGTAAAAAAAAGGGAAGTTGGTATTGTTCAAAATGGAGATAAAAAATCCATTTTTAGTAAAATAATCAATACCATAGAATCAGATGTTAAAAATAATACATCTTACAGTATGAATTTGACATCACGCAAAAGTGTGGAGGAAATGTTTGAAATAGTGAAAAATTTTGATGTCATATCGTTTGACATATTCGATACGGCATTATTGCGAAAAGTAGAGTTTCCGAGTGATATATTTGATATCATGGCTCTTGAAATGCACTGGCCGGATTTTACCTCGGCCAGAAAAAGAGCTGAGGATTATGCTCGCGTTCAAAAAGAAAAAACTGAGGGGCACAGGGAAGTCACCATCGACGAAATTTACGGTGTTCTGCGCGAGCGCTATAATATTGAGATGATATGGATGCAGCGTGAAATAGAGCTCGAAAAGCAAAGTTCCATACAGAATTCCTATATATTTGCATTATATGAACGTCTTATTCATGCTGGCAAAACCGTGGTGTTCACCACAGATATGTATCTACCCAAAGACACCCTAAAGGAAATGTTGGAATCCAGCGGCTACCATGATTTTTGCGATATATATGTCTCGAACGTCTATCAATTACGAAAAGGGGATGGGTCGCTCCAGAAAAAGCTTATAGAGAAGTATCCTCTGAAAAAAATTATCCATATTGGTGACAACAAGACCGCCGATGTGGATAAGTCAGAAAAAAGCGGCATGGCCGCGCTGTGGTATCCTGACTGTCGTTTACAGAAGCGCGAAGTCTTCCTCAATAATCTTTCGGGCAGTATATATAGGGCTATTGTTAACAATACGCTTAACACCGGATTGTGGGAGCACGGACTGCATTACACACACGGTTTCCGGGTGGGGGGTATTCTTACCGCCGGATACTGTGAACATATCAACGAAGTGGCGCAACAAAAGGGGGCCGAAAAAATCCTATTTTGTGCAAGGGACTGCTATATTATACAAAAAGTATATAATGCATTTTATCGCAAGGTTGACAACTCGTATATAGAAATATCCCGCTATGCGGTGATGAATCTATCTCCTGAACGGTATGCCAACGATATTTTAGATAGATTCATTTTTCGATACTGGGACGAAAATAAGAATGCCAAGACGTTGGAGCAGTTGTTACACGATACGGGCTATAATTTTCTTGTACCATATCTAGAAGATAATGATCTGGACCGATTTATATATTGTAGTAGTGCTAGCAAGGAATTATTCGCAGAGTTTTTCCTTTCACATATTGATGTATTGAAGGAGAACAGTAAAGTATCCAGAGAAGCGGCAACGGCCTACTTTGGTGGACTTATAGGTACGGCCAAATCCATACTTATTGTCGATGTGGGATGGAGCGGAACGTGTATAAGCGCACTAGAATATTTCATACACGATGCTATTTCTCCAGACATCCACGTATCCGGTACTCTGGTATGTTCCAGCAATACCAAAAATATGTGTAATCAGATCTTGGGAAAATACATTGTACCCTATGTGTGTGGTCCGTGCCGCAACAACGATTTTAATAATTTTATGATGCCTTCAGGAAAGAAGAGTGTACGCGAAATAGATATGCTACATATGCCATTGGAGTATATGTTTACGGCTGACACGGCTTCACTTGTGGAATATTTTAAGGATAATGATGCTACAGTTAATTTTGTGCGGGATGTGAATACACCAAAAAATATCAATGAAATACGTGAAATGCAGAACGGTATATACGCATTTAATGAAAAATACGTAGAATATACAAAACACTTACTCATTGATGTTACTGTATCTCCATATGTTGCATTTATAGCGTTGAAAGAAAGCATAACTGATAAAAATTATAGTTATAGTATATATAAAAATTTTTTGTATGATGCGTGCACAGCTCCGGGTAATGCACAGCGCCGAGGGGTACCGTTTTCCTCTTTTTTTCCTGATAAGATTACTCCAGCGATAATTTCTCCAGGTAAGGGTAAAAGAATTCTCTTCGTTTCTCCTGAATTAATATACACAGGGGCACCACGCTCTCTACTGCGTGTTTGTCGCCTAGCCAGAGAACTTGGTTATGAACCCATAGTTTGGTCGGCCAAAGATGGCCCTTTCCGGGAGGAATTCCTTAAGGAAAATATTGCCCTTCAAATAGTACAGGCGCAGGATATTTCTCAAAATCAATATATGGATATAGTTTCTTCCTGCGAATTAGCCTATTGTAACACAATAGTAACCGATGATTATGTACGGATACTAAGTCGATATCTACCAACGGTATGGTTCATAAGAGAGGCTACAAATATACCCGATTTCTGCCGCAATAAGCCGGAGCGTCTTGCTCTGCTACAAAGCTATGACAAAATTTTCTGTGTGAGTGAGTATGCGGCAACAGCGCTCAGTCAGTATACCAATCAGCAGATCCATATTATTCATAACTGTGTGGAGGATGAAAGTCAGTGGGCCGAAAACTATAGACCAGGCAGTGGGCCGACAGTCAAGTTTGTACAATTCGGTACTATGGAGTACCGTAAGGGTTATGATATATTGATTGCAGCATACAAGTCTATGCCTATTGAATATCAGCGTCTCTGTGAAATGTATTTTGCAGGAGGCTTTATTAACTCAGGAACTCCATATTGTGATTATCTGTTTTCTGAAATGGATAATGTACCATCTCTACATTATCTTGGTATTATAGAGGGAGCTGAAAACAAGATAAGGACACTCTCCCAAATGGATGTTGTGGTTGTGGCTTCTCGTGACGAATCGTGTTCATTAGTGGCACTGGAAGGGGCTATGCTTTCTAAACCCCTTATTCTCACTGAGTCTGTAGGTGCAAAATACATAGTTGATAGTGAAAACGGTCTGATTGTCACCTCTGGCGATGTGGAAGCCATGAAGAAGGCGCTTATGCAGATGATTGACAATAAGAATGCATTGCATGTTATGGGCATTGCCTCCAGAAAAATATATGAGTCCCGAGCGGGTATGTCCATACACAAGGCCGCTTTTGAAAGATTGTTTAATGAATTGTCCGCAAAAGGAAAGGATGGGGCAAAGCTGGCTGTCATTTCGGATTTTGACGAAACTGAGGTGGTCATTTCTCTGACCTCGCATCCCGGCAGAATGGCGTGCATCCATACCTGTCTAGAAAGCCTTATAAAGCAGGACTATCGTAACCGTAAAATTATACTTTGGCTATCTTTGGAGCAGTTTGTGCATAAGGAGAAGGATCTTCCCGCTGCACTGCTCAACCTTAACGGGCAAAACGCTTTTGAGATTCGCTGGGTTGCGGACGATATCAAGCCCCATAAAAAATATTATTATGCCTACCAAGAGTTTAGAAAAACACCTATCATCGTGGTGGACGACGATGTTGTATACGATCCCAGCATGGTGAGGGCACTTGTGGCCTCGTATAAAAAGCATCCTCACTGCATATCCTGTCACAGGGCAAATTTGATGCTCCTTCGTGCGGATAAGACGTTCCGTGCCTACCAGACTTGGCCTATGGGGTACACACTTCTCTCCGATACGCCGTCGTACCAGCTACTTCCCACCGGCGTTGGTGGGGTATTGTACCCACCGAATTCCTTGCCCGAATATACATTTAACACCGATGTGATCAAAAGGTATTGCCTATTATGCGATGATCTTTGGCTGAAAATGATGACTGTCTTGAATGAATACCCTACGGTGGTCGTAAAAAACCATCGCCCCTACAAGCTGATAGACGGTAGCCAAGATGTGGCTCTGTGGAAGGAGAACGTTAAAGGATCGAACAACGACATTACACTTCATGCCATTTGTGAATATATATATAAATCTATTCCGCAAGGGAGTGTATGTATGGAAAGAATACGGAAGGACAGATTTTGCTAAAAAGGAGTCGATACTGTGGAATACTTCGATTTTTCAAGAACGCTTGAGGCTATACCAAATGATCATTGCCGTCAGACAACATTCAGGGAATTCATGCTGGAAACCATACCGAGAGAAAATGAAACTAAAGGTAAAATAGTAGATCTTGGTTGTGGAACTGGTCATTTTTATGACTATGTCCATAGTCATTTTAATTCATTAGAATATATAGGGGTGGATATAGAAGGCTCTCCTGAAGCCAGACAGCGTACTCGATCCGACTTTTCTTTTATACCTTATGATGGTGTTTCACTTCCCTTTGAGGATTCGAGTGTTGAAGTTATATTTATGAATCAAGTACTTGAACATATACGTGCTCCTCATTTGCTCTTTCCAGAAATTAAAAGATGTCTTGTAGATGATGGATTACTGATTGGTTCTGTATCGCAGCTTGAGCCATATCATAGTTATAGCGTGATGAATTACACTTTTTATGGTTTATGTAGTTTTTTGGATCTGTTTGGTTTGCATGTTTTTAAACTGAGACCTGGAATAGATTCCAATACACTTATATCTAGAACATTTAATAAATTTTTATTAGAAAGGGAAGTAGATTTTGAACAATGTTTTTTTACAGAAGAGTCCATTCTTAATTATGCGATCGAAACATATTTTCGTAAAAAAAAGTTTACTATACAGCAAATAAATCTTCAAAAATTAAAAATTGCAGGACAATTCTCATTTGCAGTAAAAAATAGATAATACATAAATTAATAGTAAAGCGTTATAATTATAAATAGATAATATTTATTTGTTCTCAATGTTGCTTGAAAATGGATCTAATTTTTATTAGTTGGGGAACACTAATGAATATCGCCGTTGCCGGAACCGACTATGTTGGTCTGAGTCTTGCTGTTCTGCTCGCTCAGCATAACAGCGTGAAGGCCATGGATATTGTTCCTGCCAAAGTAGAACTGATTAATTGAAGGAAATTCCCCATTATAGACAGAGAGATAGAGGAGTATCTGGCTGAAAAGCCACTCGACTTAGTTGCTTCCACGGATGGGGAGGCGGTCTATCGAGATGCTGAGTTCATCATTATAGCCACTCCCATTAATTACGATGTGGAGCGGAATTACTTTGATACATCGTCTATTGATGCTGTACTGAAACTGGTGGAAAAGGTGAATCCAGAGGCTACTATCGTCATCAAATCTACCGTGCCCGTGGGCTATCTGGAAGCTCAGCGAGGTGCTTATCCAACACTACCTAACATGTTGTTTTCACCAAAATTTTTACGTGGGGTCAAAGCTCTTTATGATAACCTGTATCCATCGCGCATCGTCGTAGGTGTGCCGGATTCTGCCAACCAGCTCTGCGGGCCCGTGCAGAGCAGTTTGCCGCCTTGCTTCAGGAAGGTGCGCTAGAGGACGAAACGCCTACACTCATCGTCCATTCCACGGAAGCGGAATGCATTAAGCTTTTTGCCAATACTTATCTTGCCATGCGTGTGGCATACTTTAACGAGCTTGATACTTATGCCGAGTTGCATGGGGCTGGACTCTGCACAGATTATTAAGGGGATGGGACTCGATCCCCGCATCGGCTTTTCTACAACAATCCTTCTTTTGGGTATGGGGGCTACTGCTTGCCCAAGGATTCTTGTCAGTTTCTCGCCAATTTTGCTGGTGCAAAGCTATTGTGGAAGCCAATAATACTCATATCAATTTTATTGTTAGCCAGATCATAGCCCGCCAGCCACGTATTGTGGGCATTTACCGCCTCACCATGAAAACAGGTAGTGACAACTTTCGCGCTTCAGCCATTCAGGGTGTCATGGGCCGTCTGAGTAACAGTGGGGTCAAACTAGTCATTTACGAGCCCACATTGACACAGGATATTTTTATGGACTGGACATGAACTGGATGAATTTAAAAAGATGGTCGAGCTCATCGTAGTGAATCGCATGTCTAGAGAGCTGAGGGATTCAGTAGATAAGATCTATACTCGGGATCTTTTTGGAAGAGATTAATTTTCTAGCAACATCAAGTTGGGGAAGCTGAGAACGTAGTCCACGATGAATGAAACAAACACGATCTTTGAGCAGGAATGCATGTTTCTTGTTTTCTCCTGTACACTCTCTCGGATATCTCATCTTTCTGTTTTTCTTGGTACTCCTGTATGGCTATTACGAAAAAGAAGGGAAGGGGAGTCTTCTGCTGTCATCGGCTGGGGCCACAAACCCACAGCCGATAAGGCACGATGTTATGCCCTGAAACATAACCTTCCCTATATCGCGCTTGAAGACGGCTTCCTGCGCTCCCTTGATCTCGGATGTAAGGGGGCCCAGCCTCTTTCCCTTGTAGTTGACCATACCGGCATCTACTACGACGCCACTGAGCCATCCGATTTGGAGAATCTACTGAACGGCTCCGGATGGGATTTGGAAGGACAGTTGCAGTCCGCCCAGCATGCCATTGAAGCTATCAAGCGTCACGATCTGAGCAAGTATAATCATGCGCCGCGTGCTGCTGAAAGATTGCTTGGTGATGCTTCGTGCCCGCGTGTTCTTATCCTTGATCAGACAAAGGGGGATACCAGCGTTACGCTTGGCCGTGCCGATGCTGAAAGTTTCACAGCTATGCTGGACGACGCGCAGATGCGGTTTCCCAACGCCCGGTTGTTCGTCAAGACGCATCCCGATGTGCTTGCGGGGAAAAAGCAGGGCTATCTGACCGAGGCGGCGAAGCGAAGAGGCATTGCGATCATCGCACAGGATGTTTCGCCGCTTTCCCTTCTTGCTCAAGCTGATGTTGTGTACACAGTCACCTCCCAGATGGGCTTTGAGGCCTTGCTGCTTGGTAAGGAAGTGCACTGTTTCGGCATGCCGTTCTATGCGGGATGGGGGGCAACGCATGATCGGCTTACTTGCCCGCGGAGGGCAAAACGCCGTACGGCGGAAGAGATCTTTGCCGCGGCGTATATGTTGTATGCGCGTTATGTGAATCCCGTGGCCGCCAAGCGTTGTGACATCCATGAAGCCATTCGGATTCTGGCCGCCCAGCGTTTTCAGAATGAGCGGAATAAGGGGTTCCACTCATGTGTTGGCTTTTCCAGATGGAAACGTCCTCATGCCCGGGCCTTTTTGCAATCGACCACGGGAACCATCCGTTTTTTTTCTGATTGGTGGAAAGCCATCAAATGGGCGCAAGCAAACGGCGGCGATGTCGTGGTATGGGCGTCCAAATGCACAATAGGACTTGAGAGTTCCTGCCAGACTATGGGCGTCCGGCTGATACGCATGGAGGACGGCTTCATCCGTTCGGTTGGGTTGGGTTCCGATTTTAATTGGCCGTATTCGTTGGTGCTGGATGAGAAGGGCATCTACTATGATCCATCCCGCCCGAGTGGGCTGGAAGACATTTTGAATGCCTTGCCTGAACATCCGGAGCGGGCCGAACTGTGCAGCCGGGCTTCCGCCTTGCGTGGTTTTATCGTCGAGAAGGGAATTACCAAATACAACACGGGTGTTGATGCAGTAACCCGTGGTGATTTTTCTGCAAAGGGACGTTTGCTCCTTGTCCCCGGACAGGTTGAGGACGACGCTTCCGTGCGGCTGGGCGGATGCGGGCTGTTTTCCAATGTGGATTTGCTCAAGGCCGTGCGGGAACGCCATCCGGATGCTTTCATCATCTATAAGCCGCATCCTGACGTGGAAAGCCGGAACCGGAAAGGGCGCATACCCGATGGAGAGGCGTTACGGTACGCGGATCGTGTTGTCCGCAACGTGCGTATGGATGTCCTGCTTGGCATCGTCGACGAAGTGCACACGCTCACGTCGCTGACGGGGTTCGAGGCATTGCTGAGGGGAATAGAGGTCCACGCTTACGGGGGGCCTTTCTACGCGGGGTGGGGGCTGACCCATGATCGGATTGATTTCCCCCGCCGGAAAGCCGGGCTTTCGCTTGAGGAGCTTATCGCAGGGACGCTGATACTCTATCCTTCGTATTACGATTGGCAGACGAAGGGATTCTGCACGCCCGAGGACATCTGTTACCGGCTTACCCAGCCAAAAGGGCAAATGCGCGGCAAGTTTTTTATGCGCACCTTTGCGGCGCTCAGGGAAAAGATAAGGAACGTATTCTGATCATGCGTACCTACTTGTTTCTTCAAGGCCCGCACGGGAGTTTTTTCCGTGAGCTGGGGCTGGCGTTACAGCGGGCCGGGCATCGTGTATTGCGCGTCAATATCTGCGGCGGTGACGTGGTGGATTGGCACTCGCGAGAGGCCGTGTGGTATCAGGGGCGGACCACGGACTGGAGCGGCTGGATCGGCGATCTCATGCGGCGCGAAGGCGTTACGGATCTGCTGGCCTTTGGGGACTGGCGGCCTCTGCACCGTGAGGCCATTCTGGTGGCAAAACTGCGGAATATCCGGGTGTGGGCATTTGAGGAAGGGTATTTGCGGCCCCATTACATCACGATGGAAGAGGGCGGGGTCAACGGCAACTCGATGCTTCCCCATTCGCCGGCCCTTTTGCGGGAACTTGCGGAATCCCATCCGGCCCCGCCGTCACCGGTTGCCGTACAGAATCCTCTTTCGGCACGCGTATGGAAGGCTATTGCCTATTATGCGGGGACCATTTTTTTGCGCCCGTTTTTCCCCTGTTTCCGGACGCATCGCCCGCAGAGCGCCGTGAGCGAAGTCTGGGGATGGTTCCTTCGCGTCCTGACCCGCCGCACATGGGAAAGGCGTTCGGCGGAGAGCGTCCGGGAAATCTACCGGTCGCGTGCGCCCTATTTCCTGTTTCCTCTCCAGCTTGATTCGGATTCTCAAGTCCGCCGTTATTCGCCGTTCAGCGGGATGAAGGAAGCCATTGCGCATGTACTGACTTCTTTTGCGCACTCCGCGCCCAAGTCCATGCATTTGCTGATCCGCAACCATCCTCTTGATAACGGGCTCATCAATTACCGGAGGTACATCCGCCGGTTCAGCCATGCCTGCGGGCTGGAAGGCCGGGTTCATTTCGTGGAGTCGGGCAGGGCCGCGCTTATGATGGACCGCAGCGAGGGGATGGTGGTCCTCAACAGCACGATCGGCATTTCCGGGCTTCAGCGGGGGATACCCGTCTATTGCGTTGGCACGTCCATTTATGCGGTGCGCGGGTTGGCTTCGTCGCAGGAAGAGCAGGATCTGGACGATTTTTGGAGCAACCCGCAGAAGCCGTGCCCCGAAACCCTGCGGCATTTCGAGAAAGTTTTGAAATGCCGGACCCTCATCAACGGCAATTTTTATACGGAGGGAGGGGTGCGCCTGGCGATCCAGGGGGTCATGGAACGCATTGCCTGAGATGCCCTTGCGTTATCCCTGTTCTTTTCTATCCTCAGGGAAGCGTGGTTAGCCCGTCGGAGTCTGCGGCGGGCATGTCTTCCACCGCACAAGGACAAGGATGCGGCAGAGAGTTTTTGGCGGCAGAGGTTATCGTATGCCCGCTGCTCCAGCAGGTCCTGGTTTCGTTGGCCTCCACCACGGAAGTAAACATTCCAGCAGCGCAATATAGATAGGGATTTCAGCCGCAAACCGGAAAGTACACATGGGACGGACTGGTTTCCTGCGCCACGAACGTTTTCCCGGCATCGGGATGCGTACAACCCGGCTCTCCGCAGGTATCGTATGGCGGAACGCAAGGGATGCCCCCCGTTATCTCAGGAGGGCATCCTTTGTTTTAACGTATTGACGGGCGATTATGTTTGTAACTCGTAGAGGCTCTCTCTGACGTTGTATTTGAATGGAAATGGAACGCTGTATATTCCTGATGGAGCATCGTCACAATAGTGAATTATATAACTCATGAAAATTAGCTGTATTATGGTTATAGAAGAGCTTTTTCCCGTTTTTTACCGGGTGAATCATTGTTTTTTTCACATGATGCTTGACAAGATTGGTTGAAGGTTGCAATAGTGGTTCTACCAAAAGAGAAAGGGAGAACCTCGCATGACGCATTCACAAGAGACTCCAGACCAATCTCAAAAGGCTGAACCTCTTCCCGAAACACGGGAACCCCTCAAGGCATATCAAAGGCTTTCCGAGAAAATACAGGATGCTATCGAAAAGGGCGGGCTCAAGGTGGGGGATAAGCTGCCCCCCGAGCGGGCGCTTGCCGAAACGTTCGGCGTTTCGCGGAACAGCGTCAGGGAAGCCATCCGCACGCTCTCGGAGCAGGGCATCCTCAAGAGCCGCCACGGCGACGGGACGTACATCTGCGGTTCCGATCTCGCGCCGCTGACCGCCGCCCTGCTCAATGCCGTCAACACAGAAGGAAAGTCATTTGACCATATTATGGAGTTCAGGCTCGTCATCGAGCCGTCCATAGCCCGGATAGCCACGGCACGGCATTCCGCCGAGCAGCTCCATCAGCTCAAGATCATTGTCTGCGATCAGCAGTTAAAACTCCTGCACGGGGAGAACGACGGCGAATTGGACGCCCAATTCCATACCCTCTTGGCGGCGGCGACCGGAAACCCGGTTTTCGTCGACATTGTCAGCCATCTGAACGAGCTCTTTTCCCACAACCGCGCGGACGATGTCCGTCTGAAGAGGCGGATGGAAGAAGCCATCAACGAGCATCTGATGATCATCGATGCCCTTGAACGCAAGGATGCGGACGCCTGCTCCGACGCGATGGCGCGCCATCTCCATGCCGTGGCGGAAAAGCATTTTCTGGCGCAGTCCCGGGAAAGGGGGAGCGCATGTTGACCGCCACCGCCGCGCCGCATCCGGCGGCCCCTCCAGCCTCTTCACCCACTTCCCTCTTTCCGGCTTTCTTGCCATTCCCTTTCCCCCGTTTTTCCGGCGGCGTTCCCGCAATCTTCCCCCATGCGCGATGACCCGCGCCTTCGTGGCCCCAAAGTGCTTTTCGATGCCAATGCATTGGAAAGAGACGGTTGATGTGTCAACGGCACGGAAAGGCGACTTTCCTCCTCAGCGTAATTTTTTGCCGATTGGAGAACCCCGCATGGACCTCACGTTATGGAAAGGCAAGCTTGATGCGTATCTCGACCCTCAGGAAGGCGACATGCTCCGTTTGCTGGAGCGGATCGTCAACATGGATTCCTTCACGACCGACGCGCAGGATGTGGACCAATTGGGGACCGTCCTGACGGATTGGTTGCGCGAGGCGGGTTTCCAGACGTTCATGATGCCCAAGACGGAAGCGCCCGCCGACGAGCCGTGGCAGGCGGATCTTGGCCACGTCTTCATGGCCAAGACGCACGGGCGCGAAGCGGAGCCGGGGATCGTGTTCCTCGGGCATATGGATACGGTTTTCCCCAAGGGTACGGCGCAGGCGCGGCCCTTCAAGATAGAGGGCGATCGGGCCACCGGGCCCGGCGTGGCCGACATGAAGGCGGGGCTTGTGGCCAACCTGTTCGCGGCGCGGGCCCTGAAGCGGCTCGGCCTGATCGATTGCCCCATGACCCTCATGTTCTCGCCCGATGAGGAGCTGGGCTCCCCCTCGGCTTCCCGGACCTTGGCGCAGGTCTTGCCCGGCGCACGCGCCGCCATCAACTCGGAACCCGGCGGCCCCGGCGGGCTTGTTACCGTATCCCGCAAAGGTTCAGGCCATATGTTCCTGAAAGTACAGGGCAAGGCGTCCCACGCGGGGCGCTGTTATGCGGACGGGGCTTCGGCCATCCTTGAAATCGCGCACAAGACGCTGGCGATCGACACTTTTTTGGATCTGGAGCGTGGGCTCACCGTCAACACGGGCCTGATCAGCGGCGGGGTTTCCGCCAACTCCGTGGCCCCGTGGGCCGAATCCCGCATCCATCTGACCTACAGGACGCTTGAGGACGGGCAAAAGGTCGTCGCAGGCATCCGTGACGCCGTTTCCCGCACCGTGATCCCCGGAACGTCGGCCTCCATCAGCGGCGGGCTGCGCCTCTATCCCTTCGAGCGCTGCGAAGCGGGCGACAAGCTCTTCGGGCTCGTCAAGGACGCCGGGGAGCTCCTCGGCATGTCCATCAAGGGCCAGCATTACGACAGCGCGTCCGAAGCCGGCTTCAGCTCCAGCCTCGGCGTCCCCACCATCTGCAACATGGGCCCGGAAGGGGAACATATCCACTCCCTCAACGAATACCTTGTCCCTTCTTCCATCATGAAGCGGTGCAAGCTCATCGCCCTGACGGCGCTGCAGGCTTCCCGCGTTTTCCAGCCGGGCAAATAAAAAACCTGCCACAGGCCTGAACTGGCAGGTTCGGGCTATGGCAGGCAAGGACAGCCAGCGCGGTGTTCCACGGCAAGGGAGCGCACCGCCTGGCGGCGAAACGGGTAAAGGCGATACGTCGTGGTTTGCCTGCGGTTTTGCGGATCGCGGGCAAAACAGAAAGGGCGTCGTTTGCCGTATGGAGGGAAACCAGCGGGTTTTCCTCTTCGGGCTGTTGCAGTAGTCGGGTGCCGCCGTGGTTTCCTGACGTTTCCCGCGTCCTCCTTCATCCGGCATGAAGGGGGATACTTTTGTGGATAAGGGGAAAGGCTTCATCCGAAAGAATCGTTTGCTTTCGATCCGTTAGGCTATTCCGTGTACAAAAGGACGCGCCTCGCTATGGTGAACATATCAGATGAACATGCGCAAAGAGGCCCTGCGCGGAACTTCGAGCGGGGCCTCTGCTATGGCGATGGCGCATGTTCCCGAAAGGATGGACCACTGGGCGGTTCCCCTCCCATTGGTTTTGGGAAGAGGAATCTCCCGAACCATGTGAAGCCTGAATCCAGTGGATCTGGGAGCTGCCCAGCCTTATTCTATTCTTTTTATTGGTTCATATGAATGGGATTTATTGAAGGCTGTCCCCGCCGGGACCATCAGCTGCGCCGCTTCGTTGTACAGCATGGTCGTGTCGATGGAAGCATGTCCCGCAAGCGCCTGTATGCTTTCAAGGCGGACCCCCTTGCTGGCGAGATAGGTAAAACAGGAGTGGCGGAACCAGTGCGGGGAGACATCCGGCCTGTTCATGAGTGTTGTCAGCCATTTCTTGACCATATGGTACAGGGCGTGGCGTCCGATCCGCCGGGATGGTTTCCTGAGGTTCCCAAAGATGGGCTGATTTGGAGACGTCCCGGTCAGTTTTCCATATTCGTTAAGGCCTTCGTCAATTTCATCAGGAAGATAAATGCGCCTTTCCTTTGAGCCCTTGCCCAGGACATTGAAATAGCGTTGCCCCTGCCAGACGGTGACGTCTTTCCAGCAGAGGGAAACGGCCTCTTCGCCGCGCAATCCGGTCATAAAGAGAGTCTTCAGAAGGAGAATGTCCCGCCGCGGGGCTCCGTGTTCCGCAAGGCGGTCGAACAGGAGCAGCATCTCCGATTCAGAAAGGCTGTGCGTGAGGTTCCCGGGGAGTGAAATCCCCGCGCCGTCCTTCCGTTTTTTAATGAATGCCGTGGGGTTCAGGGCAATGGCGCCCGTGTCTGCCAGCCGTTTGAAGTAACTTTTCAGAGCTCCGATAATCGTATTCACCGAACGGGGCTTGAGGCCTTTCATCCTGCATTGCCTGATATAGCTTTCGACATCACGGGCCGTAACGGAGAACGAAGGCTTCCGGGCGTAGTTCAACAGCTCGACGACATAGCGGCAATACAGTTCCACGGTCGCCAGCGATTGCGTGTAAACGGCATTGAGGAAAACAAGGATGATGCGCTCGTCGGGAAGCAGTTCACCTTGTGCGGATACGTAGGCCGAGACGTCCGCGTATTCGAGGCTTCGGTCAAAGTACCGCAGTATCCGTTTTCTGCTAAGAGGCTCCCAGTCGTCCAAGACAGGGAGTTCTCCGTTGGAGATGACTTCAGGGAGCGTTGCCATGCCAAGCCCTAGGGTTCCGGTTGATTCTTTATTTAACTTAACACTTATTAAGATAAATAGCAAACCGCCCCCCAAAGCTGTTTTCCTGTTCAGGCGTCCAGCGCGCCGTTTACGCTTCTTTAGGCCTTCCATGAAATACGAGTCAAAGATTTTTTAAAAATGCCTTAAAACGAAAATTTGAAGGAACAATCTGAAGCGTTCCGTCCCCGGGCCGCTTCTGAATACGAATGCTTTCCTCCACGGCCATTGGCTCAGGCGTCTGGGCGGCGGAATCCCCGGCATCGGTTTCCTTACGCGCCACTGCGGTGAGGCGTGACGGCTGAGGCCGCCACGCCCGATACGGAGGATGCAGTATATCGCTTGCGTTCCGGAAAGGTGGGATCACCGGAGGACGCGGCATTCTCCGGCGCTGTTTTTGTTTGCCCGCGCGTGGTGTTCTGAGGTATGGTCTGCTTGCCGGTTGAAAATCTTTTTATCTTATGAGGGAGTTCATGCCCAAAGATTATACGCAACGCCGCAACGAGCGATGGGAAACGGTGTTTCCCGGCATCGGGCTTGAAAGCATCCTCGGCAGGATTCTCCGTATCGCGCGCTATCATAACCATAAAAGTACGGAAACAATGAAGCCCTTCGGCATCAAGAACGGAGAGGCCGACGTGCTGTCGGCGCTGCTTCATGCCGGGCCACCGTATACGCTCAATCCGAAAGACATCACGAAACAGGCCTACAGGACTCCGGGGGCGATCACCAACGTCATGGATCACCTTGAGGAAAAGGGGCTGATCCGGCGCAATGCGGATCGGGAGAACCGTCGGAACGTCCTTGTGGAATTGACCCCGGAGGGGCTGGAGATGGCCCGCGAGTCGTTCCTCGCCCAGACGGACATGGAAAAGCGGTTGCTTACCATGCTTTCCCCGGAAGAAAAGGAGCAGCTCCGGACGCTCTTGAAGCGCATCCTGCTGGATCTGGAAGAGCGCGGGGAAGTCTAGGCCGCGTCCCCGCAAGGCCCGGTGAGGGCATCCATTGAAAAAAGCCCCCGGAAAGCGTTTTCCGGGGGCTTTGCCATAGGTGCTGCCGGATCTAGAACCGCTTAGGCCCGATCAGCTTGAACACCCTCAGGATGGTGTAGTTGGCGAGGAACGTCAGCGCAAAGAGCCCGAGCGTGGCGGGCATCCCCCAGCCGTAGACGACGTAGCCGTGGAAAATGAAATTGACGTAGAAGAAGATGAACACGGCCATGTTCCACATGCCCGCCTCCACGGAAACCGTGGTCTTCAGCTCGCTGTCCACCATGCGCAGCAGGATGAGCCCGGTGGGGATGGTCCCCGTGCAGGTCCCGAACATCATGACCGTCCGCTCGAAGGAATAGCCGGGGACGCGGCGTCCGAAGTACAGGATGAAGAACAGGGTGAAGACGGCGAGGACCACGGAAAGGACGATGATGGGGAGGATGTAGTCCTTCACCACCGCGAACTTGATGCCGATGAGGGTGCTGAGCAGCAGGAATTCCATCATCCAGCCGGTCAGCCGGGTCATGGAGTCGCCGTCGATGAGATGGACGATGCCGAGCTTCCGCATCACGAAGCGGATCAGCATCCCGGATACCATATTGATCAGGAAGAACAGCCCCCACATGGTCCCGCCGATGCTCGAAGGCACGCGCGTAGCCACGGCCTCGACGGCGTAATAGGCCAGCATCCATGCGCCCAGCACCAGCGCCAGCTGGAGGGCCAGCGAATCGACGTTGGAGTTCTGCGTGACCTGGTGCAGGCCGCAGGGCCGGTTCTCCGGTGCGAGCAGGCCGGTCTTCACTTCTTCCGGGACGCTGCCCACGGGGTAGGTGTTCAGCCCCTTCCGCACGCCCCAGCGCACCAGCGGCACGCCGATGGCGAACGCCACGATGAAGCCGACCCCGGCGAAGGTCATCCCGAGCTGCCCCATGCCGGAATGTCCGAACTTTTCCCAGACCAGTCCGGTGGAAATGGCCTGCCCCGGCCCCGCCGCGAACCCCTGCGCCGCGAGGAAGCCGATGGATTCAAGATAATCCCGCCCGGTCAGCGCGTTGAGCAGATAGACGATGCCCGTCGCGAGGATGAGCTGCGAACAGAGGCCCATGTGGAACATCTGCGCCTGCCAGATCGAACCGCGCACCATTTCCTTGGTCGCGGAGCCCTTGCTCTGGTCGACCTTGCTCATGCCCCTCAAGCCGATGCAGACGAAGGAAATGGTGAAGAAGTGGTAGGCCAGCGCCGGGTACAGTTCGGGCTGGACCTGCGGAAAGCCCGTGGTGTTGAGGATGAAAAAGCCGATCACCCCGCCCGTGAGACAGGCGGGAACCATAAAATTCTGGAGAAACTTGATCTTGGCCCGAAGCAGGACGCCGAGGAGGAGAAGCAGAGACAAGAATCCGAATGCGATCAGTAAGGACATGTCGAAAAAGGGCTTCATACGCGTTCTCCTGATGTGGAAGGGACCGAGGGTTATTCCGGGCACGGCGGGACGGCGTCCGTCAACTCGCCGTCCCGTGCGACAAGGACGCCGCGCTTGATCACAAACCGGGGCATGGGGCCTTCGAGCAGGGCGCAGGCCCTGTTTTCGACGGGGAACACGACCATATCCGCCCAACAGCCTTCCGACAGCCCGTAGTCGGGCAGGCCCAGCACGGACGCGCTGCCGTATGTGCCCGCGTCGTAAGCCAGTTCCAGATCCTCACGGCGGCGGAAGTCGCTGAGGTAGGCCAGCAGCATGACCCGCTCGCGCATGTCGTTCATGCCGTAGGGCCCCCAGAGGTTGCGCATGTTGTCCGTACCGACGCCGTAACGGACCTGCCAGCGCCGGGCCTGCTTGAGGGAGGGGAAGGGGACATGGCCGGGGACGTGGGTGATGATGCCGATGCCGAGCTCCTGAAAGGCTTCGGCTATGGGCTGGTACCGGGTGTCGGGGAGGTTGGCGAGGCACCACGCGTGGCTGATGGTCACGCGGTCGCGGAGATCGTATTCCCGGATTTTCTTGAAGAGCAGATCGAGCGAGAAAAGGCCCATCGAACCGAACTCATGCAGGTGCAGATCCACTTTGGCACCGTGTTCGGCGGCCAGACGCAGGGTCAGCTCCACGGAGCGCACGGGATCGCGGTCCCGGTCGCAGGGGTCGGCCCCGCCGATACTGGAGGCTCCAGCGCGCAGGGCCGCGGCAATGGTCTGTTCGGGATCGGTCTTCATGTTCAGGATGCCGTTTGAGGGCATGGCGACATACTCGATGTCCAGCACGTCCCGGAAGGCTTCCCGGGCGCGGGCCGCGTCTTCAAGCTCCGCAAGCCCGAACACGCCCACGTCGATGTGGCCCCGCACATGGGTCGTACCGCGCCGGATCGCTTCCCGGAACTGCACGTAACAATTCCTCAGGCTGTTCATGCGGCCGTGGTTGGCGAGGTATTCGGCTTCCGCCTTCGCACGCCCCGGGACCGTATCCGCATAGTCGTAGTCGACCCACGGTCCGCCCACAAATGTCTGTGCCGGATGGATATGGGCGTTGACGAAACCGGGCGCCGCCATGTGCCCTTCGGCATCCAGGCGGGTGTCCGCGAGGGACGGAGGCAGATCGGGCGCGATCCGGACAATCCGTCCCGCATCGACGAGTATGTCGGCACAAACGCCGGACGGTGTTTTCACATGCTGCAACAGCAGTTGTGCGGCCATGCGGACCTCCATAATTTTATATTAAAAAGTTTAATATTGAATTATAATTTTCTGATACTCCGGCCGTGAGCAAAAGGCAAGAGAAAAATACACATTTCGCACAAGCGATATATGAAAAGAAATGAATGGGTTCCGTGTAATACGTTGAGGCTGCCGCGTGAAAGCGTGGGGGGACGGGAAAGCGTGGGCGGCATCCGGTATGGGTTCTGGAGAAACAAAAAGATGAGGAGAGGGGGAACAGGCGCGCAGGCCGTCAGGTTTTGGGAAGGGGATCCCCGCAATGCTTTCTTGCCGCCTCAAGGCCAATCGGCGTTGAAGCATTCTATCATGCGGTAATATTGACAGTACAAACAAGTTATTGCAAGAAATGGCATAGGGAATGCCCGGAAAAGAGGCGGACACCCCGCGCACCGGAAAATGGGGCGGCGGTTTCCGCAAGGGTGCCTGCGGGGGTGTCGCTGGAGTACGGCGAAACCTTCCCCGGCGGGAACCCCGGCCCGGCGGAGTGCCGTCGAAGCCGCCCTCGCGGGCTTCCGGGATATCCGTATCGGCTCCTCAAACGTTGCGGCCGTCTTCACACGCCGTCCCGGACGGGGGCGGCGCGTTTCCTTTTGGCCGCCTTTTTCCAACGGCGCATCGTATCTGCAACCTTCAATCGGCAAGAATGGTTATGGATTCCAACCAAAAGACCATCAAAGGCGCGCAGAGCGTCTATCGCGTGCTGAACATTCTGGAAGAGGTGATCCTCTGCGGCGACCGCATGATAACCCCCAAAGAGCTGAGCGCGTCCCTCGATATCCCCGTTGCCACCGTCCACAGGCTGTTGACGGTGCTGCGCCAGAAAAATTTTGTGGCCTGCGACCCGGCCACCAAGAAATACCACATCGGGGATTCCTGCCTCATCAGCCCGCGCATGGACGTCGCCGCCTTTATCCGCGCCCGGTTTCTGCCGCTGGCGGAACGCATATCCCGCCGCTTCGGCTATTCGACCATCCTCTATGCCCGGAGCGGCTACGACGCCGTGTGCGTGGAGCGTCTCGACGGCTGGCATCCCATACAGGTTTTTCTCAATAAAACAGGCGACCGCCGCCCGCTCGGCATGGGATCGGCCACCCTTTCCATTTTAGCCGCCATGCCGGAAGATGAGGCGGAAATGATCCTTACCCACAACGAGCAGGAAATCCGGTTCGTGCTCAAGACGGATTTCTCGGCATTGCGCGGTTTCCTGGCCGAAGCCCGCCGGAAGGGGTATGCCTCGGCCCAAGGGATGCTGCTTGAAGGGACCATCGGCGTTTCCCATGTCCTGCGCATGGGGAATGAGGCCGTGGGGAGCATTGCCATAGACGCCGTCCGTTCCGAGCAATGGGACAAGGATCAACCGAAAATCATTCAAGAACTGCAAAGCGCCCTGTCCTGATCCCCCCACGCCGGGCCCATTTGCGGTGTCCGCCGCTCCCCCTCCAGCGTGCGGCTGGAAGGTAACCCGCATCCCCGGCGCTTGCGCGTCCCCTTCCTTCCGGGGGCGGGCATTATCGCCCCGGGCCGGGTGCCCGATCTCCGCAGGGGCCGCAACGCCCGGTGTCGGCCCTCTTCGGTTCTCCGCCTTCCGGCTTCCGATTCGTCCCGCCCCTTCCTTTCCCCGTTCCGCTATCATCCCGCTCCGTCCCACTTTCGGGCCGGTTTCGCCTTTCAGGGCGCGGCCTTCTCGCCGGGTGCCGTCACTCCGCTTCCGCCCTGCTTTTGGAAGCCCGCCGTATCGGATCGTTCCTTTTTGAGCATTGGTGGGGCATTATAAAAATAACTATACAAGTAAGCGTATTAGAGGGAGGAAAAAGAGAAAAATGCTTTATCGGTAACGGCTTCATGATACTTTTTTCTTCTTTCCCCGCCGCCGCGCGCCTTGACGAAGGCTTATAAAACCGCTACTCAAATCATATTGTAACACCTTTATCATATTATGATAAATCATCCGGCCCTTCATCCGGCGCCAGCGCCCACGGGAGTGCACTATGCGGATACCCAGCGGTTACCTGTACTACGACACCCCAATCGGCATCCTCTGCCTTGATACGTTGTTCCCAAAACCTCCGGGGCAGCTCAGAAATCCCCTTACCTTCGATTTCCCCGTTGTCTGTCGGGTCTTGCGCGGCGTCGGGGCCAAAGAAATCCTGTCCAGCACCTCGGCGCAGCTCGAAACGCTGTTCGTCGACGCCGCCCGCGAACTTGAACGGGACGGGGTCAAAGCCATCGCCGGAAGCTGCGGCTTCATGGCCCTGTTTCAGAAGGCCGTGGCCAGCGCCGTTTCCGTCCCGGTGCTCATGTCCAGCCTTGTCCAGATCCCGCTCATCCATACCTTGCACGGCCCGGGCTGCCGCATCGGCGTGCTCACCGCGCATTCCGGCTCGCTGACGCCCGAGCATTTCCGGCAGGCGGGCGTTCCCGACGCCCAGATCGACGCCCTGGCCATCGCGGGCATGGAGAATTTCCCGGTTTTCCGGAAGACCATTCTGGAAGGGGCCGCGCCCGTCATGGACACGGACGCCGTGGGCGCGGAGATCGGGGCAGCCGCGGCCGCCATGACGGACGGGCAGCCGCTGGACGCCCTGCTGCTCGAATGCACGGACCTGAGCGTATTCGCCCGGACCGTGCAGGAGGCGGTTTCCGTCCCGGTTTACGATATCAATTCCCTGATCGCCTACGCGGCCTTTTGCGTGCGGCGGAACCAGTGGGTGTGACGGGCAACCGCCCACCCCAAACTTGAGAGGAGGAGTTTATGGGAGGCATTGAGCGTTTCGGTCTGCCCAAGCAGGGCGGCGTGCCCGCTTCGCAGGCGGTGAAGGCGGACGGCTGGCTGTTCGTCGCCGGTCAGGTCCCGAAAAACGCCGAAGGGGAATTTGTGGTCGGCGGCATCGCGGAACAGGCCCGGCAGACGCTGGACAACCTCATGAAGACCCTCCGTCAGGCAGGCTACGGCCCCGAGGATGTGGTCAAAGTCAACGTCTGGCTGGACGATCCCCGCGATTTCGCCATCTTCAACCGCATCTACAGCCAGTATTTCTCCATCGAACACGCCCCGGCCCGCGTGACCGTGCAGGGGCATATGATGAACGATTTCAAGGTCGAGATGGACTGCGTGGCCTGGAAGGAACCCCGATGAACGCCTCATTCGACGTCGTCATCGTGGGCGGCGGCGTAACCGGGGCCGCCGTCGGGTACGGGCTGGCGAAACGGGGCGTGAAGACCTGCCTTGTGGATGCCGTCCCCACCTTCTCCCGCGCTTCCCGGGCCAACATGGGCCTGATCTGGTGCCAGTCCAAGGCGCTCGGCTGCCCGCAGTTCGTGCGCTGGGGCTTCGCCTCCTCGCGGGCCTACGGCAATCTGGCGGCGGAGTTGAAGGAATTGTCCGGCATCGATACGGGCTACGCGCCCACGGGCGGGATTATCCCCTGCCTCGGGGAAGCCGAGCTTGAGGCGCGCGCCCAGTTCATCGAAAAGCTCCGGGCTGAAACCGAGGACGGCACGTACCCGGCCTCCGTGCTTTCCCGCAAGGAACTTGAAGGCATGTTGCCCAAGGTCCCCTTCGGCCCGGAAGTTTCCGGAGGGATCTGGTCCGACATGGACGGCTACGTCGATCCCCTGCATCTGATGTTCGCGTTCCGCAAAAGCTTCGTCAGGCTCGGCGGCACGCTGTTCGCCGGGGAACGGGTTTCGGAAGTGAAGCCCTCCGGCAAGGGCTATACCGTCGTCTGCGGAGGCCGGACGCTGGAATGCGGCAAGGCCGTGCTCGCCGCCGGGCTCGGCGTCCGCAAGCTCGCGGCGCAGCTCGGTACGGACATCCCCGTCTTCCCCAACAAGAGCCAAGTGATGCTCCTGGAGCGCATCCCCGCCGATGTCCTCCCCATCCCCCTGCTCGGCATCGCCCGTACCTTCGGGGGCACGGTAATGATCGGCGCGGCCCACGAGAACATGGGCATGGACAGGAGGCTCACCCCAGAAGTGCTCGCCGCCAACGCGCAATGGGCCGTCCGTGTCTGGCCGGAGCTGGAACGCAAGCGCATCCTGCGGTTCTGGACCGGGCTGCGCGTGTGGCCGAAGGACGCCTACCCCATTTACGACCGGATTCCGGGGCACGAGAACGCCTTCGTCTTCGCCATGCACAGCGCGGTGTCCCTTGCCGCCATTCTGGAGCAGGCTCTGCCCGACTATGTCATGGGCAAGCCGCTGCCGCCGGACGGGGCCATCTTCGGGCTGTCCCGGTTCGCCGGAGGCGCCTCGGGATTTCAGGGATCGGCGGCTTCGTCGCCCCATGCCGAGGCTCCGAACAAGTGACTGCCTTCAACCCTTTTTCAAGGAATACGGCTATGTCCGCTTCACAAGCCGCGGCGGGGGACGCCGCTCTGGTCAATGTTACGTTTGAGGGCAAGCCCTGCGCCGTGCCCGCCGGGAAAACCGTGGCGGCGGCGCTTCTTGGGGACGCGCACGCCGGGTATACGAGCATCCATCCTCTGACCGGGGAACGCCGGGCACCCTTCTGCATGATGGGCACCTGTTTCGAATGCCTCGTGGAAATCGACGGCCAGCCCAACCGTCAGGCCTGCCTCACGATTGTCCGTGAGGGCATGGACATCAAACGCCAATACCCCGACAAGGAGCAGGAGCGATGAGCCGCCAGTGGGATGCCCTCGTCATCGGCGCGGGTCCGGCCGGGCTGCGCGCCGCCAGCGTCATAGCCGAATCCGGGCTTGAAGTCGTCCTTGTGGACGAACAGGCTTTTCCCGGCGGCCAGATCTACCGCCATGTCACGGCTCCGGGCGCGGAGGAGCGTTTTGCCGAGGCCGCCGATTACCGCGACGGCACGGAGCTTGTCCGGCGCTTCCGGCGTTCCGGCGCGGAATACCTGCCGGAAACGACGGTCTGGTTCTTGGAACAGGATCGCATCCTGGCCTCCCGTGGTGGGGAAGTCCTCGATCTGCGGGCCAGAAACGTCATCATCGCCGTGGGCGCGATGGAGCGCCCGGTCCCCTTCCGGGGCTGGACGCTTCCCGGGGTCATGAACGCCGGGGCGGGTGACATCCTCCTCAAGACGGCGGGCCTGCTTCCGGAAACGCCGGTGGTGCTCGCGGGCAGCGGCCCCCTGCTCTACCTTGTGGCGAGCCATCTGATCCGCAAGGGGCACCCCCTCGCCGCCGTGCTGGATCAGACGCCGCCCAGCAACATGCTCAAGGCCGCGCCGCACCTCCCGGCGGGGCTGCTCGGCCTGCCCCTGCTGCTCCGGGGCCTGTCCATGCTCAACGACGTGCGGAAGAGCGGGACGCCCGTGTACCGTGACGTCAGCGGCATCGAGGCGCAGGGTGCGGATCGCCTTGAGCGCGTTTCCTTTTTTTTCAAGGGGACGGCGCACACGCTGGAAGCCGCGACCCTGCTGTACCACGGCGGGGTCATCCCGCGTACGCACATGGCGAACGCGCTGGATCTGCCCCACCATTGGGATGCGCGCCAGCAGTGCTGGACCGTGGCCTGCGACGGCTGCGGCAGGACGGCGCGGGAAGGCGTGTATGTCGCCGGGGACTGCAGCCGCGTACGCGGTGCAGCCGTCGCTGGGATAGCGGGAGAACTGGCGGGTCTGGCCGTGGCGGAGCGGCAGGAAGGCATCGGGCCGGAGGAATTCAGGCGGCGCAGCGCACCCCTGCTGCGTTCCCTTGCCGTACAGACGGCATCCAAGGCTTTTCTGGACGCATGGTTCTCGCCGCGCAAGGATCTGTATGCCGTGCCGGACGACGTAGCCGTGTGCCGCTGCGAGAACGTCAGCGCGGCGGATATCCGGGAAGCCGTCCGCGACGGCCTGACCGACATCAACGAAGTAAAGCTGCGCACGCGGGCGGGCATGGGCAATTGCCAGGGCAGGACCTGCGGCCCGGCTCTGGCGGCCATTGCGGCGGAAACCGCGGGCAGGGCCATCCCCGACATGGGGCGCCTGCATGTCCGCTCCCCCCTGCGGCCCGTGCCGCTTTCCGCCCTCCTGCGGCTTCCCGAAACGAAGTAACCCATTCCCGCAACCGTGAATCTCCCCGCTACAAGGACATCCCATGCACATTGTCGACTACTTCGTCATCGCCGGCTATTTCGCGCTGGTCATGTACCTCGGCTATTACTCGATGAAAAAGGTCTCAAACTTCGACGACTACGCCGTCGCCGGACGCAGTATGCCGCTTCCGATCTTTTTCGCCGCCATCGCCGCCACCTTGTGCGGCGGAGGCGCAACCATCGGGCGTATCTCTTTTATGCATACTACAGGGATCATCGTGTTCTTCGCGCTTACCGGCGTCGTCATCAACCAGATTTTCTCCGGGTTGTTCATCTCCGGGCGCGTCCACAACGCCGGGAAAAATGTCTACAGCCTCGGGGACCTGTATGGGATTTACTATGGGCGTTCCGGTCGCTTGCTTTCCAGTGTGTTCGGATTCCTGTTCTGCGTAGGGGCGTTCGGGGTACAGATCCTGGCGATGGGCGCCATCCTCCAGACCGCCACGGGCATCAGCCTCATCCCCGCCGCGCTGATCGCCTCGATCGTGACGCTGGCCTATACGTGGTCGGGCGGCATCCTCGCCGTAACCCTCACCGACGCCGTGCAGTACGTCATCATCGTCATCGGGGTTACGCTCTGCGCCTATCTCGCCATCGATCACCTCGGCGGGTTCGACGCCATGATGTCGATCCTCTACTCCAACCCGCGCTTTGAGACGAACATGAAGCCCCTGGCCAACTGGTCCCTTGTCCAGTTCCTCGGCCTGTTTTTCAGCTTCCTGCTCGGCGAGTTCTGCGCGCCGTACTACATCCAGCGTTACGCCTCCACCAAGTCCGCCAAGGACAGCAAGAACGGGCTGCTCATTTTCGGCGTACACTGGATCTTCTTCATGGCCACCACCGCCGCCATTGGTCTGGCGTCCATGGCGATCCAGCCCGACGTGAAGCCCGACCTGGCCTTCACCAACCTTATCCGCGACATCCTGCCTCCCGGCATCACCGGGCTCGTGTTCGGAGCGCTGCTCGCCGCCGTCATGTCCACCGGCGCGGCCATGATCAACACGTCCGCGGTCATCTACACCCGCGACATCTACAACAAGTTCATCAACACGGCCGCTACGCAGGCCCAGCTCCTGCGCCAGTCCCGCCTGTCCACGCTGGTCGTGGGCGGCATCTCCATCGGCGTGGCGATCATCTTCCAGGACGTGTTCGGGCTGATGATCTACATGTTCAAGCTGTGGCCTTCCGCCATCCTTCCCCCCTTGATGTGCGGCCTGCTCTGGGGCAAGATCTCCCCCTACGCGGGCGCTCCAGCCGTCATCGCGGGCGGCTTGAGCTTCTTCCTGTGGAGCGACAAGGTGCTTGGGGAACCCTTCGGCATCCCCGCCAACTTCATCGGCATCGGCATGAACTGCCTCGTACTGTTCTTCGTCCACCAGAAGATGAAGGGCCACAAGCCCGAAGGCCCCTTCCTCCCCGACCTCAACTAACCGCCGGAGGCGTCACCATGTGGCTTCAACTGACGAAATACCTGTTCTATCTGTCTTTCTTCCTGAATATCGTCTGCGGCGTGTGGGTGTTCTTCGGCATCATCCAGTGGCTCAGGGATCTGAACAAGCAGTAGGCCCGCTTCCGCCGGAAAAAGGCCGCAACGCATTCCCATAAAAAGGGGGGAGAGCCATCTCCCCCCCTTTTTGCAGGAGCGCCGGGAGCGGCCCCGGTTTTTGTTCCGGCGTGTGGCTCAGGAACGGGACTCTTGAGCCGCCTCCAGCCCTCTCAGCAGCATGGCGCGGATAGCTCTCCCGTTTTCGGGCAGATCATAGTCTCCGACGAGCCGCCCCGGATAATGGTAGAGCACGCCGTCCGCTTCGTTCTTTTGCAAAGCCCGGATCAACGCGGCTTCCCCGTGTTCGAGGACAAAGGCGGCGAACGCCCGCACGCGCTGCTTGTTGAACATGGGGTTGTCGCAGGGGAATGCCGGGCACTCCCAGCAGCCGTTGAGCTTTTTTTGTTTGCAGCAGTTGAAGGGCTGGCACCATGACCTGTCCTTGCATCCCTCATTCCTGCACCCCGCGCATGTGGGGTTCTCGCTGCACACGCAGCACGCCAGCCCGCAGAGGGCCATGCCCTTTCCCGCGTCGAAATACGTCCGGTCCGCCCTTTGGAACAAGGCAGGGCTGCCCTCTTCTGAAGGTTCGAAACCGTATTGTTTCAGCAAAGATACGCGCTCATGGGCATGGGGGACGATGACGCGCAACCCACGGAGCGCATAGGCGGGGATAAGCGTCAGGACGGCAAACCGGAGCGCTTCCTCAAGATAGCTTTCGGAATCGTGTTGTCCGGCAAGCCCGATCCGCATGGTCTTTGCGGAGTCATTCCCTTCGGTTGCGGAGGAGCATTCAAGGGTGCCGACGGCGTTCCCGGTTTCCTTGGAAAGAATGGCGAAGCGGAAGAGCCCCTTTTCCTGAGACTGGGAGCCCGCTTTCCGTCCGCCGCCGTTGATCCCTTCGTGCATCCCTTGACAAGGGCCGCTGCAAGTCCCGGCCTCCGTTACGGCGGCGGAATGTGGCCAATACGTAACCATGCCTTCCGTACAGGACGGGCCTGCCATACCGAAAGACAGGCGAGGGGTTTCGCAGGGGAAGGCTGTTTCATGAGGCTTCATTGGGCGGCTCTCCGTTTGCTGGTGGAGGATGCACGGAAGACGGAAAGAAAAGCCGAGAAAAACGGGGAAAGCGGCCTCCGGGGAAAGGCCATCCGAAAGCTTGGGAGAGGGGGAAACGCTAGAGCTCGGTGATTTGCCCCCCGGTGACGTTCAGCGCCTGCCCGGTCATGTAGGCGGAAGCGTCCGAAACGAGGAACGCGGCGGCAAGGCCCACATCTCGGGGCGTGCCGATGCGTCCGAGCGGGACGGTGGCAATGGCCCGCCGCATGGTTTCCTCGGGCGTGCAGCCTTCGGCGGCTTCGCGGAAGTACCGCTTCACGTTCATATCCGTAAGAATTTGGCCGGGGCAGAGGGCGTTGGCCCGGATGCCTTCAGCCGCGTACTCGACGGCGAGGCACTTGGTAAACATGATGAACCCGGCCTTGCTGACCGGATAGGCGCTGCTTTTGGGCAGGCCGGACGCCTCGGCGATCTCCGCAAGGCACATGGGTGCGTCCTTCCGGGGCAGGATCTCCAAAAGCTATATGGCACGGGTCAGAACTTGGATGGAAGCCGACATGCTGCCCTCTCTTTTATTCCGTAGTACAGAATGCTATTCCGTTTAACGAAATCGTGAGATCACAGTATGTTGTTGTCCTTTTTCCATCAAGCGATTTTCCCGCCGGAAAGCGCCTGTGGCGAAAAAGGGTTGCCCGCAGCGGGCTGATTGAGGGACGCCTCCCGTTTCTGGCTTTCCCCGGTTTGGGCGAACGCGGAACATGGCGGAGGCATTGCCAAAATAAGCCGAACTCCGTATCCCTTTTCAAGGAACATCACGTCAGGCCGCCTTGCGGGGCGGGTTCCTCCCGTAACCGCAGGCGGCCCGCCCCATTCCGTCCTCAACCGTGTATCCGTCCGGCGGTCAGCCGGAGAAGGAGCCTTTCATGGAACTGGAGAGCGCGACCGGGAAACTCAATGCCTACTTTGACGGGCGCCAGCCGGAGATCATGGGCATGATCGAGCGGCTGGTAAACATGGATTCCTTTTCCGAAGACGGGGAGGACGTGAACAAGGTCGGGGAAACCGTTTCCGGCTGGATGCGGGAGGCGGGATTCCATACGGAAAAGATCGCCAAGCCCGCCATCGACCCCGACGAGAGCTGGATGGAGAAGCTCGGCAACGTGTTTTCCGCCCATACCCACGAGCGGGAAGCCGGGCCGGGCATCGTTTTTCTGGGGCACATGGACACGGTGTTCCCCGCCGGAACGGCGGCGGGCCGCCCCTTCCGGGTGGAGGGGGGCCGCGCCTACGGCCCCGGCGTGGCCGACATGAAGGCCGGGGTGGTCGCCAACATGTTCGCCGCCCGCGCCTTGAAGGATCTCGGGCTCATCGACGTTCCCATGACGCTCATGTTCTCGCCCGACGAGGAGCTGGGGGCACCCACGGCTACCCGCGTCTACCGTGAGCGGATCAGCGGGGCGCGCGCCGTCATCTGCGCGGAACCGGGGTTCCCGGACGGCGGCGTGACCACCGAGCGCCGGGGCTCGGGGCATTTCCACATGCGGATTTCGGGGATTTCCGCCCATGCCGGGCGCTGCTACGAAGACGGGGCCTCCGCCATTCTGGAGCTGGCACACAAGATCGTGGCCCTCGACGCCTTTGTCGACGCGCAGGCGCAGACCATCGTCAACACCGGGCTCATCAGCGGCGGGAACTCCGCCAATGCCGTGGCCCCGTGGGCGGACGCCCGCATCCATATCACCTTCAATACGGTCGATGCGGCGGAGCGGCTTGTGG
>ERZ838118.958-NODE-958-length-38090-cov-11.319942_pt1 | contig 38090 bp, 27 predicted proteins | sample MGYA00519863_ERZ838118 | MGnify/ENA primary metagenome ERZ838118 (study PRJEB31850, sample SAMEA3708827) | human gut metagenome | biome: human gut; feature: human-associated habitat; material: faeces | place: China | collected 2014 ...
CCATCCCCCGCACCCTGAACATGGCCATGAGCGGCATCCGCGACCTCTCCACCATCGAGCAGCCGCCCATTGAGCGCCAGCCGGTGGAGACATTCGTGTTGGAATACAATGACGTCATCCTCGCCGAAGCCATGAAAAAGGAGCTGGCCCGGGGCGGTCAGGTCTACTACCTGCACAACCGGGTGGACAACATCGAGTCCTGCGCCGCCCATGTCAGCCAGATGGTGCCGGGAGCGCGGGTGGGCATCGCCCACGGCAAGATGACTGAGGAAGAGCTGAACCCCGTCTGGCAGCATCTGCTGAACGGCGAGATCGACATCCTCGTCTGCACCACCCTCATCGAGACGGGCATTGATGTGCGCAACTGCAACACCCTCATCATCGAGGACGCCGACCGGATGGGTCTGGCCCAGCTGTACCAGATCCGGGGCCGCGTGGGCCGCTCGGGCCGGAAAGCCTACGCCTACTTCACCTTCCGGCGGGACAAGACCCTCACCGACATCGCCCAGAAGCGGCTTTCCGCCATCCGGGAGTTCACGGCCTTCGGCTCCGGCTTCCGCATCGCCATGCGCGACTTACAAATTCGCGGCGCGGGCAGTCTGCTGGGCCACAGCCAGCACGGCCACATGGAGGCCGTGGGCTATGACCTTTACGTCAAGATGCTTGGTCAGGCCATTGCCCGGGCCAAGGGCGAGCCCATCCAGCGGGACAAGAGCGAATGCCTCGTGGACCTGCGGGTGGACGCCTTCATCCCGGAGAAGTATATCGCCGACGGCCCGGGCCGCATCGAGGCCTACAAACGCATTGCCGCCATCCAGACCCCCGAGGACGCCGCCGACGTGCTGGACGAACTCATCGACCGCTACGGCGACCCGCCGCCCTCCGTCAGCGACCTCGTGAACGTCTCGCTGGTGCGGGTCCAGGCCGCCGCCGTGGGCGTCTACGAAGTCACCCAGAAAAAGGACACCCTGCTGTTACAGGTGGAGACGCTGGATGTGGCCATGATACGCGGCCTGCTCATCGCTTTCAATGGCCGGGTGACGGCAGGAGCCGGCACCAAGCCCTACCTCTCGGTGACTCTCCAACCCGACGAAAAGCCGCTGGAACTGCTGCAAAGCATCCTCAAGGCGATGGCCGACATCCTTGCTGCCCCGCCGGAAGAAAACACCGGCAAAAAATAAATTTCACTAGGAGTACACTTATGAAGAAGAAACTCATCGCGCTCATCTGCGCCCTCGCTCTGGCCTTCGGCCTCGTGGGCTGCAGCCTCTCCACCCCGGATTCCGTAGGCACCATCGGTAACGTGGACATCTCTTCCGGCCTCTATCTGCTGGCCCAGTTCGATGCCTACCAGACCGCCGCCGACCTCGCTTCCGACGACCAGGACGCCACCAAGGTGTCCAGCTTCCTCAAGGCCACCATCACCGTCGATGACGCCACCGGCGAGACCGCCGTGGTCAGCGACTATGTGGCCCAGAAGACCCTCGAGAACCTCGAGTCCTACGCCGCCATCGAGACCCGTTTTGATGAGCTGGGCGGCGTTCTGACCCTCGACGAGGAGACCCAGGCCGACAGCTACGCCTCCCAGCTGATGGAGCAGAACGGCGACCTCTACAAGACCAACGGCATCGGCCTCGACACCCTCAAGCGGTTTGAGCGCATCCTCATCAAGAGCAACGACCTGCTCGAGATGTGCTACGGCATCGACGGCGAGACCCCCGTCTCCGACGCAGAGCTGACCAGCCACCTCGAGGACGAGATGGTCTACATCCGCTATGTGGTCGTTCCGCTCTACAACACCAGCACCTTCGCTTTTGCTGATGACGCCCAGAGCGCCCAGATGCTCGAGCTGGCTCAGACCGCCGCCGAGAGCTGCAACGCTGCCATCCCCGATGGGGCCAGCGCCCAGACCACTGCTTTCAGCGCCGCCGTCGCCGCTGCCCTGCCCGACATCTACGCTGTGCTGGATGGCGAGCCCTCTTCCGACGCGTCTTCCCTCTCCACTGCCCTGCTGGGTTCTGACAACATCGATTCCACCTTCTCCGAGGAAGGCACCGCCGACGCTGTCCGCGCCCTCAAGCCCGGCGAGGCCGCTGCGGTGCAGTATTCCAGCTATGCGCTGATGATGCTCGTCCGTCTCGACCCGCTGGACGCTGACACGCTGGACAGCCTCCGCGCACAGGCCCTCTCCGACATGAAGAGCGGCGAGCTGCAGGACAGCATTCAGTCTTATGGCGCCCAGCTGCCCCACGCTCTGGATTCTGCCGCCATGAAGAAGATGCCGGCTTCCAAAATCAAGAACGAGCAGTAATTTTCCTTAAAAATAATACAAAAGCTCCGGGAAACTATTGGTTCCCGGAGCTTTTCTGTTATCATACTGCTTTTCAGATCCCGCTTCCAGCGCCGCGCGGATATGCATCGTGCGGCGTTGCTTTTTGTCGGTTTTTATGGTATCCTCTTAGCAGAAAGGCGCTGTCCAACCAAACGCAGGCGGCTATTGCTCCTCACCGGTCTCGCTGTCTTGCTCTTCGGAGCAAAGCAAGCGCGGGAGGGCAACTTTTTGGAGTTCCGCTCCCGACGCTCACGGCGAAGGGAGGGATGCCTTATGACTACATCGGAAATTCTATTGCTTTTCCAGACGATCATCGCACTGTTGGCGCTTCTCGTAAGTGTTGTACATCTGATGGACGACCGGAAAAAGGATGATTCTTATGGCAGCAAAAGGAAAAAGCACAAAAAGAAATGACCGCCCAAGACTCCCAATCCGGTGGCGGTCATTACTTTTGTAATGCTTGACTGGTGAGGAGCTAGCCGTTTGCACGGATAGCGCCTTTCCTTAACTTTATTATAGGCAGCCGTGCGCGGATTGTCAAGCGCCAGAACTTCCAGAATACAAAAGATAAAAAAACGGACCACCCGCTTCAGCCTTCTCAGGCTGTGGCGGGCGGCCCGACATTTTCTAACGCATTCTGATGCAATCCGACGTTTTTATTCATTCTCTCGAAAACAATGCAGATGCCTCATTTTTCTTATATTTCGGCGTTATTTCCGCCTTTTAGAGCATCTCAGAATGGGCAGTTTTTGCGTTTTTGAGTTCCCATAATTTTCCAGTCCATACCTCTTCGGCTGGTCTGCACCTCGATTATAGAGGAATCGCTCTCCAATGTCAATAGCCCAGCGCCTATAAAAAGCCCAAGGGCGAGGTCCCTTGCGGAACCTCGCCCTCAGACTATGTGAGATAAATCACTACATGCGCGAACATATAATGTTTATCATTACAGGCCGTGTGCCTGCAATTACTTTTGTTTTAGACCGACAGATTACTTGTTGTAAGCCTTGTCGTTTGCAGCGAAGACGAACATAGCGTAGGTGTCCTTCTTGCTGTTATCGATTTTATCCTTGCCCTCGAGGTCAACAGTGACATTGACCTTAGCGGTCTTATTGGTGGTACCCTCAAGGTGGATGCCATCAGTCTGAGCAATCTTACCCTGTGCAATAGCTGCACTCAGGACATTAGCAGCAGGATGCTTCCAGTTCTCAATCTTGGTAGCGCTCTTGGGCTCGGTAACAACAACGACAGTGTAGAACTTATCGCCACTCTTTACGGTCGCTGCATAAACTTCGTCGTCCTTAAGCTGAATGGTGCCATTCTGGATGCCAGTCTTAACAGGGCTAGTCACGCTGCTGTCAACTTTGAGGGACTTGAAGTTGACAGTCTCACCCGTCGCAGTCTTGTAAGCATTCTCCAGAGCTTTCTCAGCCTTGTCCTCAGCGATGGCATTGGTGGCAGCGCAGCCAGTCAGCATGGAGACAGCCATGACAGCAGTCAGAGCAACAGCCATGATCTTCTTGAACATTTTCATAGTGATATTCCTCCAATAAAAAATATTTTTTATTTCGGCAAACCACTACAAGAACTTCGTGGTCTGTCTCGGTGGGTTTAGTATAGTGCATTTTCACAAGATTGTCAAGATACGGTATTGTTTTCGGCATTTTGTCCAATCGGGAGCCGTGAAAAATAGCAAACTGCCCGTTAAATGTGCATTCGTGCTAAAATTTGTGCCAAAGATCCCCAAAAGCTGCCCTTTGCTTTACCTTTATAACAAGGGCAAAAGCTCTACCTGCACAGGGGAAAATGGCCGAAAGCCCGTTCATTCTTTTACTGCCTTTTCAAACTCCGCTTCCAGCGCCTCGTTGACGGCGCGGACGGCGGCGGCATCGGGTTTGATGGCCGTGCGGTCATAGGTGAACAGGCCGTTCACCTCGTCCTCCACGTCGGTCAACTGGGTGTACACCAGCGCCGACAGGCCCTTTTTCAGCTGCGGGAGAATCGTCTTGCGCTGCAAATCGCAGTAGCGCTCAGTCAGCTCTGCCCGGCTTCTGGCCGTGCCGTAGCCGTAGGTCTTCCGGGGCGGCTCATGGCCGGGCATGGGCCATGCAATGCCGCCGTACTCACTGAGGGCCACAGTGCGCACATTCGGGCGGATGCGGAGCGGATAGAAGTAGTTGTGGATGGAATGCACATCTCCCCCGCCCCGGTCGAACCAGCCGCTGGCCTCGTCCACCGGACGGGACGGGTCGAGGGCGCGGAGAGTCTCAGTGGCTTTCCGCGCGTCGAACTGCCCCCACCCCTCGTTGAACGGCACCCAGCACCCGATGCAGGGGTGCCGCCCCAGCGCGGCTACCGTGTCGGCCAGCTCCCGGGCGTATTCCTCCCGGCTGTGGGCGCTGCCCCGGCCCAGAAAGCCCCACAGCAGCTTCCCGTCCGGGGCGCGGCGCATCAGGGGCTGTAAGGCGTTGGTCAGGTAGGTGACGTACCACATCGGGTAGGCCCCGCCGCCGTTGACCATATCCTGCCAGACGATGATGCCCAGTTTATCGCAGTGGTAGTACCAGCGCTCCGGCTCGATCTTGGCGTGCTTGCGCAGCAGGTTGAAGCCCAGCTCCCGCACGGTGTGCAGTTCGTGCTCCACAGCCGCGTCGGAGGGCGGGGTGTAGAGGCCGTCGGGCCAATAGCCCTGGTCCAGCAGGCCGTTGAGCAGGATGGGCCTGCCGTTCAGGAAAAACCGCCGGATGCCCTTTGCATCCTCTTTGCACTCCCACTTGCGGAGGGCGAAATAGCTGTGGACGGTGTCGAAGCCCTCTTCTTCGCCCTGGGTCGTGCCGACCGTCAAATCATAGAGGAAGGGGCTGTCGGGGCTCCACGGGAAGAAATGCTCTTCGGCGATGTTCAGGGTCACTTCGCCGTCCCGGTCGGCCTCGTCGCTGCCCCAGTCCTCGGCGATGGTCACGCCGCCGGCCCGCACCACGGCCCAGAGGTTCACAGCGCCGCCGGGCTTCGAGGTATGGACTTTCACGGTCACGGTCCGGGCGTCGTAGTCCGGGGTGACGGTCAGCGTATCAATGTAATTTTCCGGCACCCGCTCCAGCCACACCGTCTGCCAGATGCCGCTCTGGGCCGGGTAGAACATCCCGCCGGGCCTGAGGGTCTGCTTGCCCCTCGCCTGCGTTCCGGTGCCGGTGGGGTCCTGCACGGCCACCCAGAGGGTGTTGCGGCCCTGCGGGCGGAGCAGGTCGGTGATGTCCAGCGTGAAGGGCCAGTAGCCGCCCCGGTGTCCCCCGGCCAGACGGCCATTGACCTCCACCGCGCAGGCGTAGTCCACCGCCCCGAAGTGGAGCAGGACGCGCCCGCCCTCCCCCGCCGGGGTCGTGAAGGTGCGGTGGTAGTGGAGCCACTGGCCGGGCTGCAGCGTCCGGCCCACGCCGGAAGCTTTCGCCTCGGGCGAATAGGGTACGAGGATAGCGCCATCCCACTTTGCCGGGAACTCCGAGCTCTGGGTGATGGCGTAGTCCCACGGGCCGTTCAGGTTGACATAGCTGTCCCGGTGCATACTCGGGCGGGGATATTCGGGGAGCGGATGCATGGAACTACCTCACATTCACTTTTTATAGGCTGCGGCCAGCTTTTCCAGTGCGGGCAGGCTGCGTTTCACCTTCTCGGTGTCGATGCAGTAGGCAAAGCGGACATAGCCCTTGACGCCGAAGGTGTCGCTGGGGACCAGCAGCAGATCGAACTCCCGGGCCTTGAGGCAGAAGGCGTTGGCGTCCTCTTCCAGCGCTTTCGGGAAGATATAAAATGTACCGCCGGGGCGCTCCACCTCAAAGCCAAGCTCGGTGAGCTTATCGTACAGCAGGTTCATGTTCGTCTCGTAGACGGACAGATTGCTGGTGACGTCGAGGCACTCGGCAGCGGCTTTCTGGATGATGCTGGGCGGGCAGTTGTGGCCTGTGAAGCGGGAGATCTGGGCCATCATGTCCACCAGCACGTCTTCGCCCTCGCAGCCGGGCCGGACGGCCACATAGCCCAGACGTTCGCCGGGCAGGCTCAGGCTCTTGGAGAAGGAGAAGCAGGTCAGGGTGTGGGGGTAGAACGCTGCCGGATACGGCACCTTTTTGCCGTCGAAGGCGATGTCGCGGTAGGGCTCGTCGCTGACGAGGAAGATGTTGTGGCCGAAAGCCTTGCTCTTTTCGGTCAGGATGTCGGCCAGACGGCTCAGGGTCTCGGCGGAGTAGACGACGCCGGTGGGGTTGTTCGGGGTATTGATGAGGACGCAGGTGACGTTCTCGGTCAGCATCTCTTCAAAGGCGTCGAGATTCGGCTGGAACGCCGGTGCCTGGGGCGGCACGACCTTGAGCACAGCGCCGGTCCCCTCCACATAGGGGCCGTACTCGGGGAAGTAGGGGGCGAAGGTCAGCACCTCGTCGCCGGGCTTGGTCACAGCGCGGATGGCGTGGGCGATAGCGCCCGCCGCACCGGTGGTGGGGAAAATATCCTTCTGCTCATAGGGCAGGCCGAAGGTCTTTGCCAGATGGGCCGCCACGGCGGTGCGGAAGCCCGGGTCGCCCTGACTGGGGCAGTAGCCGTGGAGGGCGACAGGCTCTTCCTCGGTCAGCAGGGTCTGCATGGCTTTGGTGAACTCGTCCGGGCAGGGGACGCTGGGGTTGCCCAGCGAGTAGTCGAACACGTTCTCATAGCCGATCTCGGCGGCGCGCTGTTTGCCGTACATGAAAGTCTCGCGGATGACGCTCTTGTGGCCCAGCATGGCGCGGTAAGTCTCGTTCAGCATAATACTTTCCCTCTTTTTTTATTGATCCTCTTCCGGCAGAGCGGAGGCATAGCTCTGCTCCACCTTCACCATACAGCAGTATCCCGGGTCCTGCTCCTTGACGAAATTGCACATCTCGGCCAGCCGCGCGTCCTTGTCGCCGGTGTAGCCCGCCGGGAACACGAGGTCGAACAGCACGTTGGTGTGGCTGTCCCCCGGCACGATGCGCAGGTCATGGATGGACAGACGGGGGTCCATCTGGCGGGCTTTTTCCATCAAACGGCTCCGCAGGACGCCTACGGCGGCGTCCGACGTCACGATGGGGTCGTAGTGGATGGTGACCTGTAAGTGGTCTTTTTTCAGAAAATCCCGCTCGATGTTGTCGATGATGTCGTGGGCTTCCAGCGGGTCGGCCTCGGCGGGGAACTCGATGTGGAGCGATGCGAACTGATGCCCCGGGCCGTAGTCGTGGACCATCAGATCGTGGACGCCCAGCACCCCCGGGTAGCTCATGACGGTGTGCTCGATGTGCTCCACCAGCTCCGGCGAGGGGCTCTCGCCCAGCAGGGGGCTGAGGGTGTCCATCATAAGCCCCCAGCCCGACCAGAGGATGAACGCCGCCACGGCCACGCCCATGAGGCCGTCCAGCACGTCCCAGCCCGTCAGGTGGGAGAGGACGGTGGACAGAAGCACGGCGCTGGTGGTCAGCACGTCGTTCCGGCTGTCGGCGGCGGTGGCCATCAGGGTCTCGGAGTTGATGCGCTGGCCGATGGTCTTGTTGAAGCGGCTCATCCAGAGCTTGACGCCGATGGACGCCGCCAGCACCCCCACACTGAGCCAGCTGAACACCACTGCCGTCGGATGCAGCACTTTGAGCGCAGATTCTTTCAGCAGCGAAAGCCCGATGGCGAGGATGGTGACGCAGACCACGAGGCCCGCCAGATATTCGTACCGGGCGTGGCCGTAGGGGTGCTTTTCGTCCGGGCCTTTGGCCGCCAGACGGAAGCCCACAAGGCTCACCACGTTGGACGAGGCGTCCGAAAGGTTGTTCAGGGCGTCGGCCATGATGGCGATGGAGCCGAACAGCGTCCCCGCCGCCAGCTTGCCCAGACAGAGCAGGAGATTGCAGGCCATGCCCACGAGGCTGGCCAGATTGCCGTAGGCCGTGCGGACGGCGGCGTTCTTGGTATCGTCCGGGTGCCGGACGAACAGGCGGATGAGCAGTTGTGTCATAACATTCCCTCTCAGCAGGTGTTTTGATGCTACCAGTATAGCACTGCACTTTATGGTTTTGAAGTATTTCGGTAAAATTTTTCGGGTATGCAAAGCCCCCGGCGGGGAAGTTCCCTGCCGGGGGCGGCGTTTTTGGGGCCAGGCGCTCCTTACTTATCGGAAGGCTTGCTCAGGTCGATGCTGCGGATGATCTTGCGCACGGGCAGCACGCTCTTGGCGTTCATGGACAGCTCGTCCACGCCCATCCGCAGGAAGGTCTCGGTGAGGGCGGTGTCTGCGCCCAGCTCGCCGCAGATGCCCACCCAGATGCCGTGGCGGTGGCCCGCGTCGATGGTCATCTTGATGGCCCGGAGCACAGCGGGGTGGTGCGGGTTGAAGAAGGGCTCCAGCTTTGCGTTCTGGCGGTCCAGAGCGCAGGTGTACTGGGTCAGATCGTTGGTACCGATGGAGAAGAAGTCGCACTCCTCGGCCAGCTCGTCGGCGATGAGGACAGCGGCGGGCGTCTCGATCATGGTGCCGACCTCCAGCTTCTCGTCGAACTTCTTGCCCTCAGCCCGCAGTTCCGTGCGGCACTCGTCCAGCACGGCCTTGGCATCCTGCAGCTCCCGCAGGCTGGTGATCATGGGGAACATGATGCTCATGTTGCCGTAAGCGGAAGCACGGAGCAGAGCGCGCAGCTGGGTCTTGAAGAAGTCCTTCCGGGTCAGGCAGATGCGGATGGCGCGGTAGCCCAGCGCGGGGTTTTCCTCGTGGTCGAGCTTCATGTAGTCCACGGTCTTGTCTGCGCCGATGTCGCAGGTGCGGACGACCACCTTGCGGGGTGCAAGGCTCTCGAGCACCTGCTTGTATGCCTCAAACTGGTAGTCCTCCGTCGGGAAGTCCTTGCAGTTGAGGTAGACGAACTCGGTGCGGAAGAGGCCGACGCCGCCGGCGTCGTTCTGCTGCACAGCGCCCACGTCGCTCATGCCGCCGATGTTGGCAAAGACGTTGATGGTCTTGCCGTCGAGGGTGGTGTTGGGCTTGCCCTTCAGCTCCTGCAGCAGTGCCTGCTTTTTCTGGTCTTCCTGCTGGCGCTTTTTCAGGCTCTTGAGCAGGTCGGGGGTGGGGTCAACGTAGACACAGGCGTTGTAGCCGTCCACGACCGCCATCTTGCCGTCCCAGTCGTCCTGAATGTCCTTGCACTGGATGAGGGCGGGGATGTTCATGCTGCGGGCGAGGATGGCGGTGTGGCTGTTGGAGCTGCCCTCCCGGGTGATGAAGCCCAGCAGCAGGCTCTTGTCCATGCGGACCGTCTCGGACGGGGCCAGGTCCTCGGCCACGAGGATGCTGGGCTCAGTCCCCTGCAAAGTAGCATTGTCCACGCCCTGCAGGATGTCGAGGATGGCCTGTGCAATGTCGATGACGTCGGCGCTGCGAGCCTGCAAATAGGGGTCATCCATGGCGGCAAAAACGGCGGCCTGATTGTCGCCGGCGGTCTTGACGGCGTACTCAGCGCACTTGCGCTGGCCGTTGATGATCTCCTTGATGGCGTCCACGAAGTCGTCGTCATCCAGCATCATGGCGTGGATGTTGAACACCTCGGCGATGTCTTCGCCGGCCTCAGCCAGGGCCTTCTCGTACAGAGCGGTCTGCTGGTCGATGGCCTTGGCGCGGGCGTCCTCAAAACGGGCCTCTTCAGCGGCGGTGTCGGCCACTTCGGCGGCAGAGATGACGGTATCTTTTTTCTTATAGATCTTCAGCTTTCCGATGGCAATGCCATTCAGGATGCTTTTACCGGTACCTACCTGCATTGCAATTTCTCCTTATTCTTGCTGTTTTGTGTTCTGCAACAAAAAGCCCCCGCAGGACATTCCCCGCAAGGGCTTCTCATCACGCTGGGCGATCAGACGTTCTCGCTCAGGAATTTCTGGATAGCTTCGGCGCAGGCGGCTTCGTCGTCGCCCTCCACCTTGATGGTAACGGTGTCGCCCTGCTTGACGCCCATGCCCATCAGGGCCATCAGCTTGCGCAGGTCGCAGGTCTTGCCGCCCTTCTCGAGGGTGGCGGTGCTGGCAAAGCCCTTGGCCACCTTGACGAGCAGACCGGCGGGACGGGCGTGGATGCCGCAGGCATCCTTAACGGTATACTGGAATTCCTTCATGATCATTTTCTCCTTACTTCATCCGGTCCTCCTGGGCAGCTCACCCTGCCCCTCGGGACGCAGCACTCGAATCTTCTGGCTGCTGGATGTCTGCTTTTATTATAAACCTTAGTCGTTCTTTTTTCACCCTTTCATATTGCCGATTTTTTATCAAAAATTTTAGTAACATTTAACAGAATCTTTCTGCAAAAATACCACTACTTCACAATTATTCTGTTTCACCGCACTTTTTTGTACAGAATGACGGTTATTCGACGGGGTAGCCCTCGGCGTCCAGCGGCAGGTCGGTATACTGCACGGGCTGCTCCTGTGCAGCGTCCGGCTCGCCGGAAGTCTGCTGGGCCTGACCTTCTGCGCCCAGCTCGCCGTCGTGGCGCTCTCCCCAGTCCCCGCTGAAATCTTCGCCCGAGGTCTGCTGGGCCTGCCCGTCGGTCAGTTCATCCTCGTGCCGTTCGCCCCAGTCCCCGCTGAAGTCCTCGCCGGACACCTGTTCGGCCTCCTGCAGGGCCATCGCAGTCTGGGCGTCTTTCAGCCCGGTGACCGTGCCGGAGGGCTTTTCCAACAGATACGCACCCACGGCCTTTTTCTTGTAGACCAGCAGCACGCCGTAGCTGCTCACATCGCCCCGGCTGGCCGCCGGGATGAGCGCTGTCCACTTCTCCACCGTCTTGCCCTTGTAGCGGGCCAGGTCCATGCCGCTCTGCTGCACCACCCCGTTAAAGGCCGAAAAGCTGTCGTCCCACTTGCGGGGGATCTTCACCTTATCGGCGGTGATGGACGCGCCGTCCACGTCCAGCCCGTAGCCCGTGAACCAGGTCTGGATGTCCTGCGCACTCTCGATCTTATTACCTGCCGCCGCGACAGCTACCGAGCGGGTGCTGATGTACCGCCCCAGCATGGCACTGAACACCACCAGCGCACAGCACATCGCCCCCACGCCCAGCTTCTTGACGCTTGCCTTACTCAGTGTGACCACAAACATACCCTTGCCTCCCACCCATTCAGATTTGTCCGTACAATATATGCGGGAGGCGGCGGCATCATGCAAAAACGGGACTGCTTTCCAGCAGTCCCGTTTCGTTTTTCTGATTCACTTTCCAGTGGCAGGCGTCTGGCGATAGATGCCCAGGCTGTTGTCCGGCATTGGCATCTCCACCCGGGAGGCGCGGTCGTTCACGGCCACCATCATCGCGGCCATTGCGGCCAGCACCACGGCAATGATGAGCCACTTTACAAAATTCGGCAGTTTTTTCATTTGTTACATCCTCAGTTGGTTTTCGGTCGGCAGAGGGTGCGGGCGTGGGCCAGCAGTTCCGCCGCCTCCGGCCCGGAAAGCTGTTTCACCCACGCCGGGCGCTCTGCTGCGCCCGGGCCGGTGCTGTCAGCTTCCGCAAAGCTGGCAAGGCCGGTATCGGTGCGGTCATTCCATGCGATAAAACCTTCCGGCGCGATGTGGGCGCCGAGACGACAGCCCAGCACCGCCGTCTTGCCCTCGGGACGCCACGGACGCCCCAGATAGACGCTGCCCGGCGGGCAGTCGGAGACGAAATCGCAGTTCCAGAACACAAAGCCCAGTCCATCGGCTTTGCCCGAAGGAGCTGTGACATAGCTGTGGGGGATGTGGTTGTCCACCGTGCGGAGGGTGCACTGCTCAAACAGGGCATCCGCCCCGCCAAAGATGAAATCAATGTCCCCCGCGATCTCGCATTTGTGGTAATACTGGGCACTGGCCCGGCGGGGTGCCAGCCCCCGGGGGCCGAGGAAGCCGTCTTTCTCCCGCTCTTTTTCCGGCAGCGGGGCGCAGAAGAGGGTATCCTGGTTGCCCAGCAGCTTCACCCGGCGGAACACCGCCCGGGCGCTGTCCACATAGGCCGCCACAGCCTGCCCCACCTGTGCCCCGGGGCCCGCATCGTTTTCAATGGTCAGGTCTTCCACAGTGAGATTTTCGCCGCTGAAAAACGCGGTGTAGCTGCGGAACGTATGGGTCGGCCTGCCGTCCGGATGGGGCAGCTTGCCGCCGTCTCCCCACACGACGCGGGTCTGGTCGGCCCCGGCCCCCCGGAGGGTGATGTTCTGTTTTTCGCAGACCAGCTTTTCCCGGTAAATGCCCGGGCCGATCTCAATTTCGGCCTCGCATTCATAGGGCACCGCCAGCACTGCCTCCGAGATGGTGGTAAAGTCCCCGGTGCCATCCCGCTGTACTGTGATCTTCAACACGCTTTCCGCCCTCCTGATGGATGATGCACTCATTATACCCTCACTCTATGAATATTTCAACATGGTTCCAGCCGCAGCACCGCCGCCGTGATGTCATCGGGGCGGCCTGCTTTCTCAGCCCGGGCCCGGGCGGTCTCCACCAACGTTCTGGCAATTTTCTCCGGCGCGTCTCCCGCCGCCGCTGAGAGTTCCAGCTGTTGGGCCACCCAGCCGGGGCCGTCCACCAGCAGCCCGTCTGAGACCAGCACCGCGTAATCACCCGCGGCCAGATGCACCATCCGGCTCTGCCCGTTCACACCGCCCAGAATGCCCATGGGCAGGCTCACATCTCCCACGGCCCGGGCCCGGCCCCCGTGGACGAGGAACCCCGGGGCCGCCCCGGCCTTGAAGAGCCGGGCTGTGCCGGTGTAGAGGTCTACGCTGATGAGGTCCAGCGTCGCCCCGCTCTCCTCATCGCTTTTGAGGGCCAGTGCCACATTTACCAGCCGCGCGGCCAGCTCGGCGGTAAAGCCCGCTTTGAGCAGGCGGGCTGTCAGCTCGGCGGCCAGGTTGCCGTCCACGGCAGCGGGGCGTCCGGTGCCCATGCCGTCACAGAGGATCATCTGGGCCGCCGCCGGGCTGCAGAACTGCTGGACCGCATCGCCCGAGATGGTCCCCCGGGCCGCTGCCCCAGCTGCCCCGAACACAGCCCGGAGGGCAGGCTTTTCCGAGAAGAGCAGGGTGGTCATCCCCTTGCAGGAAAGCACCTGCGGCGGCTCAAAGGCCCGGCGGCAGAGCCCGCTCACCTCCCGCGCCAGTGCCGCCAGCTCGGCAGGCGAAAACCGGGTGCGGGGCAGCGTCACCGCCGCCCGGGTCCGGCCCAAATCGTCCAACGTGACGGAGCATTCCAGCGGCGGGGCCCCCAGGGAAGTAAAAAACGACGCCACCCGCCCGGATTTATAGGGTTCCGGGGTTCCCGGCCTGCCCAGCTGCTCACTGAGGACGCCCAGCGCGTCGGCCACGGCGCTGTACTGCTCGGTCAGGGCCGTGCGGAGGGCCTCGGCGTGGACATGGGCCTCTTTCCGGCTGCGGTAGAGCGCAAAGGAGCGGGTAGCCGTGGCGCAGAGCGCCGCCGGGTGGATGCACCGGGACAGCTGCCCGGGCAGGTCGTTTGGTTCCAGATGGCCCTGCTGTTCCAGAACGGGGCGGAGGGCCTCCATCCCCTCCAACGTGGCGGCATACTCCTGTTTCCAGCAGGATTCGCGCCGCCCGCAGTTGGCGCATAGGGTGTCGTGGGTGTTGTCGATGACCCAGCGGAAGTTCTCGCAGCGGCGGGGGAACGCGTCGTATACCTCGTTGACCGTCTCAGCCAGCGAGGAAAGGCTCTCGGCCACGGCTTCCAGCCGGGTGGCCGCCACCGAGAGCCGGGGCCGCACCTCCTGCGGGGTCTCGCCGGGCGGCTCCTCCGGGCCAGCCGGAGTCAGCCATTGCCGGGGCAGGAAACAGACCACCCCCAGCCCGGCCCCCGCACTGAGCAGGGCGGAAAAGGCGTTGCCGGGCGGCTGAACGCAGAGCGCCCCGGTCACGCAGCCGCCCGCGTAGGCGGCCAGCGCTTCCACCCGCCGGCCCGGGGCCAGCAGGGCTGCCGCCCCCGTGGCGCAGGAGAGCCCGGCGGCCGCCGGGGCAAGTTCCGGGTCCACAGCGCAGAGCGCCGCCCCTGTGGCCGCACAGAGAGCCAGCGCGGCCCGGCCCTTTCCCTGGCAGCAGAGGAGATATTCAGCCGCCGCGCAGGCGGCCACCCCCAGCACCAGCGGGCCGAGCGCCAGACTGCCCAGAGCCGCGGCGCAGGCCATGGCGGGCAGCAGGGTGCCCGCGCCGGGCTTTTCGGGCGGGAAGCGCCGCAGCCCAAAGCCGATGGCCCCAGCCAGCAGGGCATCCGCCCCGCAGAAGAGCAGCAGTTCCACGCCGCCGCCCTCCGCCCCAAGGGAGAGGCAGAACGCACTGCACGCCAGCGCGGCCCCGCCTGCCGCTGCCGCCGGGAGAAAGCGCCCCGGCCAGAGCCAGCGGCCCGCCACGATCGCTCCCAGCCCGCAGAGCAGGCAGATGCTCTGCAAACTCAGCGCCCCAAAGCCGTGGAGCAGCAGCCCCAATGCCGCCCCGGCCGCGCTGGCCGCAAAGCAGTCCTCCCCCAGACCCAAAGCCAACCCGGGCCCAAAGGGGAGCAGCGCCCCGTATAACACGGCCCAGCCGCCTGCCAGCCCCACGGCCAGGGCAGCCCCCTGCCGCAGGGCCGGGCGCACCGCCGCCCGCGTCCGCAGCGGCGTATGCCACAACCGCGCCGCGTTGCCTGTATTCCCGCCTGAGATGACCCGCATGGATTCCTGCATAGAAAAAGTCCCCGCTTTCCGGCGGGGACCTTTTGGTTCTTTGTATTTTGGTTCTGGCTCCCACGCCTGCTGCATATACTGTAGCAGGCCCGCGGGGCGTTTTTTCGGGCAGAACAGGGAAATGCCACCGTTTTGCCAAATGAGCCAGAATATCAGCCGTTCAGCTTCTCGATGGCGGCCTTGACCCGCTCCAGGGTCTTCTCGCGGCCCATCATGCAGGCCAGGTCGGTGCCGCCGCCGGGGGTGCGCTGCTTGCCGGAGAGGGCAATGCCCAGCGGGTAGAGCAGCCAGCCGTTCTTCTTTCCCAGCTCCTCGGCCTTGGCCTTGCAGGCGTCAAACACGGCATCCCGGTTGGTAAAGTCCAGTGCCTCGTCGCTCAGGACAGGCAGCAGGGCTTCCAGCGCCTCCTTGGCGGACTCCGGCGTGGTCTTCTGCTTCTTGTTGGCGTACAGGCTCACATCGTAGTCGGGCATGGCGTCAAAGAAATCCAGCTGCTCCGGGATCTCGCCCAGCACCTCGCACCGGGGCTGCAGGTTGGCGCACAGCAGCTGCTTGTTGATGGGGCTGTGCACGGCGCTGTCGATCCAGGGCTCGGCCTTCTTCTGGAACTCTTCGGGGCTCAGGCGGCGGATGTACTCCGCATTGATGGCCCGCAGCTTGAGGGGGTCAAAGATGGCGGGGGACTTGGAAATGCCGTCCGGGGACCAGATCCTGACCAGCTCCGGCAGGGAGAAGATCTCCTGCTCGGCGTACTCGCCCCTGGGGCTCCAGCCCAGCAGGCAGATATAGTTCAGCACAGCCTCGGTCAGGTAGCCCTTGGCCACCAGGTCCTGATAGCTGGCATCGCCATTGCGCTTGGACAGCTTGTTCTGGGCATCCTTCATCACCGGCGGGCAGTGGATGTAGGTGGGGATCTCCCAGCCAAAGGCCTGATACAGCAGGTTGTACTTGGGGGTGGAGGACAGATACTCACTGCCGCGGATGACGTGGGTGATGCCCATCAGGTGGTCATCCACCACGTTGGCAAAGTTGTAGGTGGGCATGCCGTCGGTCTTGATGAGGATCTGGTCGTCCATCTCGCTGTTGTTTACCTCGATGTGGCCGTACACCACATCGTCAAAGCCGGTCACGCCCTCGCGGGGGATCTTCTGGCGGATGACATAGGGCTCTCCGGCGGCCAGACGCTTTTCCACCTCCTCCTTGGGCAGGTCGCGGCAGCAGCCGTCGTAGTGGGTCATCTCGCCGTTGGCGCGCTGCTCGGCGTGCAGGGCTTCCAGACGCTCCTCGGTGCAGAAGCAGTAGTAAGCCTTGCCCTCGGCCACCAGCTGCTCGGCATACTGCTTGAACATGCCCATGCGCTCGCTCTGCACATAGGGGCCCACAGGGCCGCCAACGTCCGGGCCCTCGTCCCACAGCAGGCCGGTCTCGCGCAGAGTGTTGTAGATCACGTCCACAGCACCTTCCACATAGCGGCCCTGGTCGGTATCCTCAATGCGCAGGATGAAGGTGCCACCCTCGTGCTTTGCCATTAAATAGGTATACAGCGCAGTGCGCAGGTTGCCCACATGCATATAGCCAGTGGGCGAGGGGGCAAAACGGGTGCGGACTTTGTTGCTCGGCATAGAAAAACGCTCCTTTTATACTCATGCAAAAAATGCGGATAGCTACGTCTTAGTTTACCTGTTCTGCTGCGATTTGTCAACGGAGGAACGTGTTTTGTGCGAAGCTACGGTTTTTGGGACACAAGGCGGGACATTTTGTCGAAATCGCCCGCAATCATTGACGAAGGCTGTATTTTTTTGTATACTAATTTCAAACGGTGCTGGCACAATTTTCCTGTTGTGCCAGCTGCCTGCCTGTATGGAGAAAACGTTGAAGGAGAATGATACCTATGAAAAGCACCGGGATCGTCCGCGGCATCGACTCGCTTGGCCGCATCGTCCTGCCCAAGGAGCTGCGCACCACCCTGCATCTGGACGGGGACACCAAGCTGGAGATCTTTGTGGATGGCGACGCCATCGTGCTCAAGAAGCACCGCCCCGCCGGCAGCTGCGACTTCTGCGGCGACGTGGACGCCAACGCCATCCAGTTTGCCGGGTACTGCATCTGCCCCGCCTGCCGCCGCAAGATCGGCACATTGTAAATCAGAGCCAAAAGGAGGCCTGCGTCCATGAGCCGCATGACCGATTTTACTGTCCCCTCCACCGTGCCCGGGCGCACCCTGCACGCGTTCTGCTGTGAGCCGGAGGGCGAAGTGCGGGCGGTGCTGCAGCTGTCCCACGGCATGGTGGAGTTCATCGACCGGTACAAGCCGCTGGCGGAGTATCTGGCCGGGCAGGGCATCGTGGTGGTCGGCCACGACCACCTGGGCCACGGCGGGTCCATCCGCACCAAGGCCGACTACGGCTACTTTGCCGAGCCGGACGGCAACCGTGCCGTGCTGGACGACCTGCACGCCATGACCCTGCGCACCAAGGAGCGCTACCCCGGTGTGCCGTACTTTCTGCTGGGGCACAGCATGGGCTCGTTCTATGCCCGGCAGTACCTGTGCGAATACGGGCAGGAACTGAGCGGTGCCATCATCATGGGCACCGGCCACCAGCCCAAAGCGCTGGTGCAGTTTGCCCGCAGCACCTGCCGGGCGCTGGCGGCCGTGCACGGCTGGCAGTACCGCAGCAAGCTGGTGGCCAACCTGTCCTTCATGGGCTACAACAAGGGGCTGGAGGGCCGCACCACCCACGACTGGCTCAACCGTGACGCCGCCGAGGTGGACAAGTACCTGGCCGACGAGCGCTGCACCTTTACCTTTACGCTCAACGCCTACTACAGCATGTTCAGCGGCATCCTGCGCCTGCACGACCCGGCTTTTCTGGCCCGGATGCCCAAGGACCTGCCCCTGCTGTTCCTGGCCGGCACCGCCGACCCGGTGGGCGACCGGGGCAAGGGCGTGCTGCGCGCCATCCAGAGCCTGAAGGCCGCAGGCATGCAGAACATCCGCTGCAAGCTGTACCCCGGCGCCCGGCACGAACTGCTGGTGGAGACCAACCGGCAGGAAGTGTTTGCCGACATTGCCGCCTGGCTGAACGATCAGCTGCGCTGACCACACTGCACCGCACCTTCTTTGCATTTTTCAAAGCCGCTGCCCGGCACACCGGGCAGCGGCTTTTCTGCGTTCTACAACAAGAAATTTCAATGCGTATCAAGACCATTTCAACAGCGCAACAATAGCGTACAGCTCTCTCTGCATTCTGCGTAAAATCTTGCTGCATTTTTTTGCATTTTGCCAATTATCCGCGTATTTCCGTGAACTTATTGACAGTGCAGCCAGAAAATAGTATATCATAAGCAGAGTTTATTACTCTGTTTTATCCCCATATAGATCCAATTTCTGGTATCTTTTTGTGTGTGAGTCGGAACCGCCTGGAGATCAGGTTCCCATTTTTGAGGAGGTATTACTCATGAGATTGCGTAAACAGAAAAAGGTCGTTGCGGTCACCCTGGCCACTGCCATTGCCGTGAGCACCATCAGCGCCAGCGCTTCTGCCGTGAGCTATGATCTGGCCAAAGGCGACGTCACCATTGATCAGGACGCCGACCGTGGCGCGTTCAGCTATCAGGGCGAGGACAAAAAGGGGAACCGCACCTACGTCAACGAGGACAAAGAGGACGACGGCAAGATCATCATCAAGGGTGACAAGGATACCCCCACTGACAACACCGTCACCGTGAAAGAGGACGTCAAAAAGACCGATAACGCCGACGGCTCCGAAGGCCGCGACGTGGATATCGTGATCGACGGCGTGAACGCCGACACCAGCAAGACCGGCGAGTCCACCGTGACCGTCGGCGAGGGCGCAAACGTTGACCTGACCGTCAAGGATTCCACCCTGACCACCGGCGGCAACGGCATCGACATTGGCAAGAATCTGGACGACACCGACGAAAATAAGGACACCAAGGTTGACCTGACCCTGGAAGATACCACCATCAACCAGACCAACAAGAACAGCGCCGGTCTGGACGTGCGGCAGGGTTCGGACGTTGACCTGACCCTCAAGGGCGACAACGTCATCGACGGCTCGCAGGCCACCGGCGACAAAAACGTTTCCGACAACACCAACGTGGAGGGCATCCGCGTGGGCGGCGAAGTGGCTTCCGACTTCTCGGGCGCCGAAAAGGACGCCCACCTGACCATCAAGGGCGACAAGGAAGAGACTTCCGACACCACCGAAGAGACCACCGGCGGCAGCCTGACCATCAAGGACACCACCACCGGTATGGTGATCGCAGGCGGCTCTGACGAGAAGGATTCCAGCGTCACCATCACGGACGGCGCGGACGTCACCATCCAGGACACCCATGTTTCCGGCTCCACCCAGAGCGGCCGTGGCGTCACCCAGCACGGTGATCTCACGCTGGACGGTGGTTCTTCCCTGACCATCGACGGTTCGCATGTAGGGGAAGACGATAAAACGCACGAGAACGGCGGTATTGGCATTGCCAGCTGGAACGACATCATCGTCAAGGCCAAGAGCAAGCTGAACATCAAGAACACCCAGACCGGCATTTACGGCCATCAGGGTGCCAGCACCAGCCTGACTACCGAGAACAGCACCCTCAACATCACCAACAGCGATGCCGGCATCCGCTACGAAGGCAGCGGTACGGCTAAGGATGGCTCCAAGCTGGAAGCCGCCGGTGACATCACCTTCAAGGATTCGGACGTTACTATTGAGGGCAAGAGCCTCGGCATTGAGACCGGCAACAACAGCGATACGACCGTCACGTTTGATCATACCACTGCCGCCGTTTCGGCAGAACTGACCAAGGAGGAGAACGTCGGAAGATATGCCATTTACTGCGAGGATTCGGGTAAAAACGGCAGCCTGATCGTCAAAAATGGCAGCAAGCTCAACCTGCAGGCGAACTACGGCATCGTTGCCGGCTACCGGAATGTACTCATTTCGGGCAACAGCACGGTCGATTCCACCACGCGGGATATGGCCATCCAGCTCCGCAACAGCAAGGGAACCAAGCTGCATATCACGGATGGCAGCGTCTACAACATGACCGATGGTTCTCACGATAACTATAACCTTCTTGCTTATTATGCCTACCACGATATTCTGGTGGACAAGGGCGGCGTTCTGTCCATGGACCTGCACAATTCGTATTCCGGCATCAATCTGGGCATGCTTTGCACCCTGACTGTGGATGACGGCACCGTCCTTGTAAAGGGCGATTATAACCACAGCGGCATCTACATCGACGGCCCCTACTCCAAGATTCTTATCAAGAATAACGCCCATGTGGAAGCTCCCACCATTGTAGGGAACACGTACTACCCCGGTCAGAAGCTCGTCGTCACCGGCGGCACCCTGACCTATGATTACAGCAAGGCCAACACTCTCTGGCCGGAAAACGAACAGGGCAACAAGCTGACCAACTTCCTGCTGACCAAGGACGCCGACCACGCCGACTTTGGTGCCTTTGCCTACAATGGCACCAAGTACGAGTACGTCTCCGACCTGAATAAGGAAAAGGGCAAGCAGTACCTGTCCGTGTGGGTGCCCGCCGCCGCGCTGGAATACATGCTGGATGTGGATGGCAGCCACGACCCGGAGATCGTCGGCAAGCTGCTGGCTGATCTGCGGGCCGACGGTTACAAGTTCAACACCCCGTACAAGACCAGCGACGGCGTGTTCGTCCTGCGGGATATGGTGGTGAACGGCCACAGCCTGAACTTCACCAAGACCACCGACGAAAACGGCAACACCAAGCTGATCTGGGGCAACTACGAGAACCGCACCGACGGTACCCCCAACGCCTACGATATGGTGTACGGCACCGAGTACGAGTATGAAGGCAAGACCTACACCATCGTGTGGGGCTACGAGCACAAGAACAACGCCAACGGCGCTGCCGGGCGCGACCAGAACATTCTGGATGCTTTCGATGCCGATTCCAACGTGAAGGTGATCGGCGACAACATCACCGGCAAAAGCTCTGACGACTACACCGTGACCATCTACGGTGCCCTGCGTGAAGTCGTGGAGCCCACCCCGGAACCGGATCCGGAGCCCACCCCGGTCGATCCCGAGGGCCCGGACACCCCCGTCAGCCCGGAAGGCTCCACCGATACTCCCGTGCAGGACGCCACCCCGGACGAAGCCGAGACGCCCGCGAACCCGGAGAACCCCACCAATCCTTCTGTGCAGGATGCTACCCCGGACAGCACCGTGGCCGCCCTGCCCAAGACCGGCGTGAACTGGACGGCGGCTCTGGCCATGGCTCTGAGCGGCATGGCCCTCACCGTAGCCGGTGCGTTCACCAGCCTGTTTGCCAAGAGCAAGCACTAAAAGCCAACCCCCAACGGGCCTGAAAACCCGTTGTTCCTCGCACACAACAGCAAGGCCCCCGGAGAGTTTTCCGGGGGCTTTGTTGTCGCCCGGAAACGGCCCGGCAGGCAGTGACTATCCCGGGCCCGCAGGCTGGATCTTCACTGCGTTTCAATAGCGTTTCAGAAGCATCTCAAAACCGTATCTGTTGTGTAACTCAGTTGGAGTCACTCTCATACAAACTGCATATTTCTCCTTTTTTATTTTCAGCATCCCGCTGAAATTTGCTTTTTATCGACAGTTTTATTGACTTTTTTCATTTTATATGTTATATGATAGCTGTAGATCAATGCGGACATTTATCTACGAATAGATACGTTTTATGGTATCTTTTGTGTGCAGAACGAAAGGAGCGAATCTTATGACGAACAAGAAATTCAAAAAAGCCGCAATGGCTCTGGCCCTGACCGCCTGTGTTGCAGCCACCCCTCTGGCCGCCAACGCTGAGACCCCTGAAAACGCAGTCCCTGTAGAGAACAAAGAACGTTCCGAAGCAGAAACTCCTGCACAACAGGCTTCTGAAAGTGCAAACACTGCTCCCGTAGAAAACCAGGAGCACGAAAACGCCGAGGGCATTCTGGAGGACCGGGAGACTGAGGACAAGAAAATCACGACCGATGTCGAGTACACCGACCGCGAGTTCACCTATAATGAGGACGGCACCGTCAAATCGGAGGAATCCTCCGGTGCTATCGTCCAGAAGGAGATGGATAAGAGCACCGAAGCCGCTTCTGGCGAGACTGCCGGAGAAGGCAAGGATTCCGAGGGTTCTGCTGAAACTCCTGAAGCAGGCGAGACCACCGAGGAAGGCAAGGGCATCAAAGCTCCCGATGCAGACATCTCCGAACCGGTCAAGGACGCCGAGGGCAAGATCATCGGCACTGCCTCCAAGGAGGAGCGCACCGAACAGGAAACTACCATCACACCCACCAGCCCGGACTCTGAAAAGCTGGTAGACAGCACTGTCAACCCGGACGGTTCTGTGACCAACCGCTACGAGACTTCTCACACTGCTGATAAGACTACAACCAACACAACCACCGGCACAGTTACCGCAGACACCAAGGAGATTTTTGTGACCGATGGCAAAGAGGTTGACCTGAAGCAGGAGTTGGGCGCGGATTATCAGGAAAAACTGAAGTGGGACACCGTCGATGGCACCTCGTTCAACGGCTACACCGTGGGCAGCATGGAAGAAGACGGCGACCGCCAGACCTACACCCTGACCAAACACACGGAAGACACCGACCTTGAGATGACCGGCGAAGATCTTGCCAAGCTCCTGGAAGCTGACTACACCAAAACCGAGAACGACGATGGCAGCTACACCCTGACCAAAAGCATCCGTACTTCTGCCGGCGAACAAACTGTGTACATCACCGTGACCGGCAACAAGGCCACCCGCACGGTGGACACTACCCTGAAGGTGGACGTTAAAAAGAGCGAGCACACCGGAAGCGCTGAAGTGAAGCAGGACGACGTGATGCTGCCCAACAAAACAGATAAGACGCTGACCTTTACAGACAAGAACAGCAACACCTTCCATGTGGATCTGGATGAGCTGCTTCAGAAGCCGGACAAAACCGAGAGCACCAATGCTGCCGGTGACAAGGTCATCACTGTGAAGGACGGCAGCAAGACCTATGAGATCATTTACCACGAAACGAATGAGTACACCGATGCACAGGTCAAGGATCTGTCTGCCGACGAGCTGGCCGGTCTGTTGAACAGCAATTCCGCTAACGGCGAGTTCATTGTCAAGGATGGCAAGGTCTGCAAGGTGGTCAACGGCGAAGCCTGCGAGATCAGCTACAATGATGCCACGCAGCTGCTGAAAAAGGTCCAGATTTCTGTCACTATGACCGATGCCGACAATCAGCTGTCCAAGGATAACGGCACGCTGGAGGATGCCGAGCTCCGCGCCAAGAAGGCTGCTTTGCAGAAGGCTCTGGCAGAAGCGATCGAAGCCTGCACTGGCACCAAGGTGGATCCCTCTTCTCTGAACATTACAGACGAGGATGTTTCTCTCCCCGAAGGTGTGGAAAATGTCTTTAAAAACAAAGACATGCTGAAGCGCACCTATATCTATACGGCCTCGGACAGCAAACAGTATACCTTTACTTACAATTTTGTTTATAATGACAAACCGAGCAGTGTCTCAGGGGCAGGATATAAGGGCGCCGGCTATTTTATAGATGGTATCCATGTTGGAACCGAAGAGATCGTGGCGGATGCCGACGGAAAGACGGATCACAAGAGCACTCTGATTGAAAGCGGTGTTTTTGTCTCCGGCAATGCCACCACAGATGCCAACGGTGCTTATACCACCATCACCAAGGACAGCCCCCTCTATGGCCTTGGCGTGGACTTCAAGACCGCTCCGAAAAACGCCGTTGCCGGTTCCATCAAGTATGATGATACCGGCCGCATCATTGAATACCAGACCATCGACGGCAAGACCATTAAGCTGTCTTACGAAAGCGTTAAGGTTCCGGATTCGAATCTGCCGTCTTATGCGCCTGTTGACGGAAAGACCAATATCAACAGCCAGTCCTTCACCAGAGTGACCTGGGAGGCCTGGGATCTGGGCGAGATCCGCAACGAAGAGCAGGCGGATGACCAGTGGACGATCTCTTCCGGCAAGGATGAGAGCGGCGGCCTGACCTATACCATCGTGGACAAGAAGAACAATGTCACCTATGACGATCTGATCCGGGTCGGCAGCAACAGCTACACCAAAACCGTGACCGATGAAAACGGTGTCAAGACCACCTACACCATCACCGTTGAGCCCGGCAACCTGGATGAAGACATGACCCTGGCCAAGCTGGCCGAGCGCTACGGCGTGGATGCCGCTGCCATCACCGTGAAAGACGGCGTTGCCTCCTTTACCAGGGACGGCAAGCAGTATCAGGTGGGCTATGGCAGCCAGCTGAAGATCGAGACCGTTCTCACCACCGAAGGCACGGTCACCACCGACGCCGATCAGGCAGAGCTGCTGGAAAAGATCCAGCAGCTGCAAAAGGATCTGCAGGATGGCGAAATTCTGGATGTGGGCGGCTACCAGGTAACGATCTCGACCTCGAAGGATGAGATCATTGAGATCCTCCATAAGGTCGGCGAGACCACCGACTTCACCCGCTTGACCCGCGAGGAGCTGAAGGCCCTGCTGGAAAAAGAAAAGGCAGAGGCCGACGCTGCCGGCAAGAGCTATACGGGCGACATGGACGTTTCGCACCCGGAGTACAGCAACAAAAACCTGTACGGCAAGCCTGACACGGGTATCATCGCCACCAAAAAGAAAGAGCATCTGTCCTATGATGGCAACTACATCCAGCATCTGGAGCTGAACGCAACGACCAAGGCCGACCTGCTGAAGGACGCTGACGGCAACGTCAGCCAGACCGACTGTGTTCTGGTGGACAAGAAACTGGAATACAGCGACGATCTGGATAAGCTCATTGACAGCCAGGGCACCAGCGTGGTCAACCTGCAGGATAAGATCGGTTACGACATCCCCATGGATCGCTATGAATATGCCCGCACCAGCTTCAGTGACGGCGACAAGCTGAACTGGAATGTCCGCAACAACCACCCCACTGCCAGCACCTATTACAAGGTGTCCGGTACGGTGGCCTACAACCAGTACAAACCGGCGGATGGCACCTCTGATCTCACAAAGGAGCAGGCCGAAGCCCTTCTGAAGCAGCTTCAGGCGGAGGGTTATGCCGATGCTTCCATCGTGACCTTCTACACGACCGAACATGAGCATCAGCAGACGGAAAAAAACGCTTCTTACCGCATCTATCTGAACAAGAGCGAGCTGATTTCCTACGGTTACCTGTCCTACGACAGCAACACCTGCACCAATGCCCACAATTGGAATCAGGCGATGTACGGCTTATCGAACCAGTATTTCAATCGTGATGCCTACTGCGGCGGCTACGACCTTGGCCTGACCGGTTTCCGTCAGGTGGAGGACGGAACCTTTGTGGCACAGGGCAAAAAGACTATCACCGTGTCCCGCATTCTGCCTGCCACCACGCTGACCAACAACCACCTGACCATCACCGATTCCGCACAGAAAGCCGCTACCGGCAGCGGAGTCAGCGGCCGCTACAACTATACCACCACCGTCTCCGGCTCGCGAGTGAATTACTCCGCCCTGGGTACTGCGACCCACGAGACCTGGAAGGAAGCTGCGCAGCAGACCACCGAGCGCACCGGCGAACAGGGCGATGGAACGTTGTCTTATACCTACCGTTCCACGCAGGATGCCAGTGTAGATGCCGAAAGCGCCCACAAAGAAGAAACTGTCGTCCGTCACGGCACTGCAGACTACGAATACACCTACACCGCCAGCAAGGACGAAGTAGAGATCACCACCGACAGCCGCACCGAAACCACTACACCCGAAACGCCTGACACCCCGGACACCCCCGTCAGCCCGGAAGGCCCCACCACGCCTCCCGTGCAGGACGCCACTCCGGATGATGCCGAGACGCCCGTGAACCCGGAGAACCCCGCCAATCCTTCTGTGCAGGATGCCACCCCCGATACCGTGGCCGCCCTGCCCAAGACCGGCGTGAACTGGTTCACCGCTCTGGCCATGGCTCTGAGCGGCATGGCCCTCACTGTAGCCGGTGCGTTCACCAGCCTGTTTGCCAAGAGCAAGCACTGATGCGCTGACAAGACCAACCCCCAGTGAGCCGTAAAAAGCTCGCTGTTCCTCGCACACAACAACAATGCCCCCGGAGAGTTCTCCGGGGGCATTGTTGTTTCTATCGGTTTTTATTTTCTCAGCCAGCCGTCCACAGCGGCCACCAGCGCCTTGCCGCGGCGGCCCAGCAGGCGGGGCAGCAGCACACGGGCCATAGCCCACACGCCTGCAAAGTTGATCAGGATGACCACTGCGGTGACCAGGCCGGTCCACAGGCCGTACAGCGGGGTCTCGGCCAGCAGCACAAAGGCCTCGAACACCAGCAGACCCACGTTCAGCAGCACCCGGCCCGGATGCACATGCATATGGATCATGCGGTTTGCGTCGATGGAGCGCAGGGTGAACACCAGCGCCAGCCCCAGGAAGGAAGCGTATGTGGCACCGATGGGGCCCCACCACTTGATGAAGAAGTAGTTCATGATGCAGTTGCTGATGGCACCGGCCATCATGGTGACCATGCTGCGGCTGGACTTTTTGGTCACCACATACACGCTGTTCATGAACTGGTTGAAGCAGCTGCAGGTGGAGGCCAGCACCAGGAAAGGCACAAAGTGCCAGGCGTAGTAGTAGTTGGACTTCATGATGTGCATCACCGGGCGGCACAGCCAGATGATGCCCGCCGCACAGCAGAACAGCACGCTGGAATAGGTGCGGAAGATCTTGGTAAAGAACCGCGCCCGGCCCTCTTCTTCGGTCACAGCGGAGAGCTGCCAGGCGTCGTAGAAGATCAGGCCCAGCGTGGTGAGGATGGTGGGCAGGAAGTAGCCCGTGGAGAGCAGGCCGCTCCAGGCGTTGCCGTCGTGGCCCCCCAGGCCGTCACACATCCGCCGCACAAAAAACAGGTCCGAGGCGTTAATAATCCAAAAGCTGATCTGGGCCGGGATCATGGGCAGCGAGAAGTGGAGCATCTGCTTCCACAGGTCCTTGTTGACGCCCTTGAGCTCCACATAATTCCACAGCTTACCGGTGACCATGAGGAACAGCACGCTGACCAGATCACCGCTGATGATGGCCAGCAGGTAGCCGTTGGCACCCCACTTGAAGCCCACCAGGTACAGCACATAGAACGCCATGGTGGCCACGGTGCACAGCACGCCGTCCACGGCCACCAGCTTGTTCCACTGGCGGCTGCGCACGAACTGGGTGCACAGGGTGCGCAGGCAGCTCATGAGCACATAGAGGTAAATGAGCAGGCCGTACTGGGCCATATCGGGCAGGAACCGTGCAATGGGCCAGCACAGGACCAGGATGCCAAAGCCGCCCAGAATGGTGAGCAGGCCGTTGGTGAACACCTGCTTTTCGCTGTTGCCCTTGTCCAGACCAAAGCGGATGATCGCATTGGACATGCCCATGGACACAAAGGGGATGAGCAGGTTCGCGTACTGGCTCAGGATCTTGGACAGGCCCAGATCCGAGATCTCGGCCATGGCGTAGGTCAGGAACGGCTGCACGATCAGCGTGAGCAGTTTGGACGAAAAGCTGGAAATGGCAAAGATGAGGGTGTTGCCGGCCAGTTTGGAGTATTTATCGCCGCCGGACTTTTTTTCGTTTTCCAAGGGAAGTCTGCCTCCTGTTTCTACTTCTTCAACAGCTCCCGCCGGGCTTTCCAGTCCGGCAGCAGCTTTGCCACCTCGGCCCAGAACGCCGGGCTGTGGTTGGCCTGCAAAAAGTGGCAGTATTCGTGCACCACCACATAGATCTGCGCCGCAGGCGGCATGTTGTACAGCTGCAGCGCAAAGGTGATCTGCTTTTTGCCGGGGCAGCACACGCCCCAGCGGGTGGTCATGCTGCGCACCTTGAGGGTAGGTTTCTGGCCGCCCAGCACCCCGGCAAAGGCCGGGTAGACCTGATCGCTCATGGCGGTAAAGTAGGTCCGTGCGGTCTCCTTATCCGGCAGGTCGGCATTGTCGCGGGCCGCTTTTGCCATCACTTTCTGCCGGGTGTCGTGGACCCACTGTGCGTTCTTGCACACAAAGGCGTCCGCCTGTTCCAGGCTGGTGCGCAGCGGGATGCTGACCATCACGGTGCCGTTGTCCCGTACCCGCAGATGCAGCTGTTTGATCTTTTTGCGGTACAGCTCGTACTGGATGCCGCCCGCGCTGCGCAGCTGGACTTCCGGTTTTTGTGCGGCCACGTCAGGACGCACGCTCTGCCCGCTGCGGGGCCCGCTGCGGGGCCGGCAGCTGGGCCAGCACCACGGCGGCAAAGATCAGCACACAACCCACGCCTTCGCGCGGGGAAAGGCTCTGATGCAGCAGCACCCAGCCGCCCAGTGCGCTGAACACGCTTTCCAGGCACATGATCAGGCTGCCCACGGCAGGGTTCATATCCCGCTGGCCCAAAATCTGCAGCGTGTAGGCCACGCCGCTGGACATCACGCCGCAGTACAGCAGGGGCACCGCGTTCACGGCAAATTCCGCCGGGGCCGGGTGCTCCAGCAGCAGCGCTGCCACCGAGCTTTCCACCGCCACCACAAAGAACTGCCGCAGGCTCAGGCGCACGCCATCCACCTGCGGACCATAATGGTTCACCGCCATGATCTGGAAACTGAACAGCACGGCGCACAGCAGCAGCACCATGTCGCTGCGTTCCACGCCGCCAAAGCCGTTCTGCATGCACAGCAGATACAGCCCACACACCGCGATGGCCACGCTGCCCCACAGCTGAGGGCTGCCGCGGCGGCCCAGTGCCAGCCCGAAGATGGGCACCAGCACCACATACATCGCCGTGAGGAAGCCTGCTTTGGCCGTGGAGGGGTTCAGCGTCAGGCCGAACTGCTGGGCAGCCGACGCCACAAACAGCAGCGTGCCGCACACCAGGCTGGCCCGGCGCAGACAGCGGCGCTCCTCCGGCGTTTTCGGGGCCCCAGTGGTGCCGGTGCTGCGCTGACGCACCAGGTCAAACACCTTGACCGTGGGCAGCAGCACCAGCACCGCCAGCCAGCTGCGCCCGGCCAGAAAGCTGCAGGCTCCCATGCCGGAACCGGCGCTCTGGGCCACGAAGGCCGTGCCCCAGATAAACGCGCACAGCAGCAGCAAAAGCGAATTCTTGCGTTGTGTATTCATCAGCCGACGCCCTCCACCTTGAGCAGACCGTAGAGGTAGTAACGGCTGGAATCATAGGAGATGGTCATGCGGTAGATGGCCGCCGGGTCCAGCCCGGAGATGGTGCAGGTGTAGTCGGTGCCGTCGGTCTTGATGTAGTAAGTGCTGTCCGGCACATACTCCACGCCGCCGTCTACCTTTTTCCACAGCGCCACCTTGAATTTCTGGGTACCCTCGGCGGTGCCGCAGGCCATGACGGTCAGCGTGCCGGTGGGTGCCGCAAAATAGTTGGTCTGGCGGCTCCAGATGCCGTTGAACACGGCGTACAGGGTGCCGTCCACCATGGCAGTGTCAAACTTTGCCGAAGCGTCCGCAATGCCCTGAATGATCAGCGGGTCTGCGGTAGCGTCCGCCCAGCGGGTGGTGTCCTCTTCCTGCACCTCGCCGGAGCTGCCGGTGATCTTCTGCGCCACACCGCGCAGTGCGTCCTTGCAGCCGGTCAGACCGGCCACCAGCAGAGCGGCGGCCAGCACAACGGCCAAAAAGCGTTTTTTCGTTTTCATAAACGTTTCCTCAACCTGTCAAAGGGTTTGATGTTCCTGTTTTTTCGGGTTCCGGCAGGGCCGGGTCCATCTGTATAGTATACCGCATTTTGCAGCACCGCACAAGAGAGCCGCCCGGCTTTTGCGCGCGCTGCCGCCCGATTTCATGCAGATTCTTTGCCGTCGGCAGCCGCCAGTGCCCCACACTCGGCAGCGGCGAGGGAAGTCTGCTCCGGCCCGAACAGCGAACCGTACCGGTACAGGGCCCAGCCCCCGGCTCCCTGCTCCCGCAGAAAGGCCACCTGGTCGGCCAGCGCACGGCCGGTGCTCCAGCCCGACAGGCTGTTTTCGTTGCTGCCGCCGTCGCCCACTCCCACACGGTAGGCTCCCAGCCCGAAATACAGGGCCACGTCCGCCGCGCGGGGATAGGCGAGCCATGCGGGCACGATGTTCTCAAAGGCAAAGCGGGTGCTGCCGTTGTGCAGGGCAAAGCCCTGCCCCCAGTACACCTGCGGGCACAGATAATCGACCACCGCATCCCCGCCGCCGGACGCCAGCCAGCCGGTCACATCGCTGTACTGCTGGTTTTCGTCGTTGTCCGGGTTGCCCTGGGGGCTGATGCCGAACCGCAGGGTGGGGTCCGCCGCTTTCACCGTGTCGTGCACGGCCCGCACCAGCGCGGTCACGTTCTCCCGCCGCCACGCGGCAAGATTTCCCGCCCCGGACGCCGCAAACTGCGCCGCGTCGATGCTCTCATCGGTGGTAGGGTAGAAGTAATCGTCAAAGTGGATGCCGTCCACCGCGTAGTTCTGCACCAGCTCGGCCACGCCCTGCACCACATAGTCGGCGGCGGCAGGCTCGGCGGGGTTCAGGTAAAGGCCCTCGTCCACCGTGCACACCCACTCCGGGTGGGTGTTGGCCAGATTGCCGTCCGTAAGGTTCGGCGGCATGGCCGCCGAGGAGCGCAGGCGGTAGGGGTTGACCCACGCTTCCACCGAGATGCCCCGGGTGTGGGCTTCCTGCAGCAGCACGTCCAGCGGGTCAAAGCCCGGGTCCTGCCCCTGCACCCCGGTGCACAGATGGCTCCATGGGAACAGGGTGCTGCGGTACAACGCATCCCCGAAGGGGCGCACCTGGGCCAGCACTGTGTTCAGCCCCAGTCCGGTACAGTTGTCCAGCAGCTGCACCACTCCGGCGCGGAAGGCATCCTCCGTGGAAAAGTCCATAGCGGCCCATTCCAGATAGCTTACCCACACGGCCCGCCACTCCCCGGCCGGCAGCGCCGGGTTGGGGTCTGCCGGGGGTGCTGGGGTGCTGTCGGCGGCCGCAGGGGAAGTGCCCCGGCGCAGGGCCAGCCCTGCCGCGGCACACACAGCCGCCCCGGCCCCCAGCAGAAAGGTGCGCCGCCCCATGCGGCGGTTTTTGCGTCCTGTCTTTTTCCGGCTGCGCCGGGTCACAGCTCTTCCTCCTGCAATTTATACAGGGTCAGCGCCGCCCAGCCGCGGGCACAGGCCAGCAGCACGAACAGCAGGTTCGTCCAGAAGGCAAGCCCGGCCATGCCCGCATAGCGGGTGAGCAGCCAGAACACCGTGCGCAGCACCTCCGCCGCGCACACCAGCTGCAGCTGTCGCTGAATGGGCTTGCCGCGGCTGTACTCGATGCCCAGCAGGGCAGGCCACACCAGTGCCGAGCACAGGTCGCCCGCCCAGCCGCCGGCCGCCAGCTTACTGAGCATCAGCAGCACGAATACCAGCGTGTAATTGCGCTTTTCGGCCGCCGGGGCACCCTTTTGTGCTGCCAGAAACAGTGCCGCGATGCCGGTCAGGCAGAACGCCACCAGTTCCAGCGCCGAAAAGTCCATGCCGCCCAGCACGGCAAAGCCGCCCAGCATGGAAACAGCCGCTGCGGCCAGCAGAAAGAAGTACCAGGTCTTGCGTGTGAATTTGAGCTTCATTGCGTTCCTCCCGCCCGGTGCAGCGTGCAGCGGGCCTGCTGAATTTTTCAAAGAATTAAAAATATTATAGCACAAAACCGCGCAGGTTGTGTTACAATAAGGAAAACTATTCCGGAGGTTTTCCATGAACGCTGTTGTTTCCATCGTCCTGCTGGCCGCCGTGCTGGGCGTGATCGTGTTTCTGCTCTCCCGGCGGGAAAACGGCCGCCGCAGTCAGTACGGCCCGGCCGGGCTGTCCGAGTTCCGCACCGACCTTGCACTGGACGAGTGCTTCGACCGGCTGGACGAACACAACGACTCCGACGTGTTCGTCTACGACTGCCGCCGGGAGCGGGACGGCGGCTTTTTGCTGCACCTGACCCTGCACCAGCCCACCCAGCAGCCGCTGGACACCCTGTACACCCTGCGGCTGGACCCCGGCCGCCAGACCGTGGTCACCCTGATCTTCATCCGGGAGGCCTTTGGCTACAAGGAGCCGCTGTTCCCACAGGAGATGCTGGACGAATTCATGGCCCAGAAGCTGGACGCCCACCGCACCCGGTGATTTTTGCGGGCAAAGGGCTTTTCTTTCCCCGCAGAATTTGTTATACTAAGTAATAGCGCTGCGGCGCTGCGGCGCTCTGCGGGCTAGTAGCTCAGTTGGTCAGAGCTGGCGGCTCATAACCGCTTGGTCCCGGGTTCAAGTCCTGGCTGGCCCATACAAAAAAGAAGCACGAAGGTTTCGGCCTTCGTGCTTCTTTTTTGTATGCCGACTGCTTATTGGCAATCGGTGCAAAAACTATATTCAGGCAAGCATCCTGCCCTCCAGATAGGAGCAGCGGAGGTAGTCGGGATTGGTATAGTAAACGTTGGAATTGAAGTCAGAGATCTCATCCGTGATAAAAGAGGAAAAAATATCCAGAATGCCTTGTGCGGCATCGTCGTTTTTCATAGTAGACAGTACCAAGCCCTGATACAGCATTCCGATGGAAGTAGTCGAAGGAACCGTATAGCGGCATTCCGAAACCGTGTCGAATGTTCCCTCTGCAATCTGGAAGTCCTCGATCAGTTCATCCGAAACCTGCTCAAAGGAAAGGCAGTGGTTGACTTCGGCAAGCCGGAGCTGCCGCTCGATATCGGCTTTGGAAAAGCAAGCGATCACATCCTGCCGATGATTTTTCGTCTTACGGGCAATGTACTCGATCAGACTGCAAACATAGAAAACGTCATTTTCCTGCTTTTCAGTCATGGATATGTTCACTCCTTTCAAACGTCAGGCAACGCAGAGCATTGACGGTAGAGATACCGCTTCCAAAAAAGGGACGTTCCACGGAACGTCCCTTTGATCGCCTGTGCTTACCGGAACACTGCCACGACATAGGCGGTGCCGTTGTAGTCGATGAAGGCCGCGCCCATTTCGCTGTGACCGGCCGCATCATCCAGCAGCTCTGCCGCCGCGCTGTCGGCCTGCGGCGCATACAGCCAGGCCGTCATGGCCGCGCTGTCATCCAGCAGGAGCGCCACCGTTACATCCTCCGGGACACCATAGCACCCGGACCAGTATAGGAAGGCGTTCAGATCATCCGTATGGCTCATGTTGCTGTCCGCATCCAGCGCCACGGTGTACACCAGATCCAGGCCGCTGACCCGCAGGCTGTCCGGTTCCTGTACAAACCATTCTGCCACCGCTTTGGCCGTGTTATCCAGCTCCTGTGTATGGGCAACGCCCAGCTGCTGCGCCAGCTCAGCGGCTTTTTCAGCGTCCGTGCCGGCGTTCACGCTCCCCAGCCCGCTGCAGGCCGTAAGCACACCAAGCGCCAGCACCCCAGCCAGCAGGCAGACAAGCAGATTTTTCCAGTGTTTCATCTTGATCAGCTCCTTTCACGCTGCATCCGTCCCCGCCGCCCCAGACCGGCTGGGCCTTTTATTTCATGATATCATGCTTCCGGGCAAAAAACAAGGCCGCTGCCTGCAAACGGCAGCGGCCTTGTCCGGTTTTTACTTTGCGTACTCGACAGCGCGGCTCTCGCGGATGACGTTGACCTTGATCTGGCCGGGGTAATCCAGCGTATCTTCGATCTTCTTGGCGATGGAGCGTGCCAGCAGGATGACCTGATCGTCGCTGATGACGTCGGGCTTGACCATGATGCGCACTTCGCGGCCTGCCTGCACGGCAAAGGCCTGCTCCACGCCCTCAAAGCTGGAAGAGATCTCCTCCAGATTTTCCAGACGCTTGACGTAGCTTTCCACGTTCTCGCGGCGGGCACCCGGGCGGGCGGCGCTGATGGCGTCGGCAGCCTGAATGATGAAGGCCAGCGGGGTCTTGGGCTCCACATCGCCGTGGTGTGCCTCAATGGCGTGGATGATCTGGGTGTTCTCCTTGTACTTGCGGCAGATGTCCACGCCGATCTGGACGTGGCTGCCCTCGATCTCGTGATCCAGTGCCTTGCCGATGTCATGCAGCAGACCGGCGCGGCGTGCCATGGTCACGTTGACCCCCATCTCGCCTGCCAGCAGGCCGGCCACCCAGGCCACTTCCATGCTGTGGGTCAGGGCGTTCTGGCCAAAGCTGGTACGGTACTTCAACCGGCCGATCAGCTTGATCAGGTCCGGGTGCAGGCCGTGGATGCCCAGCTCCATCACCGCACGCTCGCCTTCGCGCTTCATCTGCAGCTCCAGCTCGTGGCGGCACTTTTCCACCGTTTCCTCAATGCGAGCGGGGTGGATGCGGCCGTCGCCGATCAGTCGTTCCAGGGTCATGCGGGCCACCTCGCGGCGGGTCTGGTCGAAGGAGGACAGGGTAATGGCCTCCGGGGTATCGTCGATGATCAGGTCCACACCGGTGGCGGTTTCCAGCGCACGGATGTTGCGGCCCTCGCGGCCAATGATGCGGCCCTTCATCTCGTCACTGGGCAGCGGCACCACGCTCACGGTGGTCTCGCTGCAGTGGTCGGCGGCGCAGCGGCTCACGGCCTGACCGATCAGGTTGCGGGCGATGTTGTCGCAGTTCTCCTTCAGGTCGGTCTCATAGGCGGCAATGCGCACGGCCTTTTCGTGGGTGAGCTCCTCATCCACCTTGTGCAGCAGCACCTCGCGGGCGTCCTCCTGGCTCAGGCCGGCCAGCGTTTCCAGACGCTCCATCTCCTTGGCGCGCAGGGCGTCGATCTCGGCCAGACGGGCGTCGGCCTCGGCGGTACGCTTCTTCAGGTCCTCTTCCTTGCGCTCCAGGGCTTCGGTCTTGCGGTCCAGGGCATTTTCCTTCTGGTCAATGCGGTTTTCCTGACGGCTGATCTCAGCACGGCGCTGTTTGATCTCCTTGTCGGCCTCTGCCTTCTGGGCATCGACCTCGGCCTTCAGCTTGAAGGCCTCGTCCTTGGCTTCCAGAACCGCTTCCTTGCGCTTCTGGTCTGCGGTCTTGATCGCTTCGTTCACCAGGCGGGTCGCCTCGGCTTCGGCGCTGCCGATCTGTGCTTCGGCGGTCTTTTTCCGGTTGTTGTAACCAACAAAATAGCCCGCAGCTGCACCGACAACACCCACGATCAGGGCCACGATCACTTCGATCGCGGTCATCGTGTTCACTCTCCTTTGTTCTGATTTTTCATTCAGGTTCAAACAAGCAGGAGACGCTGTGCGGCAGGCTGTGGGCAACGATCTATAAGGGAGCCTTCCATGCAAAAAGTGACAACAAAAATCACACGCGCAGGCAGACCCTGCACGGGCATTGCGGCTTTTTTCTATCCGGTTCTGGCTTATATAAAACAGGCGCGCTTCGCCTGTGGAGAAACTCCGGTCACGGGGACGACCTGCACACAGCGTCTTTTATTCCATACTACTAATTATATTACGAAACATTTGCACGCTTGTCAAGGGAAAACCGGCTCCCGCCGCATATTTTTTGTGCACATGGCCGATTTTATGCCGCAAAAACCCCGGTGCATCTGCATACACCGGGGCTCATTCTGCATCATTATTCCAGATACATCCTCCGCAGGCGCATCCGCCGGGCGGGAGTCAGGCCGTACTCCCGGGCCAGATACTCCTCCGCGCTGCCGCACGCTTCCCGGATGACCTGCAGCACATAGGGTGCCGCACCCGGATCCACGCCCGCCTGTGTGCAGAACCGCATCCGCTTGGACGGGTCGGCGGCGATCTCTTCCGCGTGGCCCGCCAGAAGGGCGTCGATCTCGGCCTTGCGGCAGACATTCGTCTGCACAAAGTCCGCGCAGATCGTCTCGTCAGACGCACCCAGCGCCAGCAGGATCAGCATGGCGGCCACGCCAGTGCGGTCCTTGCCGGCAGAGCAGTGGAACAGGATGGGCGTCTCGCCGGCTTCCAGCGCCCGGAACAGCTCCTTGAAGGCCTTGTTGCCAAACAGCATCTGTCGGTACATCCGGTACAGGATGTTCTCGCCCTCCCGGGCGGTGCGCATCATGCGCTCGATGTCACCGGGGGCAAAGCTGATCTCATGGCCGTCGTCGCCGCACAGGGCACAGATCTGCACCAGCCGGGCACCGTCCGGCACATAGTCCGGCTCGGCCTGGGCCTCGGCAGTGCTGCGCAGGTCCAGAATCAGCCGCAAGCCCAGCGCATCCAGCCGGGCACGGTCCGCCGGGTCGGTGAGCCGCGCGGTGCACACGCCGCGCCAGATCTGGCCCCAGCGCACGGTCTTGCCCTCATCGGCCGGATAGCCGCCCAGCTCCCGGAAGTTGGTCGCACCCGCAAAGGGCAGCTGGGTACCAGGGGCCGGGTGCACCGGAGCGGCAGGCTTTGCCGCCGTGCTGGACAGCACCGGAAAGTTGTAGAAGGGCTTGGCCGGACGGCCCCGGCGCGGCGGCAGCGAGGCGGCCCCGCCCAGCACCTCCATCAGGTAGCTGCGCAGCAGGTCGATGTAGGCCGAGGTATAGTCCCGGCGCTGCACCAGCGATACGCACAGCGGGGGCAGGTCCTCCAGCAACACATCCCGCACCCGGTCCAGCTCCCGCCGGGCACCGGGCTCGTAGCGGGTCAGGCAGGTGCACAGCTGCTCCTGCACCAGATAATAGGCCTGGTAAAAGCTGGGGCCGATCTCGGCGTTGGGCGCAAACCCGGCCCGGGCACAGGCCGACCACAGCGGACTGAACAGGTCCTGCCGCAGGCTGGGCAGCAGCACCCGCTGCCCCCGCAGGTCGGCCAGCGGGATGCTTTCCCGGTCCCAGAAGGGGTGACCGCGGGGCACCAGCAGGCAGGCAGGGTCGGCCCGCAGGGTGGTGCGGGCCAGTACCGGGGCCGCACAGCCCAGGTCGATGACCAGACCGGCGTCCAGCTCGCCCTGCTCCACGGCATCGGCCACAGCGTCGTTGTCCAGCAGGCGGAACCGCATCTCCACATGAGGGTACTGCTGGCGGAACTTGTCCAGCTGCGTTTCCAGCCCAGGCAGGTAGTCCGGCACCAGCGCCACGCTGATGCCGATGTGCACCGGCTGGGCCGACTGGATCTCGGCCCGCAGGGCGGCCTGCATCTGCTGGAACTGCTCCACCACCGGGGTGGCATGGCGCTGCAGGCTCATGCCGCGGTCGGTGAGGGTGAGCTTGTGGTGGGCACTGAGGAACAGCGGCCCACAAAGTTCCGCTTCCAGCGCAGAGATGCTCTGCCGCAGCGCCTGCCGCGACAAAAACAGCCGCTGTGCGGCCCGGGTATAATTCATTTCTTCGCACAATACCAGAAAGTAGTGCAGCTGGCGGATGTCCATGGTTTCCTCCTGCGGATGTTTGTCATAAATAAAGAATACCGCCTTTTCCGGCAATTGTAAAGCCGGTGGACCTTCTTCCCGGTCACATTTTTTGCTGCGCTCTGCATTCCGCCGTATCACGCCGTCACGTGGACCGCATTTTCCCGGACGGCATCAATGGTTTCCATCAGCTCACCGCCCGTTTTGCCATCAAACAGGCGGGTGAACAGGATGGGCTGGTCAAAGGGTGGTTTCATCAGAACGGCTTTGCTTTCCACATAGCCGTTCTGCTCGATGTAATGGATGACCTTCTGCACGAAAGCGATCTGCTTTGCATTCAGTGATTCATCGTTGATGAACTTGGAGAATGCCTGCATCGCGGCCTCGTGGTCGAGCTTTGCCACCTTGCGCACCAGCAGACCAAACGGGGTATCTTTGAACTCCCGGGCATAATCTTCTTTGCTGCCCAGCTCGCTGGTAAAGATGTGTTCCAGCTCAATGTAATCGCCCTGCGAGAGCGGGATGTTCTGGGTCAGTTTGTGGATGGCCAGTGTATCGTTGCGGTGCTCCATGATGTAGCGGTTCACACGTTCCCGGTACTCGCTGAAATCGTAGCCGGAATCCAGCGTTTTGCCCTCGGTCTGTTCCAGTACCGGGTCGGCAAGGGCCGTGTAGACAGGCTTT
>ERZ838118.961-NODE-961-length-37932-cov-38.436017_pt1 | contig 37932 bp, 36 predicted proteins | sample MGYA00519863_ERZ838118 | MGnify/ENA primary metagenome ERZ838118 (study PRJEB31850, sample SAMEA3708827) | human gut metagenome | biome: human gut; feature: human-associated habitat; material: faeces | place: China | collected 2014 ...
TGCATTGAAAATACGCTGTCTCTCCACATAGCCCGAATCGAGCAAAGCATAATAGAGCAATTTGTGATGGTGTATCCAGGCGGAAAGACGGTTCAACGCCGCCACAGGAGTAATATCGGGGGCATACCCCACTGCCAAATCCCGTTTATAATAAGGTTTCACCGGCCATTCGCCCAAATACGTTTCTTCTTCCTTCATAACATTTACTATTTTTACTATAATATTCTAACTTAAAATCATCAATTACTCATTGTACATTAATGATTTCGTATCGTTTATCTTTATAGCAAATGTAATGAAAATAGTCCATATATAGAAATAATCCGAAGCCTTTAATTCACTTTATTTCACCTTCTGCCACAGTGTGTCACACATCCTCATGCCTGTTTACGCCCTTTCACAATCTCCCCTTTACGGAGTGTTATCTTTGTCATGTTCAATTTATATAAACCATTAAAAAACAGAATCATTATGGCATTAAATTACAGTGTTGCATTACGTCCCAATCCGCAGGAAAAGGATGCAAGTCCCAAAGCTTACGCCACAGCTCAAATAAACGGAGAGCTTACCTTGAAACAACTCAGCAAGCGTATTTCCTCACAGACCACCGTGAGCCGCGCCGATGTGGTGGCCGTCCTCACCGCTACCGTAGACAATCTGTTGGAAGCCCTCACCGAAGGCAAGCAAGTAGACTTTGGCGACTTGGGCAAGTTCCGTCTCCAGATTATCAGTGAAGGTGCGGACAACCTGGCCGACTTTACCGCCGCCCGCATCACCGGGGTAAACATCCAGTATATTCCCAGTGAGGACTTGAAAACCATCTTCGGTTCACTGGAGTTCCAGCCGGTAGCCAGCCGTGCCGCACAAGCAGCCGCACTACGCGCCGAAAAGGAAGGAAAAGCCGTGGCAGACCTGCTGAAGCCCAAAAACGAACCGGAACTTTAATGTATCACTCGCTAAACTTTATTCGTATGGAAAATCAGAAAAGAAAATCCAACTGGGGTATTATCCTCAAAGTTATCATTGCTGTGGCGACCGCCATAGCCAGCGCCATAGGCATACAAAGTTGCATTTAGCCGGCCGGCATTTCATCATCATTCTTTGTTCTTGCTTTGATGCGGAAGCGGAACACCGCAGCATCTGACGATGAATCGTTTTTGGGAAAGAGGAAAGGGTATCAAACGCTTTCCTCTTTTTTTATCATATCACTCTATTTATTCGTTCTATCTTCTTCATACAAACCACGGATTCCATCTGTAAGGATGCAAATGATTTTTTTGAACTCCTTGATTTCTTTATCTACCACCTACACAAACAGCATATATTCTCGGAAAATAACGTTTCACCATAACTCCTACCACAATCCATATTATAACAAATATCAATGGAGAAATCAAATACGAAAAGGCAAACGAAAATGAATTGTGACCCAATGGAACAACCAACAGCTTTCTTACAATATTAAGCGTCGGTTCGTGATAAAGATAAATAAAGAATGTATAACTACATGCTAATGAAATCCATTTATTATTTTTCAATAAAAAGGTAGAAGGCACAATGCTATCATAGCCTTTCCAAAAGACAATAAGACCACAAGAAATGGCAATTGTCTTTAAACTTAAAAGATTAATATCATAAAAGACTTGTACTATCACAAGTAAAATAAACAACGGAATAATGAACTTCAATTTAGAAATAGCACCACACCATTTTGGTAATCGGTTTTCACCTGAGGAGAAAAACAAATCTCCAAGCACAAACCAACAAGCACTACGAACAGGCAAAAACGGCACTGATACCAGACTTAATACGATTAATGTTACCCCCCCCCATTAGCAAATTCGTTTTCAAATAATTGCGCATATAAAACAGCATTGGAGACAGCAATACAATGCCTATTAAATCTTGCATAAACCAAAGATGGAATCCCCACTGGCTACTACTTCCGGGTACAGCAATATAAAGGCCCTGAAATATATACCACCAATCTTCTTTCGTAAATATCTCAGTGATTCCTCCTCCATTGATAAATTTACTAGCTGCAGGTATCTGTTCAATGAATAGATAAAACAATGGAAGAAACCATGCAGCTATTAAAAATGGTATCAATATTGTATTTACTCTTTTCTTCATCTTGAGCAACACATCGGATACCTTCTCTATACCTCGGAAAAACAAGAATCCCGAAATGGCGAAAAACATAGGCACTGCACATTGACCAAGTCCTCCAGAAATTACTTCCTGCAAATACTGATTGAACAGCATTCCCTGAATTTCATGTGGAACGTTATGAAACCCAGAATGAATATATAGCACTAATATTATTAAAGCTAATGATATTACCTTGATTTTATCACTTTGATATTGAGTCATACAAAAACAAATGTTAGCGTCCAATTTTGACGTGTACTCCAAGGAAAGCCGCCACAAGGCGGTTCCTAATAAATAACGTCAAAAAGGACGATGTTATTTGGAAACCAAAAACCGAGTTGCGGAGATGATACTTTGGTATCGGGGATTCTGAAAAATACCAACCTTAAAATGTTTGAAATCACAATCAATCTCTTCAATGGCTGATATATTCATACGCAAGCGTTCGCAACGTTCCTTGATTTGCGGATAAAAAGATTCTAGACAATAGGATGTATACAAACCTTTTAGCGTTTCGATAAGCAATCCCAACTGATAAGAAAACTGACCGTAATCATCTTTTGTGACAGAAGGATAGACATTGCACAGTTCCTCATAAAGTTGGTCCAGCTGGTTATTGAGTATGGTCAAACTTCTCTTGTGCACCGAAACTTGCGGAACACAAATATCCACTCGCCGGGCAAAAAAACGCTTGCTCAAGCGAATGATAGAATGGGATATGTATTCTGTTTGGCACATTGCCTATACTTATCTTCATTAGAACGTTTACTATTCCCAAAAAGAAACCACCTGCTTTTCTCTCATATTCCCCAGTTCCCTCAACATGCTTTCCTTTTCAGCGCTCATCTTGCCTTGTTTGATGAGTTTCATATTATATTTCCACCAATTGAGCAAGCCTCTGTGTTCTACCTTCTTTTTGTCGGGCAGATGATGATGCTCCAAGATATATTCCTTGAGCTTTTCATAATTGATTTGCCATTGTTCTTCTCTTGTTGACATGATAATGAATAATCCGGATTTATGCCACCGCCTCGTTTTCTGACCTGCGGTTATTGTTTTTCCTGCAACTCTTGAAGTATGTCATTCAGGATATAGATGTCGCTCATAAGGTGAAGCCCATAACGGCTGTCATGCAACATAGAACATGTCTTTGTATTATAAAATATGCCAAGAGCACGTTCCGGAGTAACATGCAGAATATCTGCCAACATCATGACTATCCGACTGATTTTTCGCCATAACACTTGTGCTTTCATCTTTCTTCTCCTTTCCCCTTAATTATTGCAATTGGAAACTCTTTACATAATGTAAAAAATCATCAATCAAAGATTGATTCAATAAACAGATTTGATGATTGGGCTTTGTAAACTTTAACTGTCCTATGGCTTGCTCTACTGTAATTGTTCCGTCCATGTAATCTTCTACGGTATCAATCACACGATCATTGGCTACACCACCTTCTATCATATCATATTTCATCCAAGGTTTTTCTCCATTACGACTTGCAACAATAAAATCCAACCATTGTTTATCATAATTTTCAAGATATAACCTATGATATCCTTTTTTTAATGCAGCGTCTAAATCAAAGTTATAAACATTTACCCATGCTTGAGATACATTGCGAATGAGTTGCATACGTACAGCCCAACGTTCAGCTTGACTACATAGCTCTGTCATGTAGAAGCCTTTACCAAAATCAAGGTCCTCACGACCTACATTAGCCAACGGATGTTCTAACTGAAGAGTTGTTCCATGATACAGCGTAATCATGAGTCTTTCCTTTCTTTTTCGAATGCAGACTGATGGTTCTCATGATTTCGCAGAGCTTCCACTACATCCTCAGCTACATGTTTGAGACTTTGCGTGTGCATCACGTCATAGCAATCCAAAATCAGACGTTGCAATAAGCCAACTTGCAATAAACGTTGGTACATCTCCATCGGAGATACATTCATCTCCTTTGCTGCCGATTCTATTGCCATTACCGCAAAATGTATCTTGTTCAATTCTGATTCTCTGCTATCCATAATCCTGCGATTGTAAGTTTACTATTGCAAAGAAACAAATTACTCTTCGTTTTTCCTAATCGCTTTCATTGTTTTTTTAGCTATTAGTTTAAAAGCTGATACTATTGGACGATAATTATCATTTTCATCCAAAACAGCCACCAAGCCTTTGAGAGAATCTATATTGGGAGCGAAAACAGAATTCTCGTAGATATTTATATTAAATTAATGCATAAATCACCTATCATCATATAGGAGTTCATGTCTATCAACTCCAGGCGGGCATCAGCTTCTTCGGCCGTTATCCCTTCCCAACCGCCTTTCTCATCCCATTCTTTTGTCCAGTTGTCAAGGTGGAAAAGATAGAACTTATAGAAGCGCTCATCTTCTTCGTCGGCACAAGTGTAAAGATAATCGGCAATGCACTTCATGACTGAAGCGCTGGCAAACGAATGGCTTAAGGCATCGGTGAGCAGGTGATGGCACAGCTGATAACAACGGTGTTCCTTTTCACTGTCAACCACGCCTATAGTTTCGCGAATAATCCGGAAAAGGCCACAGATGATGCGGGCACGTTGCTCTATGTCTGTCTCCTGTGCATAACGCAACTCCAACTGCACGAAAATATCATTCAAATATGACTGACACATACGCTGTTCACCAGGTTTTGATTCGGGTGAACCGGTATAAATCAGCATATACAAAGAAGAGTATTTTTCTGCACAGGACAGTAATTCCTCCAGACTCTTTTCTTCTATCTGTTCCAAATGGCTATTGTTTTTATAAGGTTTCACAATTCCAACGGGAGATGCGAACCATCACACCTATCCCGGCTATTGTTTTAACGAAATAATACTTCTTGCTTTTTCTGATAAGCCGCCCGGTGAAGCCTTTAAAGGGACCGGACAAAATACGTACTGCATGCCCAACCGTGATGTCACCGCTTTCGGGCAACTCAAAAATGAGAGCATTGAACCGGGGGTCGCAAAGCATACGCATTTCCAGCATTTCACGAGCAGGGATTTCATAGAAAGCGGAATCGGCTTCCCGTTTCAGAGGACTAATCGGTATCGGACATCGAGCTAATTTTTCAGCGATTTCTTTTCTATAGGCCGTTTTCTTTAAGAAGATTAGATTATGAATTGCCGGAACCAATATACGCTCCGGTTTCTGTCCCTCTTTCGCCACCACTTTGCCGGAATCCATCATCGGAACAAAACTGTAAAGTGATTCACCTTCAAAGAAATCAACGACTTTCTGTTCCTGACAATTAAAGGTACGAATAGCGTACCAAGGAGTTTCGTCCACCTTTTCTGCTTCAGTGGAATTCGTTTCTGTCATTAATGTTAGAATAATTACAAATATTAAATGGAGCTTTTATCACTGCATCCTTTTTATGATACTCCTCTCCCTTTCCTCGAAAATGAATTTCGAAGGCAGTTCTGAATTACCATTAAAGATTACAGCTTTTGAAGCACCACCGCACAAGAGGTAAGAAAAAACTATAACTGATTATTTATCAATGATATACGAACTACACTTTTGATTAAGCAAGACGACTGCAAACAACTTATTTGATACTTTCGGGCATAAAAACAAAAAAAGTAAGATTTGCTGTAGTAAACTGAATTTAATACCTTTGCAGCGTTTATAGCAATGATGCTTTAATCTGCGAGGTCATACCTCTTGTGCGGAGTAACACACATCCCGGCTTTTTGTTCTTTTCATTTTTCCGGTTTTATAAACTTTAACAAACTGCTCCGCTAATTGTGCATTGGCAGCGTGCAATCGTTCATCACCTATTCCGCGTATATAATATAAAGACGTTTGGGAGGAAGCATGGCCCAGTGCTTTTGCAATGACAGGGAGTTCCACTCCGGATTGATAAGCGACACTTGCCCAGGTATAGCGCGGCACGTAAGAAGTGAGGTCGCTCTTGATGTTTGCCATTTGTCCCAGTTTTTTCAATACTTTATTATAATAGCACAGTTTTCCCTTATATTGCCGGTAAGCCAGCTTTTCATTCGAACTGGTTATTAACGGAAAGACATAATCAGTGGTGGAAGATTCTGCATAGCGATTGAGAATGGCATGCATACAAGGTTCCAAATGAATACGCACCGTATAATTGGTTTTATGACGGTTGTAAGTGAGTATGTTATTTTTTATCTGAGACTTCTTGAGAAAGGCAAGGTCGACAAACGGCATTCCACAAAGCAGGACACTCATAATAAAAAGATTACGGGCAAGCTCGACAAAAGAGCCCGCTTCCAACTTTAAAGCCTGAAGTTTACGCACTTCGGACACCGTGATAGAACGCTTCTCTGTTTTGGGATAACCGGTATACACTCTGGCAAAAGGAAACTTTTGCCGACACAGTTCGCGCTCGACCGCCTTATTGTACAAAGCACGGAGAGAGCGGAAATAACACGAAACCGTACTCATGCCCACACGTGACTTGAGCCACTTTTCGTAATCCTGCATCAGCGAAGGGGTGATTTCGTGGAAACAAATATCTTTACGCCCATAAAAACAAAGAAAGGAACGGACGGCTGTACCATAATTCCGCGCCATGCTGTAGCATCCTATCTGATGGGCATGGGCTATTTCCTGTCTGGCGAACTTCAAAAAAGACACTTGCGGCACATCTATCACTTTAGAAGGAGACGAAATCTTATTTTTACTTTCTTTACACACACGAATGCTGAAACGAACATATATTTTTATCATAACACTACTTTCTGTTTTTTAATAACACGACAATCTATGCAACATCAAAACTATTTTGTACATTTGTCCACTTTATCATCTGCAAACTTATACATATATATTATAAACATGAAAATAAATAAAGTATTAATGATAGCCGCCTCTTTCGCATTTATAACAGCATGCGGTGCCGGCTCAAAAAAAGAGAATCATCAAATGGAAAACGAAAAGCGTACGCAGGTAAAACTGGAAACAACAATGGGAAACATCACTGTGGAACTGTATAACGAAACACCGAAGCATCGCGATAACTTTATCAAACTTGCCAAAGAAGGTGTGTATGACAGTACTCTCTTCCATCGTGTCATCAAGCAATTCATGGTGCAAGCCGGTGACCCGACCAGCAAAACGGCATCTGATACTGCCATGTTGGGCAACGGAGATGTCGGCTATACGGTTCCGGCCGAATTCGTTCCCAAATTCTTCCATCACAAAGGTGCACTGGCAGCAGCCCGCGAGGGAGACAACGTGAATCCGCAAAAGGCTTCTTCCGGCTGCCAGTTCTATATCGTGACAGGACGCAAATTTACAGAGCCCCAACTGCTCGGCATGGAGAACAAAATCAACGAGCAACGCGAGGAAGCGATTTTCGACAGTCTGGCACAGAAGCACATGAAAGAAATTTATAAAATGCGTAAAGCCGGTGACACGGAAGGACTGTATGCCTTGCAAGATACACTCGAAGCCCAAGCACAGGCAATGGCGGATAAAGAAGAAAAGTTCCATTTCACTCCCCGGCAGATTCAGGCTTATACCACTGTGGGAGGCGCACCTCATCTGGACGGTTCGTACACCGTATTCGGTGAAGTGGTGGAAGGTATGGAAACGGTAGAGAAGATAGAGATTGCCAAGACCAACCGTGCCGACCGCCCGTTGGATAATATACGCATCCTGAAAGCGACTGTTGTAGAATAAACCGAAGTCACCCGCACACAAAAATGATAGAAATCAACAGACATACCCTGTCAAACGGACTGCGCATTGTCCATTCGGAGGATAACACCACCCAAATGGTGGCACTGAATATCCTCTATGATGTGGGTGCACGCGATGAAGACCCCGAACATACGGGCTTTGCTCACTTGTTTGAGCATCTGATGTTCGGCGGTTCCATCAATGTGCCCGATTATGACACTCCGGTGCAGAACGCCGGCGGAGAGAATAATGCATGGACCAACAACGATATCACCAATTACTACATCACTCTTCCGCGCCAAAATGTGGAAACAGGTTTCTGGCTCGAAAGTGACCGTATGTTATCGCTGGATTTCAACCCACGCAGTCTGGAGGTGCAGCGTCAAGTGGTGATAGAGGAGTTCAAGCAACGGAATCTGAACCAGCCCTACGGCGATGCTTCTCATTTGTTGCGTGCATTAGCCTACAAAGTGCACCCTTACCGGTGGCCTACCATCGGAAAAGAAATCAGCCACATCGCCAATGCTACTCCTGAAGAGGTGCAGGCTTTCTTTTTCCGCTATTACGCTCCCGACAATGCTATCCTGGCGGTGGCGGGACATATCACTTTTGAAGAAACAGTGGCACTGGCCGAGAAGTGGTTCAGTCCGATTCCCTGCCGCCACGTCGCCCGCCGTTCGCTCCCCATGGAACCGGTGCAGACAGAGGAACGCCGCCTGAGTGTGGAACGGAATGTGCCGGTGGATGCCCTGTATATGGCTTTCCACATGTGCGCGCGCAACCATCCCGACTATTATGCATTTGATATGCTGAGCGACTTGCTGAGCAGCGGACGCTCCTCACGTTTCGTACAACATTTGGTACAGGAAAAGCAAGTGTTCAACTCCATTGACGCGTATATATCCGGAAGCATCGATGAGGGCCTGTTCCATATCGTGGGAAAACCTGCACCGGAAGTGACTCTGGAAGAAGCGGAAAGAGCTGTGTGGGAAGAACTTGCCTTACTGACCGAAGGCTGTATAGACGAGAACGAATTGGAAAAAGTAAAGAACCGCTACGAAAGCGAACAGATATTCAACAATCTCAATTACCTGAATGTGGCCACCAATCTGGCTTATTTCGAGTTAATCGGAAAAGCCGAAGATATAAATACGGAAGTGGAGAAATATCGTTCTGTCACGAAAGAACAGATTAAGGAAGCGGCGAAACGAACATTTTTGCCGGGGAATTGTTCCGTATTGTATTATAAAGCTGCCGCCAAAGATGCAAGCCGCACGCCGTAAGAGAACGGAAAAAATATATAACCTATGAACCGTACATACATTCAACATTACAAATCTCTATTTACACTCGGAATTCCCATTGTCATCGGACAAGTGGGTGTCATTATCCTTGGTTTTGCCGATACGCTCATGATAGGACATCACAGCACCAACGAATTGGCTGCCGCCAGTTTCGTCAACAATATGTTCACACTGGCCATCATCTTTGCTACCGGCTTTTCGTATGGCCTGACTCCCATTGTCGGCAGTCTGTTCGGACGCGGTGAGACACCGGTAGTGGGACGAATGCTCAAGAACAGTATCTTTGCCAACGTCCTGCTGGCAGTACTGCTCACCTTTATCATGTGGGTGCTCTATCTGAATATCCATCAGTTGGGACAACCCGAAGAGTTGCTTCCGCTGATGAGACCTTACTTTATCGTGCTGCTCATATCATTACTGTTTGTCCTTCTGTTTAATGCATTCAAGCAATTTGCCGACGGCATCACCGATACCCGCGTATCAATGTGGCTGTTGCTGGGCGGTAATGTCATGAATATCATAGGCAATTACATCCTTATCTACGGAAAGTTAGGCATGCCTGAATTGGGACTGCTCGGTGCCGGTATCTCTACCCTCGCCTCCCGAATCATGATGGTGGTGGCGTTTGCCTTCATCTTTTTCTGTACCAAACGATATCATATATATAAAGAAGGATTTGTGCACAGCAAAGTGAACCGCGCCGATTTTGTTTATCTGAACAAGCTAGGCTGGCCTATCGCCCTGCAGATGGGTATGGAAACCGCATCCTTCAGCCTGAGCGCCATCATGGTGGGCTGGATAGGAACAACAGCACTTGCCGCACATCAGATTATGCTTGCCATTTCGCAAGTATGCTTTATGATGTATTATGGAATGGGGGCGGCTGTGGCTGTGCGTGTCAGCAATTTCAACGGACAAAATGACTGGGTGAATGTACGCCGCACCGCATACTCGGGCTTCCACATCATGCTGGGCATTGCCCTGATAGGTGCGCTTCCCATTTTCCTGCTACGGCATCAACTGGGAGGCTGGTTCAGCGACAGCCAGGCGGTAAGCGTGATGGTGGCACAATTAATCATACCGTTCATTGTCTACCAATTCGGTGACGGACTCCAAATCAACTTTGCCAATGCACTGCGAGGCATTGCAGATGTAAAGCCTATGATGTATATCGCCTTCATCGCCTATTTCCTTATCTCCCTGCCGGCCGGATATTTCTTCGGCTTCGTAATGGACTGGGGAATCATAGGTATCTGGATGGCTTTTCCGTTTGGCCTCACCACCGCCGGCGTCATGTATTATTTACGTTTCCGTAGTTTTTGCCTATGCCACGCCTCTCGACACAACTGAAAGTAGCTTCAGGCTACATCCTGCTCACGTTTCTGTTATTTGCTTCCATTCAGTACATCAACCATGAAATGAAAGCATTGACCGAAACGGATGACAACGAGACCATATTGAACTTACGCCGGAGGGTAACCAACGAGATTGTCGGCCAGCTCTATCAAGCCGAGATTATCGGACAATCCCTGAGCGCCGGCCAACTGGGACAATACTCCCGCTATAAAACATCCATGCAAAAGGCGAATGCCGCAGTCGATTCATTGCGCAGCTTACTGACAGACAGCATACAGACCCTCCGACTGGATACGGTCGAGATGTTTCTGATGGAGAAGGAACGCAATATGCGTAATCTTCTCCGCGCCATTCAGGAAGGAGGCACCGACAAGATTTACCGACAGCACATCGAAGAGCTGATAGCCGAGCAGGATTCGTTACTCAGCCTGCCCCATGTAAGGCGGAAAGTCGTGACACATACCAATTCCTACACCATCCATAAGAAGCCGAAAGGATTTTTCAAAAGACTGGGAGAAGTGTTCTCGCCCGGAAAAGGGGACTCCACCCAAGTCAACAATGTGATTCAAGAAGAATTTACAGACACACTGACCGAATCATACAGCCCGGCCGATACCGTCGTCACACTGCTGAAAGACGTGCAGAGCCGTGTGACCGACACCCAACAACAGCAATTGAAGATGCTCAACCAACGAACACAGTCCCTGCGCCTCAGCGGTTTAAAACTGAGCCAGAAAGTGAACCAGCTGTTAAGCACCATCGAGGATGAAGGGCTGGAGATGGCCCGACACAAACAGATGCAGGAGGAAGAAATCCGGAGAAGTTCGGCACGCACCGTAGAGGCCATAGCCATCGTAGCCGTGCTGCTGGCAAGCATATTCCTGATTTTTATCTGGCGAGACATTACACGCAGCAATCATTACCGCCGGGAGTTGGAGAAGGCCAAACGCCGTGCCGAAGACTTGCTGGTGGCACGCGAAAAGTTAATGCTGACCATTACACACGACATCAAAGCGCCGGTGGGCTCCATTATAGGCTATACCGACCTGTTGGAGCGAATCACGACAGAAGAACGGCAGCGTTTTTATCTCAACAATATGCAAAGCTCCGCCAAACATTTGCTGAGTCTGGTGAACTCTTTATTGGACTTTCACCGTCTGGATGCCCACAAAATGGATGTGAACAGGGTAACATTCAACCCTCATCAATTATTTGATACCATTTATGTAAGCTTCAAACCGATGGCAAATGCCAAACATCTGTTATTGGAGTACGACTGTGGAGAACCCCTGAACCGTTTATATATAGGTGACCCGTTCCGCACCAGGCAGATAGTGGAGAACCTGCTCTCCAATGCATTGAAATTTACACAAAAGGGAAGCATCACGCTCCGTGCGGCACTGGAAAACGGACAACTGCACTTCAGCATCAGTGATACCGGTTGCGGAATCAGCGAAGAAGAACAAAAACGAATCTTCCAAGAGTTTACCCGCCTGCGTAACGCACAAGGACAAGAAGGTTTCGGCCTGGGACTGGCCATTACGAGAAAACTTGTGTTGCTACTCGAAGGAGACATCAGGATAGAAAGCGAAGCGGGAAAAGGCAGCACATTCCATGTCTACCTCCCTCTGCCCCAAGCCCCCAATGCCGACAAAAAGAATAACAGGGAGGAAGGAATAAAGAACTTTATCCTTATTGATGATGACCGCATCCAACTGCAATTGACTGCTGCCATGCTTAAACGTCCCACCATCCATATCACCTGTTGCGAACAACCCGAAGAGCTTTTCCGGCAATTGGAAGAAAACAAATTCGACGCCCTTCTGACCGACATACAAATGCCTGCCATGAACGGCTTCGACCTGCTGGATGCCATCCGTGCACTTCCGGCTGACCGGGCAAAAAACATTCCCGTTATTGCCATTACCGCACGCAGTGATATGGATGCCGAATATTTCCGTTCGAAGGGCTTTGCCGGATGCCTGCACAAGCCCTTTAACACACACGAAATTTTCGAGGCCCTTTCGCAAGCCATCCGACAGGATTTGACGGACCTGGAAGAGACCGGCAACGAAGGATTGCAACCACCGACGAATGACAGCCCTCACACCGTCCCGGCATCGTTGGACTTCTCAGCCCTTACCGCGTTCTCGGAAGATGACCCCGCCGCAGCGAAAGAGATTATCCGCACCTTCGTGTCTGAAACAAAAAAGAACCGAAGCTGCATGGCTGCCGCTCTCGAAAAAGAGGAGACAGAAGGAATTACCGCGATGGCACACAAGCTTTTACCTTTATTTACCATGCTGGGAGCCAACACTTCCATTGCACCCCTCACCTGGCTGGAACAAAGGCGGGGAACCACTGTAATGACCTCCGAAATACGCGAGAAAACCCTATTCATCCTTGATGAAATAGACGAAATAATCCGCCAAGCCGAAGAACAGATTTAAGAGGGTGTCAAAACTAAATGTTACCGATTACACTCCTCCAGCTGATTTTCAATATCTTCTATTTGCGGCAATGCGGAAGCCACATCTTCAAACAGCTTTTCAGTTTCGTATTGTGCGATGCCCAATGGTTGCGTGATACCACGCAGGGCAAAACGTGCTTTGGTGTCGCTCTTTGAACGGCACAGAAGCAAACCGATAGTAGGTTTGTCCTCGGGGGCTTTCACATATTCATCCACCGCCGAAATATAAAAGTTCAGTTTGCTGACAAACTCAGGTACAAATTCCACGGCTTTCAGTTCCACCACCACATAACAGTGCAGTTGTAAGTGATACATCAAAATATCGATATAGTAGTCATCACCGTCCACCTCCAAATGATATTGCCGACCAATGAACGCAAAGCCTTTACCCATTTCCAAGAGGAAATCGGTGATACGCCGGGCAAGATTCTTTTCGATGTCAAGTTCACGCTGCAAAGCCACCGTACCCAAGAAACTGAAATTATATGGGTCTTTGAACGCATATTGTGCCAAATCCGATTGGTAAGCAGGCAAGGTATGCTGAAAATTGGTAATCGCATTACCTTTGGCTTTGATGTAACCGCTTGCCACCTGCGAAAGCATCACGTCACGACTCCAACCGTTGGCTGCGGTTTCTATGATATAAAACGCACGTTCCGCCTCTGTCGGAACTTTAGAAATGAGCGACATATGGTGATACCACGATATTTGTGCAAGCGGCACTTGCACAACTCCGTTCTCATCGCAAGGCAATTCGGCAAGTGCGGCTTTCCGAATTGGCAACTGTTCTAATTGTGCAAGCGGCACTTGCACAATTGGGAAATCGGGATAACTCAACGCAAATTTTCTCATATACTTCAAATTACGCTCGGAGTAGCCTCTATCATCAGGAAACCTCTCCGTGAGGTCTTTTGATAATTGCGTAATGACTTTCGTACCCCAACCTTGCTCCTTTTGCTTGGTTAGAATGTCGTTGCCGATTTCCCAATAAAGAGTAAGTAATTCTGTATTGACGCTAAGGATAGCCTTCAACTTGGATTGCTCTATCAATGAAATTATTTTTCTTCTCCAATTTATATAATTTTCAGAGAGAAAGTCTTGCCATTCAGCCTTTGGTGGTACTATCATATCGTTACCTATTTTAATTGCGTTTAGACTACAAAGATACGGAAAATTAACTGGCTTTCAATCCCTTCAAGTCAAGTATTTGCAGTGTGCCAATTTTACATTGGTCTGATTGACCACAACATAATGTAAGGTAGTGTCAATCTTGACATGACCAAATAGCCGTTGCACTTGCGACAAGAACCCCCTCACGGCTCCTTGCACCGGTCAAAGCCCATGATAAACGATTGAATCAGTTCCTTCAAGGCAATCATCTATATCTCAAATCATCTTCCACGTTCTTCCATATATCAAGAATTTGTAGTACCTTTGTCCCATTAAAAACATGAAAATGCCACACTCTATTCTAATAGTAGAAGACGATTTAACTTTTGCCACCATGCTAAAAACATGGCTAGGAAAGAAAGGGTTTCTGGTAGACACTGCCGGCAGTAGCGCACGTGCCCGAAAACAACTGGACGCCCAACCTTATGACCTTGTGCTTTCGGACCTCCGTTTGCCGGATCAGGACGGTATTTCCTTACTTGCATGGATGAAAGAGCATGGGCACCGGATTCCCCTTATCATCATGACCGGCTATGCAGATATCCAAAGTGCTGTACAAGCCATGAAAAACGGTGCCAACGACTATATTTCAAAACCGGTACAACCGGATGTGCTGTTAAAAAAAATAAATGAGGCGCTGCAAAGCAAAAACACCGTTGCAACGCCTTCCCATCCTGCCCCATCGGTATCGGTCGCTCCATCATCCAACTTTCTGGAGGGTGAAAGTGAAGCAGCACGCCAACTATACAATTATGTAGGCTTAGTTGCCCCTACCCCCATGTCTGTCCTCATCAATGGGGCCAGCGGAACCGGTAAAGAGTATGTCGCCCACCGCATCCATCAATTGAGTAAACGTGCCGACAAACCATTTATTGCAATAGACTGCGGCTCTATCCCCAAAGAACTTGCAGCCTCCGAATTCTTCGGTCATGTGAAGGGTTCCTTTACCGGAGCACTCCACGACAAGACCGGCGCCTTCGTTGAAGCCAATGGCGGCACACTCTTTCTTGATGAAATAGGAAATTTGAGCTACGAAGTACAAATCCAGCTTCTGCGTGCCCTGCAGGAACGACGTATCCGTCCCGTGGGCTCCAATAAAGAGATAGAAGTAAATGTCCGGCTTATCAGTGCTACGAATGAGAATCTCCTGCAAGCCATTGAAAAAGGAAACTTCCGCGAAGACCTTTTCCATCGAATCAATGAGTTTACCTTGCGCATGCCGTCCCTGAAAGAACGACAGGAAGATATCTTGCTCTTTGCCAACTTCTTCCTAGATCAGGCCAACCATGAACTCGACCGGCATCTGATAGGCTTTGACGCAGCAGCCAGCAATGCACTGCAAACCTATTCGTGGCCTGGCAACCTTCGACAACTGAAGAATATCGTGAGACGTGCCACGCTGCTCGCACAAGGCAACTATATTACCCTAACAGAGCTGGGGAATGAATTGGTCGAGTCGCCCAACGTTTCTCCGACAAGTACAAGCTTCAGCCTGCACGACGAAGCAACTGAAAAAAAACGCATTCTGGAAGCCCTTCAGCAAACCGGAAACAACAAGAGTAAAGCAGCCCTCTTATTAGGCATTGACCGAAAGACACTGTACAATAAACTGAAACTCTATAATATCCAATAAAAAGAAGTGGGGAATAATTCCTCACTTCTTTCCACACATTCCCCGTCTTTCCACATTTCCCCACATCACGGCAAAAACATTAATCCTTATAAATCAACGGATTACAAATCACATTATAGTTTGGCACGCCAATTGTTCTTTAAATATCAGAGAGAACAAACGAGATAAATCATTAACCTGTAAAAACTTACAATTATGAAAAAATTATTTGTAGCAATAGCATTAGTAATGGGAATTGGAACAAGCGTATTTGCCTATAACATGACACCGGCAAGCATCGAAACCGTTGCAGCAGTGAATGACTTCACTCCTATCGAAGTAAAAGACCTTCCGACAGCCGTCCAAGATGCCATTACCAAAAACTATGCAGACTCAACTATCAAAGAAGCTTCTGTTGAAGCAAAAGAAGATGGTACAAAGACCTATAAGGTTGTTTTAACCGACAAAGAGGGTACTGAGAGCACTGTACTTTTCAGCGAAAGCGGAGAAGTGTTGAAGTAAATGAAAGATGCCTAAAATGAAAAAAAAGGGAATGCTGTGAAGCACTCCCTTTTTGCTGTTTCTTAATCCATATCAAAACCGTTCCACAAATTGCCTTCGGGCACCGGTGCCGTCAGTTCAATCGGTTCTTTCGAAACCGGATGAATGAACTTTATCGTCCGTGCATGAAGACAAATACTACCGTCCGGGTTGGAGCGCTGAGCGCCATATTTCAAATCACCTTTAATGGGGCACCCCATTTTTGCCAACTGGCAACGTATCTGGTGATGGCGTCCTGTCTTTAAATCCACCTCCAACAGATAATAGTTCTGTGAATGGCCGATAAGCTTATAATGAAGTATCGCTTTCTTCGAGTTCTTTACTTCTTTATCGTATGCATAGGACTTATTCTGTTTCTCATTGCGGACCAGATAATGAACCAATTCGCCTTCCGTTTCCTTCGGACACTCTTTCACTATCGCCCAATAGGTTTTCTTCACATCTCCATCACGAAACATTTCGTTCAGCCGTGCCAACGCTTTACTGGTTTTGGCAAAAACCACCAAACCGCTGACGGGACGATCCAAACGATGAGTAACGCCTATAAAGACATTTCCCGGCTTGGCATATTTCTCTTTCAGATACGCCTTTACCGTTTCCGACAAAGGAGTATCGCCGGTCTTGTCACCCTGAACAATCTCAGAAGAAGTCTTGCTGACTACGATTATATGATTATCTTCGTAAACGACTGTCATGCAAAGATTACATATTCATACCACCATCAACCTGAATCACCTGTCCGGATACATAAGATGACATATCAGAAGCAAGGAACGTAGCTACGTCAGCCACATCTTCAGGCGTACCGCCACGACGCAAAGGAATCTTCTTAGCCCATTCAGCCTTTACCTCGTCACTCAGTTTGGCAGTCATATCAGTGATGATAAAGCCCGGAGCAATAGCATTGGCACGGATACCGCGAGAACCCAGTTCCTGAGCAATAGACTTAGCCAAACCAATCATACCGGCTTTGGAAGCTGAGTAGTTACACTGGCCCGCATTTCCGTGAACGCCTACCACTGATGCCATATTGATAATGCTTCCACTCTTCTGACGCATCATGATAGGAGTACAAGCATGAATAAAGTTAAAAGCAGATTTCAGATTGACCGCAATTACTGCATCCCATTGTGCTTCGCTCATACGCATCATCAAGCCGTCTTTCGTGATACCGGCATTGTTGACCAGAATATCAATAGAACCGAAGTCTTCCTTGATTTGGTTAACTACTTTCTCTGTATCTTCAAAGTTTGCAGCGTTAGAAGCATACCCTTTTACCTTCACACCCAAAGCAGCAATTTCTTTTTCAGTATTCTGACCATTTTCGTCGATAACCAAGTCTGTGAATGCAATATTTGCTCCTTCAGAAGCAAACTTCAACGCAATTGCTTTACCAATACCACGAGCAGCACCTGTTACAATCGCAGTTTTTCCAGTTAATAATCCCATTTTGTTTTCTATTTTACGTTATTAATTAAATTATTCTTTTTCAATATTTTTACGTCCCAAAGCGCCGAATACAATTTTCGCCACATACGCCCAGCCGGTCTCATCATCCAGCTCTTCAGCTATCTGTCCACGGATATACGGCACTTCGATTCCCTTAATACAATAATGCACAATATCAGCTATGATGTCTACATTATCGATATCAAAAAGTCCCTTGTCTTTCCCGTCTGCCAATACTTGCTTGAAAAGTTTGATTTCTTTTGCATCAAAGTTTTTACGCACAGCTTCCACACGCCATATATTACGGAAGAAACCGGCACGCAATGTTCCGTTTCTATACACGACCATTTTAATAGAATCCAAATGCGTCTCTATCAATTTTAAAATCTTTTCGTCCGGAGTGATATCTTTCTTTGCGACTTGTTCCATTGCGTCCGAAAGCATTTCCAATTCAGATTCCACCACCGCCATGTAGATATCCTCCTTGCTCTTGAAGTACGTATAAAGGGTGCGTCTTCCTTTTTTGGAAGCCACCGCTATATCGTTCATCGTAGTGTCATCTACACCCTTCTTAGCAAAAAGCTGACGGGCAACGTCTACCAATTTAGCTCTTGTCTTTGATACTGCCATATAGATTCAGTTGCACATTATTTATATATGTGAGCAAATTTACATCATTTCTTTGGACCATACAAACAATTAAAGTATAATATTCATGTATATGTTAATTAACATTCACAACATACACTCATTATCAATCACTTACATCGTTTACCTATTTTAATTCAAAAAAATATTCAAGAAACATTTGGAGTTAAAGAAAAAAGCCGTACCTTTGCATCCGTAATCAAAAACACAACATCGCGGAGTGGAGCAGTTGGTAGCTCGTTGGGCTCATAACCCAAAGGTCGTCTGTTCGAGTCAGGCCTCCGCAACTAAGAGAAAGAGAAGCAATATTGCTTCTCTTTCTTTTTTCCCTCTCTTGCACTAAAATGGGGCAACTCTAGTTCACGCTTATCACCCACTAGATTTTCGGATTAATCAAATGCTTCGGCTAAACGAAGAAAAAATAATAAAATTCCCGGCCATGATTAGAATAGACTCATAGTATATTGTATCTTTGGGAAATAAATCCCTATTTATTATTATGAAGCAACGTTTTCTACTTTATCTTATCGCCTTATTGCTCTTTCCTTTGTGCAAAGTGCAGGCGGCCCATCAACCGGAATTCTCTACTGCCGGTTTCTATCGGCTGGCAAATTCCGGCCGCGATGTCTTCTCCCTGAACCCCGCGTGGCGACTGCACAAAGGTGCGGCACCGGGAGCTGAAGCTATCCACTTCGATGACCGGAAGTGGGAGGTGGTCTCTCTGCCCAACGGCATCGAATATCTGCCGACCGAAGCCAGCGGTTGCATCAACTATCAAGGGGAAGCGTGGTACCGCAAACATTTCACCCCTGCCGATGCTTTAAAAGGCAAAAAGCTTTTCCTCCATTTTGAAGCCATTATGGGAAAAAGCAAAGTGTTTGTCAACGGCAAACTGTTGGCCGAACACTTTGGAGGATACCTGCCTGTCGTGGTTGATATCACGAATGCACTGAAGTGGGAAACGGATAACATCATAGCCGTATGGACCGACAATAGCGATGACCCCAGTTATCCTCCCGGCAAAGCACAGGATGTGCTGGATTATACTTACTTCGGAGGCATTTATCGCGACTGCTGGCTGATTGCCCATAACTCCGTCTTCATCACCGACCCCAACTTTGAGAACGAAACGGCTGGAGGCGGCCTTTTCGTTGCCTACGACAAAGTGTCCGACAACTCGGCGGAAGTTCTGCTGAAAACCCATGTGCGCAATGAAGGCAAAAAGACCTTTACGGGCGTAGTGGAATATGAACTGCAACAGCCGGACGGACGGCAAGTCGCTTTCTTAAACGATAAAGTGCAGGTTCGTCCCGGCAAAGCCATTACCTCTAAAGATAAAATCATCGTTAAGCAGCCGATGCTTTGGAGCCCCGAAACCCCTACCTTATATAATTTAATAGTCCGTATCCGCGACAATGAAGGAAACACAGTAGACGGCTATCGTCGCCGAATCGGTATCCGTAGCATTGAATTCAAGGGCAAAGACGGTTTCTGGCTGAACGGAAAACCCTACGAACGTCCTTTGATTGGCGCCAACCGACATCAGGATTTTGCTGTGGTAGGCAATGCAGTAGCCAACAGTATTCACTGGCGTGATGCAAAAAAGTTGCGCGACGCCGGCCTGAAGGTCATTCGTAACGCTCATTGCCCTCAAGACCCTGCCTTTATGGATGCCTGTGATGAACTGGGCCTGTTCGTCATTGTCAATACCCCAGGCTGGCAATTCTGGAATGACGCCCCCGAGTTTGCCCAGCGCGTTTACAGTGACATCCGCAATCTGGTCCGTCGCGACCGTAATCATCCTTGCGTATGGCTGTGGGAACCTATCCTGAACGAAACCTGGTATCCGGCTGATTTTGCAAAAAACACACTCGACTTAGTGGCACAAGAATATCCTTATCCTTATTGTTACTCCGGTTGCGACAGCGAAGCGCGCGGTCATGAAGTCTACCCTGTCCTTTTCACCCATCCGGCCAATGCGGACAAAGACTGGGCTATAAAGAAGCTCGACCCCAAAATCACTTACTTCACCCGTGAATGGGGAGATAACGTAGACGACTGGAACTCTCATAACTCTCCCAGCCGGGTGGCCCGCAACTGGGGAGAACAGGCCATGCTTATCCAAGCCTGGCATTATGCAGCACCTAGCTATCCATATACTTGCTATGACGTACTTTATCGTACCCCCCGACAGCACGTGGGAGGCTGCCTGTGGCATTCATTCGACCACCAGCGCGGCTATCACCCCGACCCCTTCTACGGCGGATTGATGGATGTGTTCCGCCAGCCCAAGTATTCTTATTATATGTTCCAAGCGCAACGTTCGCCCGAAAAGCAAGAACGCCTGTTCGAGACCGGCCCCATGGTATATATCGCCCACGAAATGACACCGTTCTCTCCTAAAGACGTGACCGTATATTCCAACTGTGACGAAGTGCGCCTCACTTATAATAAAGGAGGAAAGACCCTGACGTATACCAAACCGGCAGCCCGCGAAGGAATGCCGTCGCCAATCATCACATTTAAGGATGTATACGACTTTATGATAGACAAAAACATGTCAATGAAAGAGGGAAGGCAGAAGGAAGTCTTTCTGCTGGCAGAAGGACTGATGGACGGAAAAGTGGTAGCCACCCACAAAGTACGTCCGGCACGCCGCCCCTCCCAATTACTTCTTTGGGCAGATAATGAAAACACGGAACTGAAAGCCGACGGTTCGGACTTCGTAACGGTGGTAGCCGCCATTGCCGATAAAAACGGCAACATCAAACGCCTGAACAATTACTATGTGAAGTTCCACATCGAAGGTGAAGGGCGCATCCTCGGCGGTGCAAACGTGTTGGCAAATCCGGTTCCTGTAAAATGGGGAACAGCGCCGGTATTGGTACAATCCACTCTGAAACCCGGCAAGATAAAGATAACAGCCAGCGTATTGTTCGAAGGTTCGCAAATGCCGGTTGCTGCAGAATTGGAACTGGAAAGCAAACCCGCAGCATATCCTTTGATTTATTCAAAGGAAGAGGCAGCACTTATCCCAATGGAATCTGATTCACAGTACTTTCCAATCACGGCCAAATCTAAAGAGGAGCTGGAAAAGGAAAAAGCAGTAAGAGAACAAAACGAACGGAAACTGAAGGAAGTGGAGCAACAGCAAGCCGATTTCGGCGAGAAAAAGTAAACACCATAAAAATTCAGTCTGCAATCGGTAAATGTAAGAAGATAATTGAAAATCCAGAATAAGACAGAAGCCCTTTTCAACGAAATTGTAGAGTCTTTCATCACCAAAAACTCTTAATTCGTCGAAAAAAGCCTTTCTTTCATTGAATAGATTTGAAAAGACTACAAATTACATTTACCTTTGCCGATTGAAATAAAAAACTTGCAAAAGCAAAACTATGATGAAAAAGGCAAAAACATTTCTCCTTTTAGGCATTACATTGTGCATGTTCGGATGCAGCGATGATGATGATAACGACAAGTCGAATACGACATCTACCGTTCCTTTCTCCTTAACAGCCTCGCTGGAAGTACGCAACGACGCTGCAACTCCGGGTATGCTGCAAGGCAATTGGAATGAAGGTACCCAACTGGCAGCCATGCACTCCAGCCTGACAGGAGTAAAGAAGAGTATCTTCACCCTGTCGCCCACTTCTACCGACTTGTTTACCGGCGACATCTCGAATAAAGTGAAAAACGATAAAGAAATTGCAGTATTTTATCCGGCTGATGCCATTACAGCAAACAGCAGTGATACACTGACGCAGAAACTAAGTCTTGCCGGTCAGGACGGAACATTGGCAGGCGTGGCAGATTATGATTATTCATGGGCTTTGTGCAAGGTGACCATGACTGCACAATCCGGCTCAGGCAGTTGTGAAATGAAAAGCCTGATGACTATCGGAAAATTTGAGTTCACCACGGACGGCAGCACACCGTTGAACGACATTTCACGCATCACCGTGACAGCCACTGCAGGCAAACTTTATTCCAACGCAACCTTAAAGTTGAAAGATGGAGAATTCAGCAACACCACAGAAGGAAGCTTTACCATAAAGAATGACGCCGGACTGCCGGGCAGCGCTTATATTTCCTTCTTCCCTTCGGAGGCGGCACAGCTACATTTTACCCTGGTCACCAATGCAGGCAACATCTATGAAGCCTCAACTGCAGAAAGCATCACATTGGAAAAAGGAAAGTATTACACAGCCACCGCCCTTACTTGCACTCCGGTAGCCCCTGCCAAAGTAGGTGACTACTACTATAGTGACGGTACTTATTCTACAGAAGTGAACGAAGAAAAAACATGTATCGGTATTGTTTATGCACTAAACGACAAGAACGGCAATATAGACAAGACACTCACCGCATCTCCCTACGGACGTATCGTGGCGCTGACCAATGCACAAACCAGAGTGAGATGGGCAAGCAAATCGGAGGATATCGAAGAATTGAAGAACGACACCATTATCAATGGTACACAGCAAACCGGCTGCCTGCCTTATTTCAATGGCACCGCAGATTCGTATTTCTCTGACAATGCCGAAGAACAAATTAAAGGAACGACCATCGATACAGAGACGGGACTGATTACCGCCTGGCCGTCGGAGGGTATCCTGAGCGACTTTAATGGAGCAACAAATACATCTTATATCAACAAGAGCACCTCTACTTATCCGGCAGGAACTTATTGCTACCAATATAGTAAACCCGGAAAAGGCGCAGGCGAATGGTATCTGCCGGCAGTGGGCGAACTGGCACTGCTGTGGGAGTTACAACATGCCGGTGTGATATGCAATGCCAAGCAGGAATGTTTCAAGGACTTCAACCAGCAGAGTTATTGGACTTCTTCGGAAGGCAATAAAAACAAGGCCTGGTATTTGAACTTCTTCAGTGGAATATTAATGGCAAACAGCAAGGGAAGTACTTACAATACACGTCCGGTAGCCATGTTCTAAACACATAGCTGCCAAGCACTAAAAAAGGGAGTGTGTCAAAACTAAACCAGCCTATCCAATCGTCAGTTGTAGGGGCAGGGTTTGCCTGCCCGAAGACACAAAGTAAACTGTTTTCGGGCGAGCGAACCTCGCCCCTACGAACGAAACGACAGCATTATCCACGTTTTGACACAACTCCTTTTTAGTATATAAGCACAATCAAATATTACTGTTTCACCGCAACAGCCGCCGGCTTCTTATTCTGCGACTGTTTCTTTCTGCGCCAATAGTCACCATTACTCTTGCTTCCACGATATACTTTATTTGCCTTTGCCTTCTCCTTTATCTCTTCAGTCTTCTCTTTTTGAAGCTGCACACCGGCCGTAGTCATAAAAGGATGCTCTTTCACCACAGGTATTTCCAATCCGATTAACTTCTGTATATCTTTCAGATAAGGCAATTCTTCCGATTCACAAAAAGAAATTGCCACCCCATCGTGTCCGGCACGTCCGGTTCTGCCAATGCGGTGTACATACGTTTCCGATATATTGGGCAATTCATAGTTAATCACATGGGAAAGCAGGTTTACGTCGATACCTCTGGCAGCAATATCCGTTGCAATCAGTACACGGGTTGACCGGTCCTTAAAATTATTCAATGCCCGCTGGCGTGCATTCTGCGATTTGTTTCCATGAATAGCTTCTGCCACCACACTGTTCTTATTCAGTATCTTTGCCAACTTGTCCGCCCCATATTTAGTGCGGGTAAAAATCAATACCGACTCTATCGTCTTATCTTTCAGCAGATAGAGCAACAAATCCTTTTTTTCGTTTTTCTCTACGAAGTAAACGCTTTGCTGGATGGTATCCACTGTAGATGAAGCCGGAGTCACCTCCACCTTTTCGGGAGAGGTAAGAATGGAGTTAGCCAATTTTTCTATCTCAGGCGGCATAGTAGCAGAGAAGAAAAGTGTCTGCCGCTTGGCAGGAATCAGTTTCAATACGCGCTTTATATCATGTATAAAGCCCATATCCAACATACGGTCGGCCTCATCAAGCACAAAATAATCAAGCCCTTTCAAGGAAATATATCCTTGCGCCTGCAAATCAAGCAAACGTCCCGGAGTAGCAATCAATACCTGCACCCCCCTTTTCAATGCATCTATCTGCGGTTTCGGAGGAACCCCTCCAAAAATAACCGTATGCTTTACACGTGTATATCGGGCATAAGCATCAAAGCTCTCGCCTATCTGAATGGCCAGTTCGCGTGTGGGGGTGAGTATCAAAGCCTTGATACCTTTCTTACTATCTGATTGATAAAGTCCCTGAATAATGGGGATGGCAAAAGCTGCCGTTTTTCCTGTTCCTGTCTGCGCACATCCCAGCAAATCTTTACCTTTTAATAATACCGGAATTGCTTGTTCCTGAATGGGGGTCGGCGTTGTATAGCCGGTTTGTTCCAAAGCCTTCAATATCGGCTCTATAAGATCTAGTTCTTTAAATGTCATTTGAAATTATTAAGCGGGCCTCACGGCCTTTTCATTTATTATTTTACAAAGATAAGAGAATGATTGGTTGCAAAGGTATTCAGGCTACAGAGTTTATGCTTATTTAACAAGATTGACAATAAAGAGGGCGTATGGTGAAATCAGTATCACCATATGCCCATAATTCATTGTATATAAGCCATTTACAAAGAAAACAATAATATAAAGGCTTCTGAATAAGCTAATCGGCAAGAAAGATTATCGGGCACAGAATGTATAGACATTTCCTCCAAAATCCGCCGCAATCAATGCGTTACCAGAAACAGCGACAGAGCTGAAAACAGGTGCTCCGGTAGCATATTTCCAAATAATCTTTCCATCACTTTTATTGATGCCATACACCACTCCGTCCGAAGCGGTCACATAAACGGTATTTCCTGCCAGCACCGGACTGGTTTCAATTGTTGCCGCCCCCTTGCGGGTATAAGGACAGGTATAGACCAGTCCTGCTCCCACCGGACAAACCCATTTTTCTTCCAGCGTTTCATTGTCCAGCGCAATCAGTCCCTTTTCTGCTGAACCGAAAATAATCTCTTTGTCGGTAAGCAACGGAGTGGAAGTCACATCTACATTATAAGGCAAAGGCTTGCGGACAATCACCTTTCCGGTAGCTGCTTCGAGAATAAAGAAAGACTGGTTGGAGATAAGATACAACAACGGACCATGCATGGCAACCGATGAGCCGCGATTACGCAGGCCGTTCTCACTGGCTTCCCACAATTTCTTTCCTGTTTTGGCATCATTTCCATAAAGTGCCCGCCACTGTACGGAACCGATTAAAAGTCCGTTGCCTTGTGTCAGTGTGGTAGTAGTTCCTTCGCCCTGTCCCCAATCTTCATTCTTCCAGAGCTGTCTGCCGGTATGGGCTTCATACGCACCGAGCCCTTTTCCGGTTCCGGCATACACGATACCGTCATTGGCCACCAATCCGTCAATCAATGCAGGCAAGCCGTTGACAGGAAGCTGTTTCTCCCAACAGAGTTTTCCGGTTTCCGCATCGATGGCATAAAGCCAACCTTGCGCATCTTGAGCGAAAACCACACCTTTGTCTATTGCAATCGTGTTCTTTATGGAGTTACGGACCGGATAGCTCCACAGTATTTCTCCGTCTTCTCCGGCCAAGGCATAGACATGACCTTCGCCTTTCAGATTTTCGTCAACAGAAGCGATATATACCTTGCCATTGTGCACCAAGGGGGAGGTCATATAAATATTGGCTCCTACGTTCTTTGTCCAGGCCAATTGCAGAGAGGCTTCCAAAGGCGGGCAAACCGGAGCGACATGGGCAGAAGTTCCCAACAAGTTATTCCAGTCGGCACCCAACGACACTTTTACCTGTTCCGGTTGGACAGTAAAGGCGCTTTCGGCATAAGCGGTTTCACCATTATTAAAACGGGCCGTCACCTGCAGGGTCAGTTCCTTACCTTGATATTTGGCAGACAGAGACATATCCCCCTTCCAGGTCCAGTCGGTAGCCGGAGCGAGTTTCTTGTTTTTGAGTATGGCTTTTCCGTCTTGCAGACAACTATAAACCACCTCTTTCACCGGAGTTACAGACGAATAAACATTTACCGTAACAGGAACACGATTGGCAGAGGCAGTAGCTGCAGGAGAAGCGATGCAGATATTCTTATCCAAATAAGAATAACGGAGTTCGGAAGTGAAATCACCGTTCTTATCCACATGCATTACACGGAAAGCACTGGTAGAATGGTCAATCCCGCCCTTATCCAATGTAGCGGTAGACACACTGTACACATCTCCTTGCTTCTTCATATAATTAATGTGCCAATGGCCATACACCCACGCTTTCAGGTTATGCTCGTTCAGGTTAATGCTGCCTCCGCTGTCTCCTTTAAAAACAAAAGTGTCATCATAAGTCAGCAAGTCATGGTTAAACACCATAATAGGCGTCCCGGGTTTTACATGGGCAAGGTCGTTTTTCAGCCAAAGATAAACATCCTCACGGGTATAACCGGGAGCATGGTCACCGCCTGCCATCGGAATGACAATGTAATGCACGCGTCCGGCGTCAAACGAATAATAGACAGGGCCGTAGATATTTTCAAAAAGCTCTTCACCGTATTTACCTTTGACAAGGTCATGGTTTCCGATACAATAGAAGACTGGGCAATCCATATTCTCCGTATTCATCAGCTTGATATGCTCTTTCAGCCCTTTCTCATAACAGATATCACCGGTATGAATAATAAAAGCGGCATGCTCATTCGCTGCATAGTCACGTACATTATTTACCCATTCATCATGATTCTTGGTATTGAAAATCTCTGTATCGGCAATATGAATATATTTATGGGAACCATCCTTACCCAAACCTCCGTCATAAGGCATCAGCCCAAAGTCGTAAGAAGCCTGCTTATCCTCTATTTTATGATAATGGCGGTTATAGGTCTTATAACCGGAAGGAGTAGTAATAAAAATAAAACGTTCCCTGGCATGACCGGGGAGCGTAAAACTACCGTCAGCAGCTGTTTCCACCACATTCAGCCCGTCAGATACCTTGACGCCGGACATCGGTTTCTCTCCCTTATCAAACACACCGTTCTTATTCTTGTCTACATAAACATGCCCGGTGTATGCCGCCATCACAGGAAAAGAAGCAGCCAACAGGCAGGAAATTAAAAAGGTCTTTTTCATCAGTATATATTTAATTGAATAATCATACAATCTATTTCAAAACAAATTCGGACAAAACAAATCCATGGTCAGAAGGATAGAAGAAATCCTCTCCCTCAAAAGTGAATGTCTTTCCCAGACTGTTATCATAACACTCTGAAGTAGTGGCCTGTATGGTCTTTCCCTGATAATAGATAAAGTCGATACGGTCTGCCCGGCATTCCGTTTCCAAAGAGTCCGCGTCAGTCAGCCAGGTCACTCCCAACTTGGCCGCCGCATCAGGATTCATTTCGCGGAAACTATCCTTAAAGCCGGCTTTCTCCATCGCAACAGAAACCGGCCAACGCACGACTGCCCCGCCGTGATTGTACAGATTGCGCGTCTCTTCCGTCCAGTCCAAATGCGAATGTACATTGAAGTCTCCCCCCATGATGACAGGTATGCTATCGGCCTCCGCCAGCATCGGTTTCAGTACGGAAAGAATCTTCCGTATCTCGTCATCCCTCGTTCCGGCAGTCTCCCAGGCCAGAATTTCTTCTTCCGACTTGTCAGTGGAAGCCAAGCGCATATCGGGCAAATAATGCAACCAAGTATCGAAGATGCGCACCGGAGTGCCATCCATATCAATCTTTACTCCGCCAAAGTTAAAAGTGCCGATGCTATCGGGGAAGGCATACTTTTCAACAATGGGATAACGACTGTAGATACATAGATTATTGGAAATTAAATGATACTGATATCCCAGTGAGTCAGCCACCATCGGAGCAGCGCCGTATGTCTCTACCATCAAGACCACATCCGCCCCGCTCTTCTTGAGAATACCGACAGTACCTTCACATCCTTTTCCCGGATAAGCTTTAGAGTGACCGCCGTGCCACACATTCCATGAGAGAACTTTCAGTTTTTTAGGAGTATCCTTTTGCGGCGTACAAGCCACGCAACATAGCAGGCAAAGTGCTGCCATAAACATCATCGTTTTTCGTGTTCGCATAATTGATTAGATTCGTTTTTCATATAACAAAGGTAGTACAAAAAGAAAACCGCACAAAAGAAATATACCATAAATATGGTATTGTTTATCTGAACATCAACCCCTATCTTTGCATTATTAAAGATAACCCACTAATAATTCAAAAGATTATGGCAAGAATAAAAAAACAATTGACTGAACTGATTGGAGGCACTCCCCTCCTGGAACTGTCACGCCTCAGTAAAAAACAAGGTGCGAAAGCACAAGTAATTGCCAAACTGGAATATTTCAATCCCGGCGGAAGCGTAAAAGACCGTGTCGCACTTGCAATGATAGAAGACGCGGAAAGTAAAGGCATCCTGAAACCCGGTTCGGTAATCATCGAACCCACCAGCGGCAACACAGGTGTGGGATTGGCGTGGGTTGCCCGAGTAAAAGGTTACAAAGCCATACTCACCATGCCCGAAACCATGAGTCTGGAACGCCAGAATTTATTAAAAGCGGCAGGTGCACAATTGGTGCTGACCGAAGGTGGCAAAGGAATGAAAGGGGCCATAGAAAAAGCGGAAGAACTGCGCAAGGCCACACCCGGAGCCGTCATTTTAGGTCAGTTCGACAATCCGGCAAATCCTGCGGTTCATGTCCGCACCACCGCCCGAGAGATATGGGATGACACCGATGGGGAAGTGGATATCTTTGTTGCCGGAGTAGGAACCGGAGGTACATTGACCGGTGTGGCGGAAGGATTGAAAAAACAGAATCCCAACATACAAATCGTAGCAGTGGAACCGGACAACTCCCCTGTCCTTTCGGGCGGACAACCGGGAGCACACAAGATACAAGGTATCGGCGCAGGATTCATCCCCAAGATATACAACGGAAGCCTGGTAGATAAAATAATCCGTGTAAAAGACGATGATGCCATCCGCACAGGACGCGAATTGTCTTCCACAGAAGGACTGCTGGTAGGAATCTCATCGGGAGCTGCCGCCTATGCCGCTTTGGAACTGGCTAAATTACCCGAGAATGAGGGGAAACAAATTGTAGTCCTCTTACCCGATACAGGAGAAAGATATCTATCGACCGTGCTCTATGCGTCCGAAGAATATCCGCTGTCTAATAATCATTGACCCAAAACATAAAAATGAACATCGCTGCATTAATTTCAGGAGGAGTCGACAGCGCGGTTGCCGTACACCTCCTTTGCGAACAAGGATATAAGCCCGACCTTTTCTATATCAAAATCGGAATGGACGGTGATGAAGACCTCACCTGCACCGCAGAAGAGGACATCGAACTGTGTACGGCTACCGCACGCAGATACGGCCTCAACCTGAATATCATTGACCTGCACCGGCAATACTGGGACAATGTCGTGGCATACACCATCGACAAAGTGAAGCGCGGCCTCACCCCCAACCCGGATGTAATGTGCAACAAACTCATCAAATTCGGATGCTTCGAGCAGGAGGCCGGACGTCTGTATGACAAGACAGCCACCGGCCATTATGCCAGCATCCTTGAAAAAGACGGGAAAATATGGCTCGGAACCGCACAAGATTCAGTCAAGGACCAAACGGATTTTCTGGCACAGATAGATTATCTGCAAGTATCCAAACTGCTGTTTCCCCTTGGCGGACTGATGAAAAATGAAGTCAGAGATATTGCCTTGCAAGCCAAGCTGCCCAGTGCACGACGCAAGGACAGTCAGGGTATCTGCTTTCTGGGGAAAATCAATTATAATGACTTCCTTCGCCGCTTTTTGGGCGAGAAAGAAGGAGCCGTCATTGAAGTGGAGACAGGAAAACGGATTGGCACCCACAAAGGATATTGGTTCCACACCATAGGACAGCGCAAAGGGTTGGGACTGAGCGGCGGACCGTGGTTCGTTATCCGCAAAGATATAGACGAGAACATAATATATGTTTCACGCGGATATGATACCGAAAAGCAATACGGTACGGACTTTGCCTTGCGCGGTTTCCATTTCATCACGGAGGACTTATGGAAGGGAAATTCTCCTGTAGACGTTTCTTTCAAAATCCGGCATACCGATACGTTTATGAAAGGGATACTGACACGGGAAGATGACCTGTTCCGAATCCACAGCCACGAACCTTTGCAGGGCATTGCACCCGGACAGTTCGGCGTGCTATATGATAAAGATGCGGAAATTTGTGTGGGAAGCGGTGAAATCATTTTGCCATAGCCTATTTCCTACACTTTTCCTCGTGTTCCCTTTATGTGTTTTTTTCAGAAACAAAAAAACGAATAAATTCATCTTATTTTAATTTCTCTATCTAAAATCTATCTGCTAAAAGAATGCTATCCGATTAATCTTACTACCTTTACCGTTCGAAAAAGGGAATAATACACATAAAGACAATCTCTTTATAAGAATAAAAGGACAAAAATATGATAAAATCGGTAGCTTTCTTTTTCCTTCTCCTGCTCTGCCTCAATGCATGCAACGAAAAGCCCGTTCAACATGCACTCAGCACTGCTGATAGTTTGGCCAACATGGTGCCGGACAGCGCCATCCTCTTTTTGGAAAGCCTTAAAGAAGAAATGACTACCGCCCCCGAAGCCACGCGGATGTATTACCGCCTGCTCTGTATCAAGGCCAAAGACAAAGCATATATTCTTCACACCACGGACAGCCTTATACTCCCCATCCTGAACTACTATATAGAGAAAGATGACAAGCGCCATCTGCCCGAAGCCTACTACTACGCCGGCAGAGTCTATTGTGACCTGGGAGACGCCCCGCAAGCATTACCCTATTTCTACAAAGCAATGGAAGCCCTGCCCCAAAATACGGAATCACCGCTGAAAGGCAAGATATACAGTCAGATAAGCTACTTGTTGCTTTCTCAAGAACTCTATGAGGAGGCACTGGAAGTATTGAAGGAAGGGTATCAGTACGGTTTATCGAGAAAAGACAGTATCGATATGCTGTTCTGTCTGAGGGATATAGGCAGTGCCTACCGTGGACTGGAGAGGCCGGACAGCACCTTACACTATTTCAGGGAAGCAAGAAAGCTGGCCTATGCCATGGACAACCAGCGCATGATAAACATGATTGAAAGCCAGGTTGCAGCTGTCTGCATACAACTGGAAGACTGGGAGAATGCCAAGCAAGCACTGGACATCGCCATCACGAGTTCCTACCTTCCGGGATTGTCGTCCACTTATTCCATTGCCGCAGAGTACTACTACCGCACCGGACAACCGGACTCCACCCTCTACTATTGCAAACGGATAGAAGATGTAGGAAATGTCTATGGCAAAAGGAGCGCCTACCTGCACATGGGAAACATATCTCTGGAGCGCGGCAATCCAGAAGCAGCAATGAAGTACCTCAATCAATATCTTCTATATAACGACTCGGTAGCAAAACTGGAGAATTTGGAAACCACCCGCAAGATGCACGCCATCTATAACTACCGGCTACGCGAGAAAGAAAACGATGCACTGAAGACTGAAAATAGCCGGAAAACACAAATCATGACGTATGCCATCGCATCCGGCCTCATCCTGCTCCTGCTCTTCCTGCTATATTGGCAGCATAGCCGCCGGAAACAAGTGCTGCTGAATGCCCAACTGGAAGATATCAAACGCCTTAAAGAAGAACAATACCAAAAGAGTACCCTCTTCATTGAAGAAAACAAGAAGAAGATAGCCCTTCTGGAACAACAACTGCAAACCCTCGGCGAAACGGACAAAGCACTGAGGGAACAACTGCAAATGCAAAAGGAACTAACCCTCTATGCCAACAAAAAAACCGAAATAGAGAAAGACGAACAGCGGATGCTGCACTCCGTCATACAGAAATCGGACATCTACCGGTTGCTCAAAGAACAAATCTTGCCCGACAACCGCCCTATAACCCGCGAAGAGTGGAAAGCATTGGAAGAAACCGTGAACGGTGTCTATGACGATTTCAGCGGTAAACTGAACCGATACCACAAGCTCAGCGAACACGAACTGCACATCTGTCTGCTGCTCAAGATAAACATGTCGCCCGTAGAAATCGCCCGGCTGACCAATCATACCAAAGAATCCATCTCGTCTGCCCGCCGAAGACTCTATGAAAAGGTATTCAGGGAGAAAGGAGCTCCCGGAAAGTGGGACGAATTTATAGCATCCTTATAAGTAGTCTTCATCCAAAATGCACACTATATGCACACTCTCTAATGAGTCATAATTCAATGATATTGCCTTTATTTGTGGTGCTAATTGAAATCTGTATCATGCCGGAAAGGTTCTTATTGCAGAAGCGCAAAAGGTATCCGGAAAGATTCACGCTAATACCATTGGATTATGAACATTAGAACTATATTGATTATGGGGCTGCTAAATACGTTAGTACCAGTTTGCAATGCACAAAGAAAACTTACAGAGCAAGAGCAAGCAGATATAGATACTTTTCTTTATTTACAAGCCAAGCACGAAGCAGAGATAAAAACTTTGATTACGACTGACACACTGTACTTGGTGGACAGGAAACATGTCTATGCCTACAAGGGTTACCATATTTCCTACGACAATACCAAAGTAATCCCTTTGACCTCCAAAGAGAAGAAGACAATTACCGACGCATATAGAAAAGGAGCATTAGGCTTTTTAATTAATAATGACATTATTAATTATGCTGTCATTCCCCCATTCAACAGTTATTTATTTATTGCCGGGAACACATTTATATTATCTTATAACTATGGGATATTCAAACACGAAAGCTTTGAAGAATATGATATTACAATTTCCAATAAATGGAAACGGAAAGTAGAATCAATCATCCAGAAATACTGTCCTGACAGCTTTTCCCAAAGTGAACAGTATTGAAATGCACACTATATGCACACTCCTAAACGACTTCTGATTCAACAATATTGCTTTTCTTTGCCGCGAAATAGATAATGCCCAAAACTATTATGGTATGAAGAAAATGTTTTTAATGTTCCTCCTATGCGGAGCGACCCTGCTGAACACATCAGCACAAGAGAAAGTATATCAAATAGACGAAGTATCAGTCATCAACTATGGCGACGGACGATTACTGTTCCGCCAACAGAATGAAGAAAAAGCCCCCCTGCAAGGCGAGCATCGCATCATCGACGGTTATCATTCAGAATACCTCATCGCCAATTTCAAGGACGGAATGTTTGACGGTCTTTACCGACACTACAGAAACAATATGTTAATAGAGGAAAGTACTTACAAAAACGGTAACTTGGACGGCTATCGTAAAGCGTTCTATCCGGACGGCAAAACCTTGGCGCAGGAATCTACCTTTATAGACGGAAAGATGAACGGCATCATCAAGTCCTATTATCAGAACGGACAAGTGGAAACCGAAGTCAGCTACAAAATGGGTGTACAGGACGGACCGGACCGACGTTACAGCGAAGATGGGAAACTGCTTCTGGACACCTATTACAAAGACGGACTGCCGGACGGCAACTGGGTGGAGCACATCACAAGCAACAGAGGTGACTACACATGCCGCCGTAGCTTTAAGAACGGAAAAATGACAGGAGAATATTCCAGAATATGGGCAAGCGGAAAGCCACGCGAAAAGGGTACTTACAAAGACGGCAAGAAAGAAGGGGTATGGACAGAATACCGCGACGATGGAACGCCATCCGTCTCGACCACCTACAAGGCCGATGAGAAAACCGGGGAAGAAAAGCATTACTTTACCAACGGAAAGGTAGAGACCTCCAGAAACTTCCTGAACGGAAAGCGTGACGGCATCAGCCGTGAATATTACAGCAACGGCAAATTGAAATTGGAACGCACTTACAAAGCCAACAAAGAGGAAGGCCCCTACAAGCGTTTCTACGAAGACGGAACTTTGCGTGAAGAAGGACGTTGCGAAAACGATACAGAAGTCTATCGTAAGGAATATTACGATAACGGCAAACTGAAAGCCGTAGCGGAACGTCCCAACGGCAGCGGTTCGTGGACTACACTGGAAAGATATGACCGCAACGGAAACAAGCAATAAAACGCGTTTGCCGGGAATAATCAAGAGGCTGCTCATCGGTTGTTTCCCGGTATTCGGTATTTGCATGTCTGCTTGTCCACAGGAAAAATGTAATGTAAAGCAAGACATTTATCAGCTACAACAAGGATACGAGCTTTGTGTCTTCTTATCACCGGATAGCATACGCAGGTTCACCTTAAAGCATGGGGATGAGACGCAATTGATTGAGGAAGAACCGATAGAATGCACACAAGCCGATAAATATGCCTTGCGTTACGGAGGAATGGATTTCGAAAAGTATTTCGTATTAGACCGATGGGAATCACAATACACTGTCCGTTTGTACCTATACGAGAAGAGTACCGGAAAGAATCTCTTCAAGGACAAACTATATTATAGAAGCGGTTACGACACCCCGTCAGACCTATTGCTCTACCGGGATGCCGACGACAAGACCAACCCTGATGGAAACTTGACCTTACTCGACTTGCAGATGCTATCCGAAACAGAAATAGACATAAGACAGTTTATCCCTAAAGGAGAAAGCCCGGTCTATTACCAGGCAAATTTTGAGATAAGCAAGGTAACCGGTGATTCCGTCTATATCACCTATCATACTGAAGAACCGGTCAGTCATCCGTATCTTCTATATAAAAGAGAACGAACAGAAGTAACTGAAAATAAGTAAGGCACATGAGTCCGACCAAAAACATAAAAGTATTATCGATTACCATTGCAGTCATTCTGACTGTTCTATTGGTACTCAAAGCCCTGCAAGATACAGATGACTGTGGGTCGGCAGCAGCTTTGGCTGTTCTATGGGTAATAGCAGCTTTTGACCCTTTATGTCCCTACGGCATAGGTTGGCAAATAGCAGCATGGATGTCATTAGTAAGTTTTACCATCATACTGATTGCATCCGTATGTAAATGTACCCCTATTAAACGAATACTGATTTTCTATAGCATTATGCCTATCATATATATTGTAGTGACCATGATTTTAGACGCAAAGTTACACTCGGGCGAATTCCCCGCCAATATTGATAAGCAGATTTATAAAGCATTAGCTTGTTTAATCGTATGCCGCATCAGTTGTTCTTATGCCCGTTACTATATAGGCAGTGCATGGCACGGCGTATTGGCACTACTATTCTACCTTAGTATAGGCACCATCGTAATTATAACACAGGAATATTAATAAATAAAACGACTAGAATGAAAGCGAAACTAATTTTCTATGGCACCATGATTGCCATATACACAGGAATAGTGATAATAAGCATGACAATAGCTTCTTTCTCAGGATGTAGTACTACCTCATTCCCGATTTTAGACTACGTTTTTGAAGCTTTGCTGATTTGTCTATTCGTATGTCCTTTCAGTTGCTCTTTTGCCCGACACTATACAGGCAGTGCATGGCATGGCGTACTGGCACTACCGTTATTCCTTATTATTGCAGGGTATATCTTTATATGGTATGATGTACTGGGATTACTACTATTATTCATTATTATCGTAGGAGGTATCATTACAGTACTATTATATCGAAAAGCAAATAAATAGAAGATATGAAAAAAGTAGTCATCATCATATCCGACACCAAGCTCATCAGACTCTTTCCCACAGAAATTCTCCCATACACATTATATAGTGATGACGATTTCAAGTTGAATGAAGAGATAGAACTACGCTTTTATATCAGTAAAAAGGGAGATTACATTTTCACCACCTTTGAACTGGTCGATGATAATGGAGAGGTGATAGACCGCTACATTGTGGGCAGGAATCATGACGAGCCGCCAACCACCAGAGTTACCCCCGTGGAGAGTAAACGAAAATGCCCCATTATCATGGAAACTTCGGATGGAGAAATATATGTGAAACCGGGAGAGAAACATATTTCGTTCCTATAGACACAGGATATCCATAAACTAATTATAAAGACATGAAACTCAATAAATGCATCTTCCTGCTTCTGTCGGGCATAGCAGTACTGCCCAGTGCCTGCCATCACAACGCCAAACCGCAAGAACACTATGATACGGTTTCAATCACAACATACCACAACACGTACGATAGTATAGGCAGACTGGTGAATGTACAAGCCATGGAGAAGCTTACGATATACTATGATAAAGATAAAGGATATACACAAATCTCTAACCGTTTACAATGGTATCTTCATAGCAATGACTCGAACTATATAGCCACGGAGCTTTCCGGCTCCGATGTAATCACCATTAATTGTCATGGAAACATCAAAGAAGAACTCCATTTGCAAGACGGCAAAGACACCACATTCTATTCTTTCACAAGCTATTATGCCAAAGATAAACCGGAATATGCAAAGCATCTATTCATCGGAGAAACTTCCACAGAAAGGGAAGCCTCGGAAAGCTATTTCATTTATGACCATAACGGAGATATCGTTCAAACAACGGACAGTGATTTAATAACCGGAGAAAAAACGGAAAGATACTTCTTCAAAGGAATGACCTACAAAGAAGCCCGACAGAAACTACCCCCTTCCGAATGCAAGCAGGAGATTGTTTGCGAAACTACCACTGCGAACAAAGATACCGTAATTGTCCTGACCAGCATTAACGGCTCACCTCATGAAACCCGGAAAGAATACAAAGACGGAGAACTAAGGATAGAAGTTCGCACTAGGAATATCGAGGACTTATGTCAGATAGACAGCATCTACTACCGGAATAACAGGAAGCTCAAAGAAATACATATCAATTCAAGCCCAAGAAGTAAAAATATAACCGTCTCAGTATATGATGAAAAGGGGCATTTGTTAAAAACTACAAGCAAAGACCAATATAAATATCATATCACTAACCAAAGGAAGAGTAAGCCGTTTCTTAGGGTCAACCAAGTCCTTTTAAACGGAAGATTATTACAGTCTGCTATAATAGACTGTACAGTCCATTGTAGCAGACTGTACGGTCTACGGTAACGGACTATACAGTCCACTGCCGAAGACTGTAGTAATTCGACTGACAGACAGGCATAATCGAAAGGACGAAAATGCTTAGTCCGACTAATGAAACGACTTAGGGAGTTTTAAACGGGTCAAGTCAAAAAGTATGTGGGTATAATATTTGAGAAACATTTAAAGTTTGCAATGCTAAAAACATACATACTTCCAAAGTATTATAAATCAAGTACATCAGACGAGCACATGATTGGACGTCAGCATTGTAATTCAGAGTTCACGCTTGTCACTCACAGGGCTTTCGGATTGACCCTTTTAAACGTATGCAGAAGGTTGGATGTCAAACAAGAGGTATATATATAAAAAAAACGAGTCAACGTATTCACGTCAGCCCGCAGCAATTAATCTTAAAATCTAATACACATTTTCTTATGAAGCTCTTTCTTCGGTGGGCGTTGACGGATTCGAACCGCCGACCCTCTGCTTGTAAGGC
>ERZ838118.967-NODE-967-length-37650-cov-32.156989_pt1 | contig 37650 bp, 26 predicted proteins | sample MGYA00519863_ERZ838118 | MGnify/ENA primary metagenome ERZ838118 (study PRJEB31850, sample SAMEA3708827) | human gut metagenome | biome: human gut; feature: human-associated habitat; material: faeces | place: China | collected 2014 ...
CTATTGCTTTTTGCATGGATGTAAAAGGTTCATGCTGGACTAGCTGGAAGCCGCGTGAGTGATAAACTAATGTATATCCGGCAATGCCGGTTTCTGAATGATAAGCTCTGGAGAATCCTCCGTCTATCACCATCATTTTGCCATTGGCTTTAATCGGGTTTTCACCTTGAATGGTCTTAACCGGAACATGGCCGTTTATGATATGACGGTGTTTTCCTACCACTCCGAACTCATCTAAAAGCATGTCACATACTTTTTCTTCGTTGCGAAGAGTGTAGTAGTGTCCTTTTATTTCTTTGTGAAGTTCCTTTTCTTTCAGAAAGTAGCGTTCAAAGGTAGCCATCTTGTTTTTGTCAAAAGCGGGCGAATCCTTGCCACTCCATAGGTACCAAACATAGTCTATGGCAAATTGCTTCTCTTCATTATCTTCTTCTGCAAAATAGGCTGTGCGTATCAGGTGTCCGACCTTTTCGAGCAGTTTTTTACCTTTATAGGCCTTTCCGGATATCATAACTTCTTTTAAGCTGCCATCTTCATTTAGAGGAACAGAAGCATGGAACAGCAGGTTGGAGTTACTTACGGTATACATGCATCCATAGCGGAACAAACAACGCATGTGCTTTTTCAGCTTTTCGCTGCTGACAAATGAATGATGGAGCTTGTTCATTATTTCTCTCTCTTCGGGAGTCAACTTGTAAGGATTGGCAGAATCTACTGTTGGCAGGAAACAGTCTTTCAGCTCATATTCTTTTCCGTCCAAGGTCAGAATATTCCGTTCAAAGTCAATGCGGTGAAGCAGCATACGGTCATCCATTTCGAAATCGGGGCGGCGCTTGATTATTTCCGCTTCCAACTTGAACTGTATGATACTGATGGCTTTATGCATTTGAGCAATCATGCGCAGGGTCTTTTCATTGTAAGGACATTCCTGACCTTCTACCTTCGGTCCGAACAGGCTGCACGGATCTTCGGCATAAGTTTCCATGGCAAAGGTTGCCAACGGCAGAAGATTGATACCATATCCGTCTTCAAGTACGGACAGGTTTCCATAACGCATTGCCAATCTGAGTACATTGGCCATGCAACATTCGTTTCCGGCTGCTGCTCCCATCCATAAAATATCATGATTTCCCCACTGTACATCGAAATTATGATAGTTGCAAAGAATGTCCATGATGCGGTGGGGAGCGGGGCCGCGGTCAAAAATGTCTCCCAATACGTGCAGTGTGTCGATAGTGAGACGCTGGATGAGTTGACAAAGTGCAATAATGAAATCATCTGCACGGCGGGTGCTGATAATCGTACTTATAATAACATTGATATAGGCCTGCTTGTTGGGTACCATTGAACTTTCGTGCAGCAATTCCTGAATGATGTACGAGAATTCTTTGGGAAGTGCTTTCCGTACTTTGGAACGCGTATATTTGGAAGAAACATTTTGGCAGACACGAACCAATTGGTTGAGCGTAATGACATACCAGTCGTCTATATCTGTTTCCACCCCCTTGATAAGATCCAGCTTTTGTTCGGGATAATAAATCAGGGTGCAAAGTTCTTTCTTCTCATTTTCACGTAAAGTATTGCCGAATATTTCGTTTACTTTTCGTTTGATAGCTCCCGAAGCATTACGTAATACGTGCTGAAAAGCCTCATATTCTCCATGTAAATCCGCCAAAAAGTGTTCTGTTCCTTTGGGAAGGTTGAGAATAGCTTCCAGGTTGATGATTTCTGTACTGGCATCGGCTATGGTCGGGAAGCTGCGCGATAACAGTTGCAGGTATCGCATATCTTCCTGTATGGTTTCGGGGGTAATTTGATTATAAGCGTTCATGGTTATATTTTATAAAAAGAACATGAGTATTAGTTGTGCAATAATGACACGGCTGAACATGGACAGCGGATATACGGTGGCATAGCTCACTGCGGGGTTGTCACCGGGTAAAGTGTCATTGGCATAATTAAGCGCCATGGGATTGGCCATGCTTCCGCACAGCATTCCGCAAGTGCTGCCAAAGTCCAGATGGCTCATTCGCAAAGCAATAAGCGCCATGATTATGACCGGAAGAAAAGTGATGGCAAATCCCAAGCCAATCCAGATTGCTCCTTCGGGGCGCATTACAGTCTCAAAGAAGTGGGCTCCGGCATCCAGACCCAGACACGCCAGATAGAGTGATAATCCTATTCCTCTCAACATCAGGTTGGCGCTTCGGGTTGTATATGTAATCAGATGGAAACGTGGTCCGAAACAACCGATAAGGATACCTACTACGATAGGGCCTCCGGCAAGTCCGAGTTTGACAGGAGTACTGACTCCGGGAATAGCGATGGGAATTGAACCGAGAATCAATCCGAGTACTATGCCGATAAAGATGGCGGCAAGATTGGGGTCTTTCAATGTACGAGTCGTATTTCCCAATACTTTTTCTACGTTTTCTATGGCTTTCGCTTCGCCTACCACTGTGAGCCGGTCACCTAATTGGAGGATTAATCCCGGAGTTGCAAGCAGTTGCACCCCACTGCGCATCACACGGCTGATATTGATTCCATAGCTGTTGCGCAGACGTAGCGAACCAAGTTTTTTCCCATTGATTTCAGGACGGCTGACAACAATGTGCTTGGAAATCAACTGGCTGTCGATAGCATTCCAGTCAATGTCCTTTTTATTCCAGTCCTGAGCTTCCTGTTCGCCGAAAAGAATGGTAAGGGTAGGGGCGTCCTTTTCGGTAGCGATGACCAGCAAGCGGTCGTCTTCTTTCAATACCTTTTCGGAAGTGGGAATACTCACAGTTCCGTCTCTCCACAAGCGGGAGATGACAAATTTGGGATAACTCAATTCGGCTACTTCTTTGATGCTTTTATTAAAAATAGCGGGGTTGTGTATTTTAAAGGTGGCGATGAAAGTCTGGTTGGTATCTTCGTGATCGTTTGTCTCGATATCCGAGGGGCGTACAAAAAGCTTGCGAACCACCAGCATGGCAAGGATGACACCGACCACTCCCAGCGGATAAGTCACTGCACAACTCAAAGCTGCTCCATTGGCCGGTTCGCCGAGTTGTTTTAAAGTCTGTTGGGCGGCTCCCAACGCGGGAGTGTTGGTCGTAGCTCCACAGAGGATACCTACCATGTCGCTCATCGGGATAGTAGTGAGTTTACTTAATGCCACAGTCATCACTGTACCAATCAGCACCACTCCCATACCAAGCATATTAAGTTGGACCCCTCCCTTTCGGAAAGAACTGAAAAAGCCCGGACCTACTTGCAATCCTAATTCATAAACAAAGAGCACCAAGCCGAAACTTTCGGCATAATTCAGCATGTTGGAGTCGATGGAGAATCCCAAATGTCCTGCCAGAATACCGGCAAAAAAAACAAAGGTAACTCCTAGGGAGATTCCGAATACATGAATCTTACCCAAGCCGAGACCTACGGCAATAATTATCGACAGGATGACTACCGCCTGTAAGGGAGTATGCTCGAAAAATAGACTATTTAACCATTCCATAATGCAAAGATAGCAAATACTAATTGTAATTATCCTAAATCCGTTTGACTATTTTCACCCAACCAGTCATCTATCAATTTTCTTGCCAGACTGAGTTTTCCCGGTATTTCAGGCAGGTTGTCTTTAGAATAGAAAGCTCCGGCATTTAATTCTTCCGTCTGTAGTTTAATTTCACCGCTTTCATAATCAGCGGTAAATCCTATCATGATACCGCTGGGATAAGGCCACGGCTGGCTGCCGAAATATTTCAGGTTCTTGATGTGCAGTCCGGTTTCTTCCGCTACTTCGCGGTGTACACACTCTTCCAGTGTCTCTCCGGGTTCCAGAAAACCGGCGACAAGCCCATTGAATGTACCGCGAAAGTTACGGGCATGCACCAACAGGATACTGTCTTCTTTTCGTATGCGTACGATGATTGCCGGAGAAATACGCGGATAAAACTCTTGTCGGCATTGCGGACATTTTTTTGCAATGGGAGAGATTTGATGGGTCGGAACGCCGCATGACGGACAGTAACGGCTGTTTTGATCCCAGTTTAGTATTTGGAAAGCCTTGCCTCCCATTTGGTATTCTTGCAATGGCAGAAAATCAAAAGAAGCCCGGAGCCCCACCATTTGTCTTGTCGGGCTTTCGGAGCCCGGAATGGGAGTGTACAGAGAGTAAGTCTTACAGGAAAGTCCGTCCATTTCTCCTATCGTGTGGATAGTGCTGCCGATAGGGATTGTCACGGGAGGTTCTGCACAGCGAGGCACATGATATCCGTTTTCTGTCTGTACGATTAGAATCTGGTCTTTATAAAAAACAAACCAATTGCAAATTTCTTGTTCCATTGTCTTATTTTATTGTCAGTCTAAAATCATCGTTAATTGTATTCTCTTTCTTTCCTTGTCGACAGTCATCACTTTGACTTGAACATGCTGATGTATCCTGACTACGGTGCTCGGGTCACTCACAAATTCCCTGCAGAGCTGGGATACATGTACTAAGCCGTTTTCCTTGATGCCTATGTCGACAAAGCAACCGAAGTTGGTGATATTGTTTATGATGCCCGGCAGTATCATGCCTTCTTTCAAATCATCGATGGTGCGCACGTTCTTGTCAAATTCAAACACTTGGATTTGTTGGCGGGGGTCACGCCCCGGCTTGTCGAGCTCCTGCATGATATCCGTCAGCGTGGGAAGCCCGACTGTGTCGGAAACATACTTCTTAATATCGATTTTGGTACGCAACTCTTTATTCTTTATTAAGTCGTCCACCGTACAATTAAGGTCTTTCGCAATATGCTCCACCACCGGATAACTTTCGGGATGGACAGCCGAATTGTCCAACGGATTCTTTGACTGTGGGATGCGAAGGAAACCGGCGCATTGCTCGAATGCCTTAGCTCCCATGCGGGGAACTTTCATCAACTCCTTTCGGGAATGAAAAGGGCCGTTTGCCGTACGGTAATCTACGATATTCTGGGCAAGTGTGGGGCCAAGACCTGAAACGTAGGTCAGTAAATGCCGACTGGCGGTATTTAGATTGACACCGACCAGATTCACACAACTTTCTACCGTTTGGTCCAGTGACTTCTTTAAAAGAGTTTGGTCTACATCATGCTGATACTGGCCTACTCCGATAGATTTGGCTTCAATCTTGACCAATTCGGCCAATGGATCCATTAAACGGCGTCCGATGGATACGGCGCCACGTACAGTCACGTCATAATCGGGGAACTCGTCACGGGCTGTTTTGGATGCTGAATAGATAGACGCACCGTCTTCACTCACTATAAAGACCTGCAATTCCCGGTCGTAACTTTGTGACGTGATAAACTGTTCGGTTTCCCGACTTGCAGTTCCATTGCCGATAGCGATAGCTTCTATAGCATATTGTTCTACCAATTTGATGATTTTCCGTCCGGCGAGCTGATACTCGCTTTTTGGGGGATGCGGATAAATCGTTTCGTTGTGGAGCAGGGTGCCTTGTGCATCCAGACACACCACCTTACAGCCGGTACGATATCCGGGGTCTATCCCCATTACTCGTTTTTGTCCCAAGGGAGGGGCGAGTAACAATTGCCGCAGGTTTTCGGCAAAGACGCGGATGGCTTCTGCATCGGCTTTCTCTTTGCTGAGGGTGGCGAACTCTGTTTCTATGGATGGTTTTAACAGACGTTTGTAGGCATCACGAACAGCTTCAGCAACCTGATGTCCACATTCGTTATTGCTACGTACGTACATCCGTTCGAGGCGGTGGCTACATTCCTCGTCGTCAGGACTGATAGTCACTTTCAGCAGGCCTTCCGATTCTCCCCGGCGGATGGCGAGCAACCGATGCGAAGTGCATCGTTTCAGAGGTTCGCTGAAGTCGAAGTAATCACGGTATTTGAGGGCTTCCTCTTCCTTGCCTTTTACCACTTTGGAGGAAATGACCGCCTGACGCGAAAACTGGTTGCGCAGTTGGTTGCGGGCGCGCTCATCCTCATTTATTTGTTCGGCTATGATGTCACGGGCGCCTTTCAGTGCATCTTCTTCGTCTTTTACTTCCCCTTTCACGAAAGAGCCGATACGGGTTTCCAGATGATTTTCACGTTGCAGCATTAAGAGGGTGGCAAGCGGTTCCAGGCCTTTTTGTCTGGCTGCTTCCGCGCGGGTCTTCCGTTTGGGCTTATAGGGGATATATATATCCTCCAGTTCGGTAGAATCCCAGCAGGATTCTATGCGGGTGCGCAACTCACCGGTCAGTTTACCTTGTTCATTAATAGTAGATAAAATGGTCTCTTTGCGTTTGGACAATTCGCAAAGTTTATCGTTGCGGTCTTTTATCTCGCCAATTTGCACTTCGTCCAGCCCTCCTGTTGCTTCTTTGCGGTATCGGCTGATAAATGGGATGGTGGCGCCTCCGGCCAACAATGACAATGTGTTATTTACTTGGTGCACGGCAACGCCCAGTGCCGTGGCTATCATTTTGCTGAATAATTCCATGTTTATCGTTTTCTATCGGAGTGCAAAGGTAATATTTACTAATCAGAAATCCCTACTTCCGCAAAACAAAATGAAGGTGTGTTCGCAAAGACGGTTATTTTGCTTTGCACACACCTTCATTCGGGGCTGTCAGTAGAACGAAGCGTTCGGGGCTGTAATGGCTATTTCTTTTTGTTCTGTCTGTTTTTCCATAGCTTGGTCATGTCTTCCAATGTCTTACCTTTAGTTTCGGGAACAAGTTTCCAAACGAAGAGAGCGGCTATTATACAGATAATGCCGTATAATCCGTAAGCAAACATATGACCGAACTTATCACCCATATCTCCTAAACTCATATTGTACATCGGCACGAAAGTAGACGAAACGATAAAATTGAATATCCATTGAAATGCCACGGCAATGGCTACAGCCGTACTGCGTATTGTATTTGGGAAGATTTCTGCAATTAGTACCCAACATATAGGCCCCCAACTGAACATGAATGAGGCACTGTAAACCATAATGCAGACAACGGGTAGTACTGGTGGAAGCCCTGTTACAACATTGCAGAGAGCCACTCCCAAAGCACCAGCCGCCATGCCTATGGAACCGGAAATCAATAACGGTTTACGTCCCCATTTCTCAACGGAAAAGACAGCCAGTAGTGTAAACATGATATTGATGATACCCATAATGACAGTCTGAACCATCGGATTGCCCATGTTCATGGTTTCGAAAATGCGCGGAGCAAAATACAAAACGGCATTGATGCCAACAGCTTGTTGGAATACACTTAACATGATCCCGATAAAGATAACCATCCATCCATAAGTAAATAGTTTCTCAGTCTTCTCTTCGGAAGTAGCCTTTATTTGGGCAAGTATGGACTTGGCGCTGGATAAACCGTTGATGCGGCTGAGCACATGAAGGGCTTTGCCGTCTTTGCCGTTCATTGCCAGGTAACGTGGAGACTCAGGAATAAACAAGACGAGTAGTGCGAAGATACCTGCGGGAACTGCTTCGCTGACAAACATCAGTCGCCATCCGGTTTCGATAGTCCAGCTTGCTGCTTCCGGGTTCAGAATGTGATTTATTCCTTCTACGGCTTTGATAACCGGATTGGCGTGTTCACCTAGAATCAGGAAGTTTACAAAGTACACGACTAATTGCCCGAAAATGATGGCAAATTGATTCCATGACACTAATGTGCCCCGGATATTGCTTGGTGCAATTTCGGCAATATACATCGGACAAATGGCTGACGCCAGACCGACACCGATACCGCCCAAAACTCGGTAGAAATTGAATACGACCAGCAGTGAATAGGAAGGAGCGCCATATTCGAACAGGAGGAACTCGGGAGCATAGGAGCCTAATGCTGATAAAGAAAATAGTACACCGGCAATGAATAGGGATTTTTTACGGCCTAACCGAGAAGCCAACAGTCCCGAAACGGCACTTCCGATAATGCACCCGATTAATGCACTGGAAGAAGTAATGCCATGAATGGTATCGGTATATTCAAAATCGGAGGCACCCATAAAGAATGCCTGCAATCCTTTCTCAGCACCGGAGATGACAGCAGTGTCATAACCGAAGAGTAAGCCGCCGATGACGGCTACAAGTACGATGGAAAAGAGGTAGAGCTTGCTACCTTTTTCTGTATAATTCATAATAATAGTAGATTAAAGGAAGGTTATGAATCAGCAATACATATTGACAATTGCTTCATACAGTTCTTGTTTGCCACTAATCTGTTTAGGCTCGCCATTCGCCTTTGCATAGGCGACAACGTCTTCCAAAGTCAACTTGCCCTCTTCAAATTCTTTACCTTTTCCCTGATCGAAAGAGGCATAGCGGTCGGCCAGCATTTGTCTGTACGGAGATTCTTCCAGTAGAGTGGCTGCACTCTCAAGGGCACGCGCCATGACATCCATGCCTGCAATATGAGCGATGAAGATATCCTCCAGGTCAGTGGAGTTGCGGCGGGTTTTTGCATCGAAATTTGTACCGCCGTTGCCGAATCCACCGTTACGGATAATTTGCATCATGGCCTGAGTCAGTTCGAAATTGTCAATAGGGAACTGGTCGGTGTCCCAGCCGTTTTGAGCATCGCCACGGTTGGCATCGATAGAGCCTAACATACCGTTGTCCACAGCCACAGCCAGTTCGTGTTCAAATGTATGGCCTGCCAAAGTTGCATGGTTGACTTCGATGTTGACTTTGAAGTCCTTGTCCAGATTATGTGCTTTCAAGAATCCTATAACTGTTTCGGTATCTGCATCATATTGATGCTTGGTCGGTTCCATCGGTTTTGGCTCGATAAGGAATGTACCTTTAAAACCGTGGGCACGGCCATAGTCGCGGGCGATGGTCAACATTTGAGCAAGATGCTCCTTTTCTCGTTTCTGGTCGGTATTCAATAAAGACATATAACCTTCGCGTCCGCCCCAAAATACATAGTTGGCCCCACCCAGTTCGATAGTGGCATCAATGGCGTTCTTTATTTGGACGGCAGCGCGTGCCACTACATCAAAGTCAGGATTGGTAGCAGCTCCATTCATATAGCGTGCATGACCGAATACGTTTGCTGTACCCCATAACAGCTTGATACCGGTTTCTTCCTGTTTTTGTTTGGCGTATGCTACGATAGCTTTTAGGTTGGCTTCGTATTCTTCTATGGTATCGGCTTCAGCACAGAGGTCTACATCATGAAAGCAGTAATATTCGATACCGATTTTTTGCATGAATTCGAAGCCGGCATCCATCTTATTCTTGGCAGCTTGTAGTTTGTCGTTTTCTCCGTTCCATGGGAACTGCTTGGTTCCACCGCCAAATTGGTCACCCCCTTCAGCACAAAGCGTGTGCCACCATGCCATGGAAAATTTCAGCCAGTCTTTCATTTTTTTGCCCATGACTACTTTTTCTGCATCATAATAGCGGAACGCCATGGGATTCTTACTATCTTTACCTTCAAATTTAATCTTCTCTATTCCGGGAAAATACTCTTTTGTTGCCATATTAATTAAATCTATTTTAAGGGTTAATATTTTATTTCATTGCCATTTCCAGACAGTGCTTCCAACGTGCATAAGCGGCTGTGTAGACTGAGTGGTCGCTCTGTCGGGGTTCAATCACTTCCAACTTTTCGAGGGTGGAAAATGCCTCTTTGTTATCTTTATAAATACCTGCGCCGATGCCTGCGCCCTTGGCAGCCCCTACAGAACCGTCTGTGTCATACAGTTCGATGACGGCATTGGTCACTCCGGCCAATGTCTGGCGAAACAGCGGACTGAGGAACATATTGGCTTTTCCTGCATGGATTTTCTGTACAGGGATTCCCATCGCTTCCATAATGTCTATACCATATTTGAAAGAGAATACAATCCCTTCTTGGGCAGCACGGATAAGGTGTGCTTTGCTGTGCTGGTTGAAGTTAAGGCCATGAATGGAACACTCTATTTCCTGGTTCTCCAACATACGTTCCGCACCGTTGCCAAAGGGCAAAATACTGATTCCTGCACTGCCGATAGGAGCCTGTGCCGCCAATGTATTCATATCGTTGTAAGAGATACCTTCGGGGGCAATCATGCGTTTTACCCATGAATTGAGAATGCCTGTGCCATTGATACACAGCAGAACTCCCAAACGAGGGTGTTCGGCAGTGTGGTTAACATGGGCAAAGGTATTGACACGTGACAGAGAATCATAGTTTATTTCTCCATTGACGCCATATACCACCCCCGAAGTTCCTGCGGTGGAAGCTATTTCTCCGGGATTGAATACGTTTAGTGACAATGCGTTGTTGGGCTGGTCGCCTGCCCGATAAGTTATCGGTGTTCCTTCTTTGAGACCCAGTTCTTTGGCTGCGGATGCACAGACGCGACCTTGCTCTGAAAAGGTAGGTCTTATATCGGCTATCAAAGAGGAGTCAAAGCCGTAATAGTTTATCAAGAACTCGGCCAATTGGTTTTCTTTGAAGTCCCAGAACATACCTTCGGACAATCCTGAAACTGTGGTGCAGATTGTGCCGCTGAGCTTCATGGCGATATAATCCCCCGGCAACATTACCTTGTGAATCTTCGCATATACATCAGGTTCATTCTCTTTTATCCATGCCAGTTTGGATGCCGTAAAGTTGCCCGGAGAATTCAGCAGATGAGAAAGGCAGATGTCCTCTCCCAGTTCACGGAGTGCCTTTTGTCCGTAAGGAACAGCTCTGGAGTCGCACCATATAATGGCAGGACGCAATACTTGCTGATTCTTGTCCACACATACCAATCCGTGCATTTGATAAGAAATGCCAATGGCCTTAATGTCTTCGGAACTGATGCCGGACTCAGCCAAAACAGCTTGTGTGGCAAATTTTAAGTTTGTCCACCAATCGTCGGGATTTTGTTCGGCCCATCCCGGTTTGATGGCAATGATTTTTGCTTCTGTCTTTGGGAAAAAGGCAGATGATACACATTTGCCGTTGTCGGCATTTACCAGACTGGCTTTAACAGACGAACTGCCGATGTCATAACCTAATAAATACATATTCCTGTTGTTTTCGTTGTTTGTTATCTTCTCGCTTTATTATATATCTTCTTGTCAAAGTGATAGTAGCGTGCTGCGCGATGTGCCACTCCCTGTTGCTTTTCATCCAGAGGAACCACATATTCCATCATGGCTATTTTTTTGTGGAAATTGCGTACATCAATCTGTTTTCCGTAAATCAGTTCATATAAGATGCGTAATTGGGAAGCAGTGAATTTGCGTGGCAATAAATTGAATAAAGAAGAGGGATTTATTTCAATGTATTGGCGGATGTATATCATCGCTTCCTTGATAATCAGATTGTGGTCAAAAGCGAGCGCCTTAATATCTTTCAGCGCTACCCAACACGCCTGATAGTCACTTAGATTGCGGCTTAGTGTGCGGTCTATTTTTACCATGGAAAGATAGGCAATGGTGACAATACGCTCTACTTTGGACTGTATAGCTCGTTCCAGCCAATGAACGTCTTTGGGGTCTTGAGTCCGGTTCTTGGATCCGAATGCTTTGAATTGAACCAGATTGACATTCTTAAGTCCGGTCAGTTCGTTCAATACTCTTTGGGCCGCTTCATCCAAGTCTTCATCCATATAGATGAGGCTTCCGGGGAGTTTCATATCGTGGAATATCTCGCCCTGTTCCTCACCGACACGTTTGATGAGTAGCACTTTTAATTGCTCCCCATCAAATCCGATTACGACACAATCAACAGAAATATGATTGTTGGCCAGCGGTGTTTTACATTCTTTGTTTTGCATGGTTAACTTGTTTGGACAATGCAAATATATAGATGTTTTTTTGATATTCAATAATTGGGAATAATAAATTTAATTATGTTATAAAGCATTATTTTTCAATGAAATACATATCATACTTTTTATGATATAAGGTGTTGGCGTTATTGTAGGTGATACAATATGTATTCGGACACTGTGTCGGGTTGGGTAATTGTATAAAAGAAGATAAGTGTAAAGCGGTTCATATAGAATGACTTGGGGGATGGCGGGGAAAAGGGACAGACAGAGGGTTATTGTATTTTTGGTTTCATGTAGAAGAAATAAAGAAGAAGGCAAATGCTCAAAATAACGGTTTGATGCATTTGTCTCCTTCCGCGTTTATATGTCATGGTTCCTGCTAGCGGTAGAATTGCAGTTCGCTTTTTAGTGAACGGACTTGATGCTGTAAGGATTCTATCCGTTCCAGCATGTGATGGATGGCATCTATGCCTGCTATGTTGATGGACAGGTCATAGTATAAATGTGTATAACGCTCTAGTTCCGCTAGCTGTGACACCGGGATATAGCGTTCCTCGTCAATCACTTGGACGTTGATTAACCCGTCTTCTTCCAGTTCCACAATAAACGACGGGTCTACGTGGCAACGGTCACAATAATCATTGATAATTATTAAATCGGTCTGCATAATCCTTCTCTTTTTTAGTTGTTACTATTTTTTAGTTGGCGGAACAACTCTTTCTGATGTTCAGTCAGGTTGGTGGGGATGGTGATGTTATAAGTCACAATCAGGTCGCCAAACTTTCCTTCTTCTTTATAGACAGGGAATCCTTTTCCTTTCAAACGGACTTTGGTGCCGTTTTGGGTTTCGGGTTTCACTTTCAGCTTAACTTTTCCGTTCAGGGTATCTACGGTTTCTTCACCGCCCAGCACGGCTGTATAAAGATTGAGTGGGGCAGTGACATAGAGGTCATTGCCTAAACGTTTGAACACAGGGTCGTCTGGTATGACGAAGGTGATATAGAGGTCGCCGTTAGGCCCTCCGTTTACTCCCGGTGCGCCATGCCCGCGCAATTTGATGGTTTGTCCGTTGGCAATGCCGGCAGGAACTGTGATGCGGATATTCTTACCGTTCACGTTGAGTACCTGCTTATGTGTCACGGCAGCCTCGCGCAGTGACAGTTGTAATTCGGCGTTATAATCTTGTCCTCGGAATCCGGCACCTCGTCCGCTGCCGGCTCCCGCTCCCCGATGTCCGAACAACTCTTCGAAGAAATCAGAGAAGCCGCCGGCATTACCGCCGAATCCTCCGCCTCCTCCGAAACCTTCTTCGCCATTGGAAGAATACCAGTACGAGCCGTTTCCGTCAGAACCGAATCCGCCGGCCCTGCCTCCAAAGCCTCCGGTTCCGTATTGTTGCTTTTGTTTCTCAAATTCATCGGCATGTTTCCAGTGTTCGCCGTATTCGTCGTATTTCTTTCGCTTTTCCGGATCACCCAAAACCTCGTTAGCTTCATTTATCTCCTGAAATTTATCTTTGGCCGAAGGGTCGTTAGGATTTAGGTCAGGATGATATTTGCGGGCTAACTTTCGGAAAGCCTTTTTGATATCATCTTGGGTGGCGTTTTTGTCCACTCCCAATACTTTGTAATAATCGATGTAAGCCATATTGTTTTTAGTTAAATTTCGTCTGTTATGAGGGAAACAAAATACATGCCAATTAGTTGTGCTATAATTTATTTTATTATCTTTGCACCTGTATTTTTTAGATTTATTCTGAAAGAGAATGAAAAAAGTGATAATAATATACCGATTTCTACTGTTAGTCATGCTGCTTACGGTTGGATTTTTACGTCCGTTAAAGGCTGAAGTGACCACAGACGGTACGATTCTGATTATCACTTCTTATAATCCCGAAACACGTAGTATCTCTGACAACTTGTCTGCTTTTATGGACGAGTATAAACTGCGGGGAGGCAAGCGTCTCATTACGATAGAAAGCATGAACTGCAAGAACTTGTCCGAGGCTCACCAGTGGAAAGAACGCATGGCTTCTATTCTTGAAAAATATGAACGCACTTCGGCACCTTCACTGATTATATTGTTGGGACAGGAAGCGTGGGCGGCTTTCATCTCTCAGGATTCAGAGATAGCCAAGAAAACCCCTGCCATTTGCGGAATGGTGAGTGCAAATACCGTTGTCTTGCCCGAAGACAGTGTGGATTTGGTAAAATGGTCTCCCGATAGCAAGGACATCTTTAAAGATTTTCCCGATTATAATATTGTTTCCGGTTATGTCTATCAGTATAATGTGGACAAGAATATTGAGCTGATGCGTCGTTTTTATCCGAATCTGAAGAAAGTCGCGTTTATCTCGGATAACACGTATGGTGGTCTTTCCATGCAGGCTTTTGTGAAGAAGGAGATGAAAAAATATCCCGAATTGGAACTGATGTTGCTTGACGGTCGGACCAGTAGTTTTCTGGAGGTCAGCGAGAGAATACGCCATTTATCGGGCGATGTCTGCGTACTGGTGGGTACGTGGCGCATAGACTGTACGGAAAACTATGTGATGGGCAACACGACGTATATGTTGCGTGACGCCAATCCTACATTGCCGGTCTTTACCATTGCATCTGTCGGTTTGGGACATTGGGCTTTAGGAGGTTATACTCCGGTTTATCATAAGGTGGGAAAAGAAATTGCCGATGCTGCATATAGCCTTTTAGACGGCAAGGCCGACAAGGAAATTGGTGTTGTGCCTGTCCCCGGCCATTATGTGTTTGATGTAAAGCGGATGCATCAATTTGGACTGGATTCCATCCATCTGCCCAAAGGTGCCGAGCTGGTGAATAGGACTCCCGGATTTTATGAGCAATACAAATCTTGGGTAATCGGAGTCGTAGCGGCATTTATGTTCCTGATAGCCTGCTTCCTGATAGCCGTATATTACATTGTCCGCATCAATCATTTGAAGGATAATTTGGAGAAATCCGGTGAGGAACTGTTGGTTGCCAAGGAGAAAGCGGAAGAGGCAAACAGATTGAAAACGGCTTTCCTGGCTAATATGAGTCATGAGATACGCACACCGCTGAATGCCATTGTCGGCTTTTCCAGTGTGTTGGTCGGTGATGACGCCACGAGTGAAGAAAAGGCACAGTATTGCGATATCATTCAAAAGAATTCTGATTTATTGCTTCACCTCATTAACGATATTCTTGATATTTCCCGCATGGAGTCGGGGCGTATTAAGTTTGTGGAAGAGGAGTGTGATGTGGTGGAACTGTGCCAAACGGCATTGACTACGGCAGAGTATGCCCGCCGTACTCAGGCTATGTATCAGTTTGAAACTCCGGTGGCTTCGTTGATATTGAAGACAGATGCACAACGCCTGAAGCAGGTGCTGATTAATCTTCTTTCCAATGCCGCCAAATTTACGCCTTCCGGTTCTATCCGTTTGGCAATCAAGATAAATAAGGAGAATAACTGTTTGGAGTTCTCGGTGACAGATACCGGATGTGGTATCCCTGTCAATAAGAGCGAAAGGGTTTTTGAGCGGTTTGAGAAATTGAATGAATATTCCCAGGGTACAGGTTTGGGGCTCTCTATCTGCAAGCTGATTGTGGAGAATCTGGGCGGTAAAATCTGGGTGGATAAGAACTATAGAGAAGGGGCACGATTTGTGTTCACTCATCCGTTGAATAAAAAATAATAGGTGTAGTATGAAATATTTAATATGTTTGGCGGCTTTGCTATGGGCCGGAATAAAGCTGACGGCAGCTGATAATGTGAAAGAGGTAGAGATAAAGATAATAGAAACGAGTGACGTACACGGTAATTTCTTTCCTTATAACTTTATAGAGAGAAAAGAGTGGAACGGAAGTTTGGCGCGTGTTTATTCTTATGTCAAGGAGCAGCGCAAGTTATATGGAGACAATTGTATTTTGGTTGATAACGGTGATATCCTTCAGGGACAGCCTACCGCGTATTACTACAATTTCATCGACACGGTTTCTACTCATGCGGTAGCCGAGATGCAGAACTTCATGGGGTATGCGGTGGGCAATATGGGAAATCATGATGTAGAAACCGGACATGCTGTGTATGACCGCTGGATAAAGCAATGCAAGTTCCCCGTATTGGGAGCCAACATTGTGGATAATGCCACAGGCAAGCCTTATCTGAAACCTTACGAAATCATCAACCGCGATGGCGTGAAGATTGCCATTCTGGGCATGATTACTCCTGCCATTCCTTCTTGGTTGCCCGAGAAGCTGTGGAGCGGACTTTGTTTTGAAGATATGCAGGCATGTGCCGTCCGTTGGGTGGATATCATCAGGAAGAAAGAAAACCCTGACGTGCTGATTGGTTTGTTCCATGCCGGAAAATCAGGTAATGTACTGGGCAGTGTGGTGGAAGACCCTTCTATGGACATTGCCAAGAAGGTGCCGGGCTTTGATATGGTATTGATTGGACATGACCATACACGCGCTTGTGTGAAAGTTGCCAATGTCAAAGGAGACAGTGTGCTGGTGATTGATCCGGCAAGTAATGCGAATGTGGTATCCGATGTGACGCTGAAGGTCAAGTTGAAGAACGGAAAAGTAGTGTCTAAATCGGTGAATGGAAAGCTGGAGGATATGAACAAATATCCGGTAAGTAAAGAGTTTATGGCACATTTTGCTCCACAATATAAAGCGGTCAATGATTTTGTATCGCAGAAAATAGGAAAGATTTCGAGAACGATTTCCACCAAAGACGCTTACTTCGGCTCTTCGCCGTTTATAGATTTGATTCATAAATTGCAGTTGGATATATCGGGAGCGGATATTTCTTTATGTGCTCCATTGTCTTTCAAGGCCGAAATTCCTGAAGGCGAAATACTGGTGAGCGATATGTTCAATCTGTATAAATATGAGAATATGCTTTATGTGATGGAGCTGAGCGGTAAAGAGATTAAAGGTTTTCTGGAAATGTCATACGCCATGTGGACCAACCGGATGAAAGACGCCAATGACCATTTGTTGTTATTCAAGCAACCGATAGAAGAGGGAAAGCGTGCTAACTTTGAGTATTACAGTTTCAACTTTGATTCTGCTGCCGGCATTAATTATACGGTAGATGTAACAAAGCCTCAGGGCGAGAAAATAAATATCCTGAGTATGGCGGACGGCACTCCGTTCGATATGAATAAAATGTATAAAGTGGCGTTGAACTCTTATCGTGGCAATGGCGGTGGCGATTTGCTCACTGTAGGAGCCGGAATAGCAAAAGAGGACTTGTCCAAGCGTATTGTCTTTGCAACGGATAAAGATTTGCGTTACTATCTGATGCAATACATCGAACAGCAAAAGAACTTGTATCCGCACGCTATGCACCAATGGAAATTCATTCCCGAAGAATGGACTGTGCCGGCTGCGAAAAGAGATTATAAGTTGCTTTTTGGAGAGGACAAAGAGTGATTTCTATACTGTATATATAAGATATTGAGAACAATATTTTTTTGTCTGGGAAGATTTGAGTAAGAGAAGGTACATATTAGCTCCGTTATTTCTGCTGGCACTGTTTCTGACGTACCAGGTAAGCATCACTATGTTTACTCACGTACATATCATTAACGGTGTGATGATTGTACACTCTCATCCTTCATCGGGCGACCATCATACACATACTGCGGGGCAGGTGATAACCATCGCTCACATTGGCTCCTATCAAACGATTGAACCGGAGGTAGGGGCAAGCTATGTGACTGTGGAATGTCCGGTGCTGTATGTTCTGAGACTGAATGCGAATACTTTCCGCCCTATTGCGCCTCACACGCATTGCGTTCACCTGCGCGCTCCTCCTGCTTACTGTTGAAATATTAAAACTTGGTACGAAAAAGACAATTGTCTTTTAAAAAAGGTCGAAGTCTTTTTTGAAAACTTCTTGAAGTTTTCTGAAACGCGATATAGAGACCTTATAGAATCCTTTTATTTATAATTTAACAGTAAGACAACTTAATAATGAGACAATATATTTTATTGCTCGTGCTCATGGTGATGGGTGCGGGCATGACTGTGTACGCCGAAGATGTAAATCCTGTGAAAGTTGGTAATGTAATTTCCGGTCACGTAATAGAGAAGGGAACGGAAGCAAGCTTGCCTTATGCCACTATCTTGATTGTAGAGACGGGGCAGGGAACTGTGTCGGATGAGAATGGGGAGTTCGTTTTTAAGAAGATTCCGGCAGGAAAATATACATTGCGTGTGCAATTGTTGGGCTACGAGACTCAGGAAAAGAAAATAACCGTGAGCAATGACTTTACGGTGGACGTACACTTCCTGATGAATGATGACAGTATTTTGACCGACGAAGTGGTGGTCTCAGCTAATCGGAATGAGGTGAGCCGCCGTGTGGCGCCTGTGGTGGTGAATGTGATGAATTCAAAGCTATTTGAAACTGTAAACTCTACGGACTTGGCTAAGTCTTTGAATTATCAGTCGGGACTTCGGGTAGAAAATAACTGTCAGAACTGTGGCTTCCCCCAAGTGCGTATCAACGGACTGGAAGGGCCTTATTCCCAGATTCTGATTAACAGCCGTCCGGTGGTGAGTGCATTGTCGGGCGTGTATGGGCTGGAGCAGATTCCGGTGAATATGATTGACCGTGTAGAGGTGGTGCGCGGGGGAGGTTCTGCCTTGTTTGGTGCGAATGCGGTGGGCGGAACCATCAATATCATAACAAAAGATCCGGTAAGCAACTCATTTCAGGTATCGTCCACCCTGTCGAACATGAATGGTAAAGTGTGGGAACAATATATGGGTGCCAATGCTTCGTTAGTCTCTAAAGATAACACCTACGGCATTGCCCTATATCAGTCATATCGCAACCGTAACCCTTATGATGCAGACGGAGATGGGTTCTCCGAATTGGGTAAACTGAATATGAATACCTTCGGTTTGCGCACCTATTACCGTCCCACTCAGTTCAGCAGAATCAGTTTGGAATATCACACGACGAATGAATTCCGCCGGGGTGGAAACAAATTTGATTTGGAACCTTTTGAAACGGATATCACAGAACAGACCAAACATGTGATTAACAGCGGAGGGCTGAGTTACGACATCTTCTGGAAGGAGTACAAGCATAAACTGTCCTTCTACTCGTCTGTTCAGCACACTGATCGTAACAGTTATTATGGTGCCCAGCAAAATCCCGATGCATACGGCAAGACAAAAGATCTGACTTGGGTTGCCGGAGGTATGTATGTCGGCAATTTTGAAAAAGTGCTCTTCTCACCGGCTACCTTTACTGCCGGCCTGGAATATCAGAACAACTCTTTGCACGACATCATGTTGGGTTATCATCGGGATATGAAACAGGATGTGCGCATTGCCAGCGGGTTTGTACAGAACGAATGGAAAATGAACTATTTCACATTGTTGGCAGGTTTCAGAGTAGACAGTCATAATCTGATTGATAATCCTATCTTCAGTCCGCGTGTGAATCTTTTATATAAACCGACTGAGAAGCTTCAGGCCCGATTAACTTGGTCTACCGGTTTTCGTGCTCCGCAGGCGTACGATGAAGATTTGCATGTGACTGCTGTGGGAGGCGAAGGTGTGTTGATAAAGTTGGCGGATGGGTTAAAGCCCGAACATTCCAATAGCTTCAGCGGTTCTGTGGATTGGACTGCCAATATAGGACATTGGCAGACTAACCTTTTGCTGGAAGCTTTCTATACAGGGCTCGATGATGTGTTTGTGTTGGAAAAGATAGGGCAGGATGAACAGGGAAACACCGTTAAAGAGCGTCGTAATGGTAATGGAGCTCGCGTATATGGTGTCAATCTTGACGGAAAACTTGCTCACGGACGGGATTTGGCTTTACAGGTGGGCTTTACGGTTCAGCGCAGCCGTTATACCAAATACGAAAGCTGGAGCGAGGACGAGCATGTGAAGCCGACCAAGTTTATGCCCCGTACTCCCGACTATTATGGTTATTTCACTTTGACCAGTGCTCCTTTTAAGAACTTTGATATGTCGGTGTCGGGCGTATATACAGGACGTATGCACGTTCCCCATTTGGCACCTGACTTTAGTGTGATACCCGAGAATTATGAATACAGTTATATTCAGCAGGACGAATTGGTACATACTCCCGATTTTTTTGATTTGAATCTGAAACTGAATTATACCTTTGTGCTGAACGACCACATCAAGTTACAGTTGAACGGCGGCGTTCAGAATATCTTCAATGCTTTCCAAAAAGATTTGGATAAGGGAGGTTTCCGTGATTCCGGTTATTTCTATGGCCCCACACAGCCACGGACTTATTTTATAGGAGTAAAGATTACGAATTAATCTATCGGTCTGTTCCGGTCGGCACATGGCCGAAAATGTTGTGGGTCATGAGTGTGTGTCGAAACGCTCATAAACTAAAAGTCGAGGGTGTGTCGAAACTAAACCGGCCTATCCCATCGTCAGCTGTAGGGGCAGGGTTTGCCTGCCCGAAGACACAAAGTAAACTGTTTTCGGGCGAGCGAACCTCGCCCCTACGAACTAAACGACAGCATTATCCACGTTTTGACACAACCCCGATTTCGATAAAAGGGAAGTTTTGACACATCTTCATGACTCGCGTTTTTTCTTGGAGGTATCATAAGAATATGATTCTCTTTTGCAGGATGGATGCTATTTGTTGTTTCAGCAGCGGTGCATTAATGGGCTTGGACATATATCCGTCAAATCCGTTTTCCATTGCTCTTTGTTCGTCAGATGCATAAGCAAAAGCGGTTATGGCAATGATAGGCACATCAGCAGATAGCTTTCTTATTTCTTTGGTAGCTTCATAACCGTCCATTCTCGGCATATTTATGTCCATTAAGATGATTTGAGGTTGTTGTTCCTTAAATTTTTCTACTGCTTCCTGACCATCCCAGGCATGAATAAGGGAATAATCTTTCCGCAGGATAGACTGGAACAAGCGGTAGTTGCTTTCGTTGTCTTCGGCTATCAAAATGGTCAGCTTGTCTTTTTGAACGGTAATCGGCTGAAATTCTTCTGTTTTCTTTTCGCTCAATTGAGCCGGTTGATAGGGGATGGTAAACCAGAATGTAGAACCCTTTCCTTCCTCTGATTCCACCCCTATCGTTCCATTCATGTGCTCTATGATTGTCTGACAGATAGAGAGCCCCAGTCCTGTGCCTTGTGCAAAAGAGTTCAGTTTGACAAACCGTCCGAATATCGAATCTTTTTTATTGGCAGGGATGCCGCATCCAGTGTCTGTGACATGGAAGTATAGCATCTTACCGCGTATCTCGTATCCGAACGTGATGCTTCCCTTTTTGGTAAACTTTATGGCATTTGTGAGGAAGTTATTGATAACCTGCATAAGCCGGTTCTTTTCTGTACGAATGAAGCAGGAGGAGAGAGGAGTTTCTGTAATGAGTTGCACCTCACTTCCTTCCATACGGCATTGGGTGATGTTTTCTATTTCCTTTATGATTTCGTTCAGGTCTACATTCGAATAACTGAACTCCAGAGTGCCGGCCTCAATTTTTGACAAGTCTAATATATCACTGATAAGTTGCAACAGCAGTGTATTATTACTTTCGATAATATTGATGTACTCCTGTTTTTCCACTTCCTCTTCTGTTGAGGCCAAAATATTTGAGAATCCGATGATGGCATTCAGAGGAGTACGAATTTCATGGCTCATATTGGCGAGGAAAGCAGATTTGAGGCGGTTGGATTCTTCCGCACGGTCTTTGGCCGACAACAGTTCTTTCTGCATCATCTTTCTATCTGTAATGACCAATGAGGAACCGACCAATGTGAGCGGTCTGTTTTGTTCGTCTCTGGTCTCGACGGCAGCCTGTGCTTCCACCCAGTCGATTTTTCTTCCGGCCTTTCCTTTGTTCAGTACGCGGTATTCTTCTTTCACCTTACTGATTTTTCCTTCTATTAAATCATGGAAGGCTTGTATGACTCTTGGGCGGTCTTCTTTAAGTATCTTAGAGAAATACTGTTCTTCCGACACACTTAACTGCTCTTCTTTGATGTCTCCCGATATGGCTGTCATAAGAACCGGCCGGTTGATATCACATAGAATGGAGTGTTCCTTCAGATTCCATTTCCAAGGGATGATATTGGCTATTTCCAAGGCCATGGATAACTTATGGTTGGTAGAACTCAACATCTGTTGTGCGTTATGCAGCTCTGTACTGTCGAGACAGAAAATGTCCACCGTATCCTCTTCCATAGACGGACTGAGCACGATATCATAAAACGTATCCACATCTTTAAAGTAATAAGGGAATGTGATGGAACGTTTTTCCCTCAAGGCTGTTTCCATGAAACGAGTAAATTCCCCCATGGATTCAGGAAACAGTTCGGAGCCTTTTTTCCCGATTATGTTTTCCTTTTTCTGGAAAGAAGTCTCAAAGAAACGGTTGACATCACAAAAAATTGTTTCGACAATATTTCCATTTTCATTTCTAATCACTTTCTCTTTCATGTAGAGGATAGGCATATTGTCGATGAGGTTTGTGTATCTCACTTGATTTTCGAATTCTTGTTTTTGCACTCTTTTGAGCTCTTTCAATATTCGTATGCGCTTTTGCTGAATCATAGCTATGAGTAAGAAGGTTATGAATACACCAATAATCGCCCATCTGTATTTTTTGAAGAAGTTTTCCGGTTTGTCATAGAATATGGTATCGGGTGGACACAGTTTAGGATGAAGGCCTTTCTGGGTTAATGTCATGTAATTGAATGTCGGATGCGCGTTTGTGGGCGAGAAGAAAGGAATGGCCCTGGCCGGCTTTCCGTTCAGTATTTGCTGTATTTTCTTAAAAAGCTCATTGATAAACAATTTCTCATTATACATATATCCTCCTACCATTCCGCCATCGTCCATTCCCGCATATCGGATAGAGAAGAGGGGAGCAGCGATGCTGGAAAGGCTTCGATAGGCATTAATCAACATCTTTTTCGATGTTAAAGTCTCTGTAAACCAGGTAGAGGTCAGAATACCAGTTTCTTTATCGGCATTTCTTAAAGCATCATATAGTTCGGGCAAAGTATAATTATAAGAGGATATGAACTGGTACTGGAGAAAAGGATATTTTTGATTCACTATATCCTGTAACTGCTTATTGTATTCAGGATTGGGATAAATGCCATCTCCCAAGAAGATGAGCTTTTTCATATTGGGAATCATGTGCAGCATCAACTTTACGCTTTCTTCCAGATAGGCGGGAGTATGCATAAAAGTAATATTGTAGTCATCCCTTAAGCTGTCTACATAGATTTTTTCTTTGGGAGTTGCCGTATCCTGTTTCCTGTAATACTCTTCCGCATAGACATAAGGGTCTGATCCGCATACCAAAATAGGTACATCTCCCCATATTTCTTTCACCTCTTCTCTGAAGACCATGCTCATACTTCCCAGCATAATCAATAATCTAGGAGGGACTTTTCCATATTTTTTCAGCAATAACTGAGGAAACTTGCTGGCCATGATTGAGTCATTGACCATCAGGAGGTTCAGGTGCTCAATATAGGCATCTATTTCTTTGATTTCAGCCATTTTATGCATAATAGGGGCTGTGAGACTGTTGCTCCATGGGGAAGACTCGTTGTAACTGTTCAATATAAGTACATAACCATATTGGTTACTGTCTTTATTGCTGGCTTTACCGGAATAAGTACAGGTAAAAAATAAACAAATACATACGGCCAGTATTTGTAAGAATTGCCTTGATGCGGCTATGTGTTTTTCATTCATTGCAGAAAATAGACTCTTTATATTATACGCTCTGTTAGACTTTTCCTACAAAAGTAAGACAATATCAGAGAGTTAGTTAGAAAACTATCATAATTAACAAATATTGGCTCTGTTGGCTAAGCTCTATTTTAGTTCCTGTTTATCAGTATTTTCCGTAAAAGGGAAGTTTTGCTAACTTATATGGCGAAATTGCCATTTTGGGGGCCATGGAAAGTGACTAATTTTGCAATATCAGAAAAATGATAAAAACAGATAAATATGAAATTAATAAAATCAACCATTACCGCCCTTAGTTTGTTATTCACAGTAACAGCCTGTGCAGGCAATAAGGAAAGTAAAAATCAAAACATGAAAGGAGAAAATATGGAAATTGTTCATTTAACCAAAGCAGAGTTTCTGAAGAAAGTATATAACTATGAAGCCAATCCTAATGATTGGAAGTATGAAGGTGACAAACCGGCGATTGTCGATTTCTATGCTACATGGTGCGGCCCTTGCAAGGCATTGGCTCCTGTATTGGAAGAGTTGGCGAAAGAATATGATGGAAAGATTTATATTTATAAAGTAGATGTAGATAAGGAAGAAGAATTGGCCGGCGCATTCGGCATACGAAGCATACCGACTTTGTTATGGATTCCTCAGAGTGGAAAACCGACTGTAACACAGGGGGCGTTGCCGAAACCTGAACTGAAAAAGATGATTGACGACACTTTATTAAACTCTAAATAACGTGAGTCCGGGATAAGTGTTTTTTGGGGGAGGGAGTCTCCACAGTAACACACAAGATTTCAGTTTAATAAACCCAAACGGAATGATAGGTATTTCCTCCGGCGAGCTGATACATTCTTTGCAGCGCACCGTTGTATTCATTAATCATTGCCGTCGACTTGGTAAACAGTGTCACTGATTTGTTAGTTTCTGGCACTGATTTATTAATCGATGGCAGAAACTAACGAATATATCAAGAGCCGATTGGCTTTATGTATGGAGTCTAATTGCTTTTCAAAGGTAAGGATGATAGAGTATTATCTGGCAACCGGACTTCTTTCTATAAATTCTTATGCCGAACTCACGTTAAATAAATGTTCTCGTATGCAAGTGGAGAAGATAGGATATGAATCTTTTGTCCTGTCTTCTTCTTTATTAAAGTAAGTATGCGTATATTTATACCGACAATAAACTATGAATTATGGAATACCGTTTTAACACACCGCTCAATGGTAATATAGCGATGACTTACCGTTATCATGAGGATACTGCTCTCCAGCGTGATAAAAGCTTGTATAAATTTGTATGGGTACAAAGTGGCACACTGGATATAGAAGTAGACCACGTGGTGATGCACCTTGAAAAAGATGAAATAATTTCGCTTACTCCTTTGCATCATGTAGAGGTGAAAAAGGTGGAGGGTGAATATCTCACCTTCTTGTTCAATAGCAATTTTTATTGCATTTACGGGCATGACAATGAGGTATCATGTAATGGTTTCCTGTTTCATGGTTCGTCCCACATCATGCGCTTGCAGCTCTCTTCGGCTCAGTCGGAACAATTGAAAAGCATCATTGATATATTCACTGGTGAATTCGGTATTAAAGACAATCTGCAGGAAGAGATGCTCCGCATCATTCTGAAGCGTTTCATTATCACTTGCACCCGCATAGCCCGTGAGAAGTTGGATGTGGGGCAGGATAAGGAAAAGAGCTTTGACATTATCCGCCAGTATTATGTGTTGGTGGACAATCATTATAAGGAAAAGAAGCAGGTGCAGGACTATGCCGAAATGCTTTATCGCTCTCCAAAAACCTTATCCAATCTGTTTGCTGCCTATGGTTTGCCTTCTCCGTTGCGCATTATTCATGAGAGGATAGAAGCCGAAGCCAAGCGCTTGTTGCTTTACACCAGTAAGAGCGCAAAAGAAATAGGTGAGATATTAGGCTTTGAAGACTTGGCCGCTTTCAGCCGTTTCTTTAGAAAAATGGCGAAGGAAAGTATCTCTGAATACCGGAAAAAAGAGAAAGAGGGAATAATTGCAAACTGAAACGGCAGAATTGCCATTTCACTGATGGGAAAATCTGCCGACCTTTGCAGTGTAAGTTAAATCCTAAAAAAATAAAGCAAATGATGGCAAAATTAAATTCTCTGTTTACTGCATTTCTGACGATTGCAGCTTCAACTCAAAAGTTAGGTATTAACCTGATTCGTGTGGCAATTCTGGTGATATTCGTGTGGATTGGCGGTTTGAAATTCTGGAATTATGAGGCCGAAGGCATTGTGCCTTTTGTGGCCAACAGTCCTTTTATGAGCTTCTTTTATACTAAGAGTGCTCCCGAATATAAGGAGTATAAATTGAAAGAAGGCGAGTTTAATGAGACCAAACATCAATGGCATGAAGAGAATAACACCTATGGCTTTTCTCATGGATTGGGCATTTTGATTATGACCATTGGCATTCTTACCTTCTTGGGTATTTTCTCTCCGAAAATCGGTTTGATAGGTGCAGGCTTGGCTATTATCATGACATTGGGAACGCTGTCTTTTCTTGTGACGACTCCCGAAGTATGGGTTCCCGACTTAGGTAGCGGTGAACATGGTTTTCCTTTGCTGACAGGTGCCGGCCGTTTGGTTATTAAAGATACGGCTATCCTGGCAGGTGCGCTTGTCGTGCTGTCGGATTCGGCCCGGGCGATATTAAAACAACAAAATAAAGAATAATCCTCCCACTAAAAACAAGTAAGATTATGAAGCAATATGATGCAATAATAATAGGCTTTGGCAAAGGCGGTAAAACATTGGCTGCTGAGTTGGCCAAAAGAAATGAAAAGGTGGCTGTTATTGAGCGTTCCGATAAGATGTATGGAGGTACCTGCATTAATATTGGATGCATCCCTACAAAGACATTGGTTCATCAGGCAAAGCTGGCTCCGGCAAAGGCGTCGTGGGAAGAAAAGAAAGCCTATTATGCTCAGGCTATCGCTCAAAAAGAAGAGGTAACCTCTTTCTTGCGTCAGAAGAATTATCATAATCTGGCAGACAATCCCCATGTTACGGTCTATACAGGTATTGGTTCTTTTGTGAGTACGGATGTGGTGGAAGTGGTGACGCATGATGAGACCTTGCAGTTGCAGGCTCCCCGGATTTATATCAATACAGGTGCGGAGACTATTATTCCGCCTATCGATGGAGTGAAGGATAATCCGTTAGTATATACCAGCACTTCCATTATGGAACGGAAGGATTTGCCCGAAAAACTGATTATTGTAGGTGGCGGTTACATCGGTCTGGAGTTTGCGAGTATGTTTGCTTCGTTCGGTTCGCAGGTAGTGGTGCTGGAAGGCAATTCCGAGTTAATCTCCAGAGAAGACAGGGATATCGCATCCGTTGTGAAGGAAACTTTGGAAAAGAAAGGCATTGTATTCTGTCTGAATGCCAAAGTGCAATCAATCCATGAAGGGAAAGTAGTCTACCGGGATGCGGTGAATAGTGAACTGCATTCATTGGAGGCTGACGCCGTATTGTTGGCGACAGGGAGAAAACCGAATACAGCCGGATTGAATTTACAGGCGGCTGGAGTGAAGGTAAACGAGCGTGGCGCTATCATTGTAGATGGGCATTTAAGGACAACCAATCCCAATATCCGTGCGATAGGGGATGTGAAGGGTGGTTTGCAGTTCACCTATATCTCATTGGACGATTACCGTATTATCCGTGAAGATTTATTCGGCAATGGCAGACGGAATCTGAACGACCGTGAACCGGTGAGCTATTCTGTCTTTATTGACCCTCCTTTGTCGCGTATCGGATTGAGTGAAGAGGAGGCCAGGCAGAAAGGGCTGAATATTAAAGTCAACAAACTTCCTGTAGCGGCTATTCCTCGTGCACGTACTTTGGGAGATACGGCCGGCCTGTTTAAGGTAGTGGCAGATGCAGATACCAATCAGATTTTGGGATGTACTCTGTTCGGTCCTGAATCCGGCGAGGTAATCAACAGTGTGGCCATGGCAATGAAGACCAATCAGCCTTATACATTCCTTCGCGATTTCATCTTTACACATCCCAGTATGAGTGAGGCTCTGAATGATTTGATGAACTTTTAGCAGAACATTCTCTGTTAAATAAAGATAAAATAGAAGAAGACTTATCATTTGTATAGAAGAAAATACGTAGTTTTAGTGTGTTATATAAGTAAAACACCTATTATTAATGATAAGTATCAGAGAATTAGATTTTTATTATAAATCAAAGGAGCAGGTATTAGACCATATTTCTTTGAATATACATACAGGCATCTATGGGCTGTTAGGTGAAAACGGAGTTGGTAAAACCACTTTGCTTCATCTGATAGCCGGTTTGCTTTTTCCAAAGTCCGGGCAAGTATTCTTGCAGGCCGGTAAAAACATTTACGAACCTTGTTATCGTATGCCGGAAGCAATGCGTCTGCTGGCCTTTCTGCCTACCGATTTCAGAATGCCTTCGACAAGCATTGCATCGTTTGCCCGTTATCACTCTCCTTATTATCCCGATTTCAGTGAAGAAGTGTTGGAATTGAATTTGAAAGAGTTCGGGTTGGAACCTTCCCAAAAGCTCTCCCGACTTTCTTACGGACAGCAGCGGAAAGCGATGCTTGCCTATTTATTATCCCTCAATACCCCGATTACATTGTTGGATGAACCCACCAACGGATTGGACATCTCTTCGCGTTTGGCATTAAAGCGTATGTTGGCACGTACAGCTTCCGATGACAAATGCCTTATCATCTCCACTCATCAGGTGAGTGATTTTGAGAATCTGTTCGACCATCTTGTCATCTTGGGTGAGAACAGGGTATTGCTTGACAGTTCGGTAGAAGAAATCACTTCCCGTCTGCTATTCGCCCGCACAGATGCCCTGCCAGCACAGGCTTTGTATTCCCATCAGACAGTTCGGGGATATGCATCAGTGGTAGAAAATGAGATAGGAGAAGAAACTACTCTTGAGTTGGAATTACTTTATAAAGCTGTTCTGCAAAATCCAGACCGCATTCGTGAACTATTTTCTAAAGAAAGGAGGACTACCTATGTTTAGCCTGTCTAGATTTATCCTGTTAGAGAAGAATAAATGGCGGGAGACTCGTATCCATTTGGGTGTGATGGCTGCTCTGACTGCCATTATCTATTTTATTTGCATATTGGTAGATTTTAACAATAACAGTGATATGGCCGTCCAGCAGACGTACGGACATCATGCTGTCATATTTGTTTTGATGTTATTGATAATGGCTCCCTGCTTTCTTGAGCCTTCCATTAATAAGCGTAACTCTATATTTGACATTCTTTTACCCTCTACCACATTGGAAAAGTTTCTTCATATCTGGTTGAAATACCTTGTTGTCATCCCTGTCTTTGTCTGGCTGGTGATGCAGGTGCTCAACGGACTGTTCGGTTTGAGTGGTGTTCCCTACCTACAGCATTTGGCATCGGATACTTCCTTTGTCACCTCCGTTCGTGTGGACCATATTGGAATGTTATGCCTTGTTCAACCGATTTTCTTTGTGGGGTGTGTCTGCTTCAAGAGTAAGAATCTGCTGAAGTCTTTTGGCGTTTTGGGAGTCCTTATGCTTTTGTTTGTACTGATAGTCAAACTCTTTGGTCTTATGATACCCGAAGATACCAAAGGCTATGCAATGTGGAATATAGCCTCCTATGCAGAGTGTAATTATCCTCTGTCTTTTGCGGATACGATGTTACTTGATGCCGGGAATATCCTTTTCCCCATTCTTTATATCATATCCTCGTGGGTAGCGGCTTATTTTATTTTACGTGAAAAGGAGGTATGATACAATGGATTTTAAAACCAATAAACCTATCTATCAACAAATTGTAGACTTCTGTTTCAGCAAGGTGTTGACAAAGGAGTGGAAGCCCGAGGAACGTGTTGTCTCCGTCCGCGAGTTGGCTGCTCTTCTGGCAGTCAATCCCCATACGGTGCTGAAAGCTTATGAATTCCTGCAAAGCGAAGAAATTATATATCCCAAACGGGGTATGGGGTTCTATCTGGCAAAAGATGCAGGAAAGAAAGTGATGAAACTGCAGAAGAAAGATTTCTTTGAAACCCAGTTGGAAGATACGTTTAGAGTGATGGACTTATTAGGTATCAGCATAGAGGAAATAGTAGAACGATATAAAAAGCAAAAAGAATAAAGCCTATGAAGAAATATGCGGCAAAAGCGATGTGGGCGATGATAGGGCTCTTTATACTTGGCACTTGTGTAAAGATGTATGCATTAGTTCACGGATTGAATGTTGCCCTTTAGTCCTTTTCTGTATTATTAGCTAAATATCAGATAATAAGATAGATATACCTTCTTTGACAGAGAGGGGAAGCCCTTTGTATTTTAAATTTATAAACTGTTAAATACGCAAACCATGATGAAAATGAAATTTATTTTACTGTTAATGACCTTGATTGCCACAACATCCTGGTCACAGAACATCAGTATTAAAGGCCGAGTGTTTGAGACTACTTCCGAGCCTGTTCCGTTTGCTACCGTTTCTGTGTTGACCCCGGATTCCGCTTTGGTCACCGGAACTACTTCCGACACTAAAGGAGACTTTGTCGTGACGGGATTAAAGAAAGGCGATTACCTCCTTTCCATTTCCTACGTCGGCTATATGCCGGTCGGGATAGAACTGAAGAATCTGGTGAAAAACATAGAGATAGGAGAGGTGGTTTTGCAGGAAAACTCCGTAGCCTTAGCCGAAGTAACGGTGTCTGCCAGCAATATCACTCAGAAAATCGACCGTCAGATTATCCTGCCTACCGAGAGCCAGTTGAAGCGCTCCTTTGGCGCCTATGACCTGTTGAACAATATGATGATTTCCCGCTTGCAGGTAGACCCGTTGATGAATACCATGAGTGTCAGTGGCGGAGGGAGCGTGCAGGTTCGTATCAATGGTGTGAAAGTGACCTCGCGTGAGCTGGCAGCTGTTCGTGCCAAAGACGTCCGTCGTATCGAATATATCGAAGACCCCGGTAAGCGTTACGGCGATGAAAATTTGGGAGCAGTGGTCAATATCATCTTAAAGCAACGCGAGACAGGTGGACGTATCAATCTTCAGGCCACCGATTCCCCTCATGTACTGTGGGGAGAGAACTTTGTATCGGGCAAGTTCAACTATAAGAATTCGGAGTGGGGCATCGACTACTTCAACAAGAACTCAAAAAATCACTACCGCAAAGAACTGACCGAACATTACGAGTTGGGTGACAAAGTGATAGACCGTGTACAGGAAGGAGTGGACGATGCTTCCGAACGCCTTACCCTGCACAATGACATCAATTTGAGCTATAACCTGACCAAGTCCGACAAGTATATTTTCAATGCTGTTTTCCGCAATAGCATAGAAAACGTACCTTACAATAACCAGCTCAATCGTATGTCCACCCCAGGCAGCACAGACTATATCTTCTCGCAGTCCAAGACACACACTTCCAGTTATTCACCATCGTTAGACCTCTACTATCAGCTCGTCATGCCCCACGACCAGAGTTTGGAAGTCAACCTGACAGGAACGCTGATTAATACCACCAGCAATCGGGATTACAACGAATATACTCGTGCTGACGAAGATTTGGCAGGCATTCAGACCTATGTGGACGGAAAGAAGCGTTCGGTTATCGGTGAAGTGGTTTACGACAAATCCTTTAAGAATATAAAGCTAAGTGCCGGTGCGCGTCACTATCAGATGCGTGCGGAAAACACATATACGGGTACCAATCCGATTCTGTCCGAGATGAATCAAGCCCAGACCTCCGCATTCTTTGAACTGCAGGGAAAAGTGAAAGACTTCACTTACGCCGGGAGTGTGGGGATGACACGTGCCTGGTTTAAAGAGAGTGGGGAAGACCATCAGTATTTCACTTTCACCCCTACCATACGTTTAGGGTTGAACTTACACAAAGCCGGTTTCCTCCGTTACCGTTTCAATGTCAGCCCCTCCATCCCTTCGCTCAGCTCGCTCACCGATGTGGAACAGGCATTGGACACCATCCAGATTGTTCGCGGAAATCCTCTGTTGAAGACATTCCGGAAATACTCCAATTCATTGAATTATAATCTTTCTTTCAAGAAAGTAGGAATAAACTTCAGTGCCCGTTATAATTATTATGACAAACCCATCATGGAGAGTCTTTATGTAGAAGATGGAAAGTTGGTGATGATGGACGAGAACCAGCGATATTTCCAAGACTTGAACTTCGAGCTTGGTGTAAACGTCAACTCCCTGAGCATCGGCAGTCTGAAAGATTTTATGTCACTGGGCCTTTCTGCCGGATACACCGATACATGGTCACGCGGAAAGAACTATAGTCACCGTTATGACAATTTCTATTGCAATGCCTTCTTCTCATTACAATATCGTCATTTTATGCTGATGGGGCAGTATCGTAAGTTCCAGAATGCTCTTTACGGCGAGACCATCCGCAAAGGGGAGAACCAGACCGTATTCATGCTTGCCTATGCACGCCAGAACTTTCAGGTGGGAGCCGGCATCATGTTCCCCTTCACCAATAATTACCGGACGGGCGAAGAGCGCATCAGCCGGATAGCTCCCTATCATTCTTGGCAATACGTGAAAGAAGCCGGACAAATGGTAATGCTTCGTCTGTCTTACGGCATCGAGTTCGGACGCAAACATAAAGCGGGAAATAAGAAGCTGAATAATGTAGATAAAGAAAGCGGTATTATCAATACGGACCGATAATTTGCTTGTTTGTTTTAAATAGAGTAATACGTAATTCATCATTGTAGTACATGATGAATTACGTATTATTAAAAAGATTGGAGATTGATAGACTATCTGAATCTTTGCTCTTTACTATATGCAATAATTTTATGCAGATAATCAACTATACTTTCATCATCCCATTTTCGTTTACCATCGTAGGTTCTTTGTTTGGTAAGTGCCATAGCAATAAGAGAATATTCATTGGTCAGTGAGGTTGCAAAAACTCCTTTGTCATCAGTGTTGATTGATACACTTAGTTTGTGCTTTTTATTTTTTTCCTCTATTTGATAAAATCTGAAAATCGGATGTTCTTCATATTTGGAGAAAGGGCCAATCATAATATTTGATGTAGGATTACATTCAATTGCAATATCTTTTTCTGCAATTACATCCATCATACAATCTTGTATTTGAGTAATTATTTTCTCAAAATAGGTTGGGAGTTTACATGAACAAGTTTTTTCTCCTTTCTTTTTTATATTTGCATTATTTTGATAGTCTTTATTAATGTTCCTTGCCTCTTCATCTTTTCGGGCAGTTTGACATTGAGATTGACAACACAATTCAGCTTTTGTCCAGTTGTCAAATGCTACTTTTTTGCCTGATGGATTATCTCCTCTCAAATACATGCTATTTCGATAATGAAATAAGTTGAATTTTTGTTTATATCCTATTTCTGTATATAGTTCAAAGCATTGATTTTCTATAAAAAGTTGTATTTCTGGTTGTACTTTTATATTAAATTCCATGGCTTTATAATAAAGCCATACTAGATTATCCAACAGTATTTGCTGTGGCATGACTACTATATTATGCCTATTTTTGTAATATAATGTGGCGTTTATACCCAATGCAAGTGCATGTCCCAACCTACACCCTCTTGTGAACTCAAGAAATAATAAAACTTCATCTATGGTTCGTAATCCATCTGTCAGATCATAAAAATCCTCTCCGGCATGGAAAGTCATATTCTTTAATCCTTGTAAACGTGCATATCTAAAGGTTTGTGCAAACACTTCAGGACGGCATTGTAGCTCAGAGCCGGCTGCATCAATTCCAACGATAGGATAGGAGTAAAGAGAAGAAGTTCTGTTTTTTAATATTGTATCTATTTCTATTTTTAATTCTTCTCGCAATGCATGGTGCCTAAGTTTGCCTTCTTCCGTATTCTGTTGGTCTTTCTTTTTTAGGAAATGTATGACTATTCCTACTTTGCTTTTATTTTCAGGGTGGATATCACGACTAAATAGATACTTCGAATAGTCTTGTCCTTTTATGTACTGCAAATAATTTGTAGATATACGTGTTTCTAGCTCGTCTGTAGTATGGGGACGTAAACTTGATTGAATTGCATATACAGGATAAATTGCTTGAAATGGATCTTTCTCCACACAAAATGTACTTTTCCTGTCCTGATAATTTTTGAAATTATGAAATCCTATCAATTCATTCGTTTGGATGAATTCCCTTCTGAAACGTATTTTGATTAATTCATATAAATATATATATCCGGGCAAAAGTTGCAAATTTTTATCTCCATTAAAATATCGGCGAAAAAAATCATACATAAGTTTTCGCTCCCCTCTGTGCACCATATAAATTGATGTTATATCTTCTGTTTCTTTATTGATAGAAGCTGCATCTATTGCATAATCCAATGCTTTTCCATTGATGAGACGAAATGCGTCTTGTCTCATTAAAGCAATTTCTGCCTGAATATCTGTTATTCTGCTAATACTATATTGTTTACTGATTATAATATTGATTATCTCAGCAAAGTTCAATTTATCTATGGGATAACCATAGTATAAAAAACGATAAAGCTTCACTCGAATTGCTGCTGCTGCAATACACAGTTCATGCATACCCCAAAGTCTAGTGTTATTTCTAGCTATGACAGGATTTTCTTGAGTCTTATTAATATATTCAATTCTCAATGCTCGGTTAGTAACTTCATTCATTAAACTGAGCCAATTCAACTCAAATACATCTGCTGAAGCTCCCAAATGAGAATGTACATCACATATTCCTTTGTCTAACAGCCTGTTGATTCTTGTATTGTTGTGTGATAATATATTAGGCCATGTAAATGATGTTCGTTTATGTTGGTTATGTATATCCTGTGTAGCCAAGAAAGGAATGATAAACAAATCCTCTCCTAGGCATCGGGTCATCTCTCTCCAACGTAGTAAATGTTCAAATTCTACTTTAGGTTCTTTATTTTCATATCTTAGAATTTTCTCGGAAAAATGATTCAATATGTGAAAACAATGATAGAGTTTGGAAGGATAATTTAGTGGAGTACTTGGCTTCATCCATTCATCCTCCACTAAGTGCTGCAAGGATTGTATTTCCGATATGGTAAAAGAAGTTTCTCTCCATTTTACTAAATCTGAAAATGGTATCATAAACATATCCTTACCCTTAAGGTTTTGTATGTTTGTTATTGCATCTTCTATGGGATAGTCATAAAACAATGCTTTAAGTGCTGCTCTTATTAAATCCATATTACTCTGTTGCAGGTTTTTGTAAGGCTTCAATAAAATATGTATAATAAGGTTTTAATGCTTCTATAATTTCTGTTTTAGTTATTTTACCTGATTCTTTGAACATTGAGTACCATTCATTAATGTTCAAGGAATTAAATATGTCCGAATGATAAATTTCGATTCTATCAAGAATAGTTTTTCGTGTTATAGCAGTTTGATATAGGGTGAAAAATATATCGAATAATTCAATAACTTCCTCATCTGTGACTTTTTTGGGGATTTTTATTTCTTTTCCCGGAACAAAGATATAATCAAATTGCTCTTCATCACATTCTTCCAAGAATTGCTTTATGGCATTTAAAAAATTAAATTTGATGGTATAAGCATCATCTTCCGTCCTGTCATAAGTTTTCATATCAGAGTTCACTATTGAATTATAGAACTCTCCAATCAACTCTTTGTTTATACTGGAGGAACGTATTGTGCTTCTTAAACTTTTTATGCGCTCCATCATGGAAGATAGCACTTCGGCATTTCGGATGGTGGAATCTGATATTAATTTTCGTTCTAGATAATCAATATCTTCTTTTCGATCCTTGTATTGATTTTCGGCAGCCACTTCCATCATTTGATGTAATAAAGTCCATTCATGGTTTAAAGCAAAATCATATAAATCAGTTCTTTCATTGAAGTTGAATCTATTATAAGTATATTTGATATTGAGCATATTATAAAAGATGGATAGTATGTCAAATACGAAATATCCCATATTAGAATTAAATTTCTTTAGGTGGTGAGGTGTTGAGTCTATTCTTTCTATTTTAGAATAATTATTGGTCTTTTTCTGCTCAATAGAACGTGATATGGTTAACATGAAGAATTCGGTTAATCTGAATTGTTTCTGGAAATCCTTCTTTTCTCTTATTTTCATAGAGTCATAGCCTCTCATCCTATCAGCAATGTTTGTTAAATTATTAATTAACCATTTTCCATTGATATATTTGTAATCTCTTGATTGCTTTGTTTCTGCCGAAGGAGCAAGTATCTCATTAGGTTCATAACAAAAATAAGCTCCGTTTACAAAACGCTGCATTTGATTGGTACGTTTAAACCAAGCATCGCTTTTATAGATTTCTCCGGTTGTTTCAGACTTGCCTTCTTCTGTATCTTCAGGGTGCAATTCATTTGGTTGTTCAGAAATGATGTCATAATATTCATACATTTTGATAGAATAGAATGATTTAAGGAAGAAAACGAGTAGTTTTAATTCTTCTTCTACAGCACTTCTTTCTAAATAATCTAATATAACAAATACATCACCTATTGAAACATTATATATATAATTTGACGAATCCATGATTTCTTTGAATAAGTCTGGTAGTTTGTCATATGTCAGATTGGGGATTCTTTTCAATTGCTTATTCAGATACATCACTACTATCTTATTAATGGCAATAGAATTATCGTTATCAATCAACTTCATGATGAAATTTAAATTACCCGATTTAAAGCGTTGAATCCAGGATTGATAGAAATAAGCTTTGAAAACCTTTTTGTTTTCTTCATGCAACTGGTTATTTTCAAAATCGGGCATGGCCGTCAGCATTCCTAATAATTGTCTTAAACTTCTCAAATTATTGGGAACAATGGGCGATACACTTCCTTTACTGTTATAAAAAAGATACCGCGTTTTTGTAAATATCAATTGAACGACAGCTTCTTTCACAGAATGGTATTTTTCCTGCTCCTTATTGTCTTTTCTGCTATTATATAAGTATAGGGGTATATTGCATATTTCACTCACTTTGGGCATATTAATTCGATTCCCTTGTGGAATTAGTTTTGTGATATATTTGGAAGCCATTCCATTTACATCAATAGAATTATCTGTTATTTCCAGTTCATTCTTTATACTGATGCAAACAGCTTCTGTTAATTGATTAATTTTTAGTGATATGAGCAAAATGCAATATTCATTATTTAAGTATTTTCTGATTTGCTCGGCCATTTCGTACGCTCCGGTCATATTTAAGTCAAAGTCATCAATGCTTATCACTAGCTTTTCCTTATGAATATATTTCAGATAATTTTTGAATAACTCTTTGATATATACTTTAAGATTTATTCCTGCAGCCAAAGCATCTAACTCTTCAAGTGGATCATATAATTCTTTTTTTTCTTTTTCCAAATGTCTCAAGCACATTTTGGTTTTATGAAACTGTTTAGTCAGTTCATTTCTATCATACATGTTTGTTGAGTATTCACATGATTTGCCCGATTGATTTTCTTCCTCGTATTGTTGTAGACGTTTATATAATTCTCCCAATACCAATTCCAATACATTGTGTGATTGGTCAAAAAAAGAAGGGTCGATTACTGGCAGTAGTTCTAGATTATTCGTTTCATTTGGTTTTATATTTTCATAGTGGCCTATGATTTCTTTAACCTCTTCTTTATGCTTATTTTCTAGTATGTATCTCATAGTCATTAGACAAGAAGTTTTTCCTTCTCCTCTGTCTCCACAAAAAGCAATAAGATTAGAAGAGCCATAAGGTAAATTACCCATCATTCGATTGAATAACCTCAATGCTTGCGCATATTGTTCTTTAAAAATTGAATCATTATAGTTTCCTTTTTCTATAATGATAGCGTTTTCTTCACAGTTATAAAATTTGATGTATTTCATGCTTTACTTTTATTATTATCAAGAAATAAGGTTTGTCTTTGCAAAAATAGTATTAAATTTTATATAACTTCATTTTTATCTATAATATTGTCATTGTATAGCATAAAAAAGTAACGTCCGCCCCAAAAGGGCGGACGTTACTGCTTGTCAAGTATCAGATTATTTATGCTAAAACCTTTTCAGCATCAGTGTAGCATAATCGGATTTCAAAATCAACTCCT
>ERZ838118.973-NODE-973-length-37310-cov-4.062864_pt1 | contig 37310 bp, 30 predicted proteins | sample MGYA00519863_ERZ838118 | MGnify/ENA primary metagenome ERZ838118 (study PRJEB31850, sample SAMEA3708827) | human gut metagenome | biome: human gut; feature: human-associated habitat; material: faeces | place: China | collected 2014 ...
ATAACAAAGACTTAAGAGAAGTCAACGTAGTTCTGGACTGGTATCCAAATGCCATCCACACCTTCCTGTATACCGCCATTGAGCGTGGATATTTTGCAGAAGAGGGACTGGATGTGAAGATTCATTTTCCGGCAAATGATAACGATGCGCTGGCATTGGTAGCAGCAGGAAAAGCAGAGATCGGTATGTACTATCAGCAGGATGTAATCCAGGCGGTTGCTAATCAGGGAACAGGAATCAAATCCATTGGTGCAATTGTACAGTCTCCTCTGAACGTGATCCTGTCTCTGAAAGACAAAAATATCACCAAACCGGAAGATCTGGTTGGTAAGACCATTGGTTATGGCGGAACGGTTTTGAGTGAAGCTCTTGTAAAATGTATGATGGAAAATGTGGGAGCAGACGCTTCTGATGTAAATATGATCAATGTAGGATTTGAACTGATGAGTTCCATGACTACCGGAAATGTGGATGCAACTATCGGCTGCCTGGTAAATCATGAAGTTCCGCAGCTGGAAGAAGAAGGCTTTGACGTGAACTACTTCAGTGTCAGCGGATACGGCATTCCGAATTACTACGAGGAAGTATTCCTGACCAACGATGATCTTCTGGAAAATGAGCCGGAAGTTGTAGCTGGATTCCTTCGCGCTGCAAAGAAAGGCTTTGATGATTTTAAAGCTGATCCAGATGGTTGTCTGGCAATCCTTATGAACAATCAGAATGAAGAGAATTTCCCGCTGACCCAGTCTGTAGAAGAGCAGTCCTGCGCAACTCTGATCCCGCTTATGGAGACCGAAGATGCTGCATTCCTGACCCAGACCGATGAGTGCTGGCAGGAAAATATCGACTGGATGCTGGAAAATCAGCTGATCGATAAAGCTGTGGATGTGTCCGATGTGATGACAATTGTTGATTTTGAAAACTAATTGCCTGAAAAATAACATATCCAAATGATCCCAGCCCCACCCACCATTGTTATTCAGGGAACCGCTTCCGCTAATTCCTCGCCCGGTGGTACGAACCCTTAATCTTGCGCTTGCGCTTGATTTCGGGAAGTACCGGGGCTGCGGACGTTCCCCAGTATAATCGATGGTGGGGGGGGCTGTTTTTACACACAGATTTTAGCATAACAACAAATTCAAAAAACAATTGACAAGCAACTAAAAGTATCATAAAATGAAACCGACATCTGAGATTCTTATGCGTAAGCATATCCGGCGATTCGCCGAGTTTTCAGAAAGAAAAAACTGAATAAAGGCGAGCTGGAGAGTTTGAAAATATGGGCACAATATTATATATTTTCCAGAATCGCCGAAGGGGGATTATGGGAAAAAAAGAAGAACCGATGATTGCATATTATGAAGATGCAAGACATTTTGCATGGCTGGTCAATGGATGGATCTGTCAAGGAGAAAAAGAAATCGATGAGGCACAGATCAAACCGAAAAATATTCGTCTGACAGGAAAGACCGGAAGCGGAAGAACGTCCAGAATGAGAAGCCGCTATCGGGATGTATTTAAAGAGATCGGGAAAGTTAAAATAGTTCTTATGATTGGAACAGAACTTCAGTCATTTGTAGACTATTCTATGCCGGTGCGGGTGATGGACTATGATGCGCTGGAATATAAAGATCAGATTCAGAAAATAGCATCTGAAAGAAAAACAGAAAATGCCGTAAAATCTGGAAAAAAGAAAGTAGCATTGTCACCGATCAAGAAAGAGGACAGATTGATACCGGTTATCACATTAGTACTGTACATGGGAGAAGAACCGTGGGATGCAGCAAAAAATCTGCACGGATTGCTAGATTTTTCCGAAGTCCCGGAAAGATTCAAAACTTATATTCCTGATTATCAGATTCATGTTCTGGATGTGTGCCATACACCAGATGAGCGGTTATTGGAATTTCCCAAAGATATTGCGACCATGTTTCTGACGATTAAATACCGGGATAATTTACAGAATTTAAAGGAAGTGTTGAAAACCATACCGGAGATTGAAAATATCGAAGAAGATACCTATGACGTAATGTGGAACTTCTTGGACAAACGAATGCTGGAACTGAAAGAAAATGTACAAAATGAGGATGGAGGAATCAATATGTGTGGAGCCGTAGATCAGATGATTGCAGAAGGAATGGAGCGTGGACTGGCACAGGGAATGGAGCGTGGACTGGCGCAGGGAACAGAACGTGGAATAAAAAACCTGATAGAAGTATGTCAGGAACTGGGCACATCATATGATAATGTGCAGTTTCAAGTGGAAATGAAATACAATCTGAATCAGGAGGAAGCTGGGAAATATATGAAGCAGTATTGGAAGTAAACACAAACCCCTTGTAAAACTAAACTCAATCGTATATAATTTATCTTTAGATTACTGGTGTCTGACATCAGCAGAAGAATGAAATAGTAAGAGGAGATAAGCAATGGGAAAGGTACGTACAAGATTTGCGCCGAGTCCTACAGGACGTATGCATGTAGGAAACTTAAGAACGGCGTTATACGCATATTTGATCGCAAAGCATGAGGGAGGAGATTTCCTTCTTCGTATTGAGGATACTGACCAGGAGAGGGGGCTGTGGACATCATTTACCGCACACTGAAAGCAACTGGTCTTAAGCATGATGAGGGACCGGACAAAGATGGCGGCGTTGGTCCGTATGTACAGAGTGACCGTGTAAAATCCGGTATCTACATGGAATATGCTAAGAAGCTGATTGAAAAAGGTGAAGCATATTACTGCTTCTGTGATAAAGAACGTCTGGAGAGCCTGAAGCAGGAAGTGGCTGGAAAAGAGATCATGATCTACGACAAGCACTGCCTGCATTTGAGCAAGGAAGAAGTAGAAGAAAAATTAAAAGCAGGTGTTCCGTATGTTATCCGTCAGAACAACCCGCAGACAGGAACTACTACCTTCCACGATGAGATCTACGGAGATATTACTGTCGATAACTCTGAACTGGATGACATGATCCTGATCAAATCTGATGGATATCCGACCTACAATTTTGCAAATGTAGTTGATGACCACCTGATGGGCATCACTCATGTGGTAAGAGGAAATGAATATCTGTCATCTTCACCGAAATACAATCGTCTGTATGCGGCATTTGGCTGGGATGTTCCGGTTTATGTGCACTGCCCGCTGATCACAAACGAAGAGCATAAAAAGCTGAGCAAACGCTGCGGTCATTCTTCTTACGAAGACCTGATCGAGCAGGGATTTGTGACAGAAGCAGTTGTAAACTATGTGGCACTGCTTGGATGGTGTCCGTCTGACAACCGTGAGATCTTCTCTCTGGAGGAGCTGGTAGAAGCTTTTGATTATCATCATATGAATAAATCACCGGCTGTTTTTGATATGGGCAAATTAAGATGGATGAACGGTGAATATATCAAGGCAATGGATTTTGATAAATTCTACGAGCGTGCACTGCCATATCTGAAAGAAGCGATCCACAAAGATCTGGATCTGAAAAAGATCGCATCTCAGGTTAAGACACGTATCGAAGTATTTCCGGAGATCAAAGAGCTGATCGATTTTTATGAAGAAGTTCCGGAGTATGATACACAGATGTATTGCCACAAAAAAATGAAAACAACAGAGGAAACTTCTCTGAACCTGTTAAAAGAAGTACTTCCTCTGCTTGAGGCACAGGATGATTACAGCAACGATGCACTGTTTGAGGCACTGGTAGCATTCGGTAAAGAACATGGATATAAGACCGGGTATATCATGTGGCCGATCCGTACTGCTCTTTCCGGTAAACAGACAACACCGGCAGGTGCAACCGAGATACTGGAGATTCTTGGAAAAGAAGAATCCATCAAACGCATCCATGCGGCAATAGAGAAATTGGAGAAATAATCTATGAGTTTGAGTGAAACTCAGTCCAGGGCAGTCGCCCATGGAGCAGGTCCCTGCATCTGTCTTGCAGGGCCTGGCTCCGGAAAAACCACCGTTATCACCGAGAGAACAAAATACCTGATCGAAAAGCAGGGGATCAGCCCATCGGAAATCCTGGTCATCACGTTTACCAAAGCAGCATCCATCGAGATGCGGGAGCGTTTTCACAATGCAATGAAGGGACGTTATGCACCGGTTACTTTTGGTACCTTTCATGCGGTATTTTTTACGATCCTCAAAGCTGCCTATCACTATACGGCAGAAAATATTTTAAGAGAAGAAGAGAAATATACGATCCTGCGTGATATTTTGGAACCGATGGATCTGGAGATCGAAGATGAGAAGGAGTTTCTTTTGGGTGTCACAGAGGAGATCAGTCTGATCAAAAACGAGCGGATATCGCTTGAGCATTATTATTCTTCTAATTGCCCGGAAGATGTGTTCCGCAGTATTTTCAGAGAATATCAGCAGGCTCTGATACGGAAACGGAAACTGGATTTTGATGATATGCTGGTCTGCACTTACGAACTGTTAAAAGCAAGACCGGATATCTGCAGGGGATGGCAGAAACGTTTCCGCTATATTCTGATCGATGAATTTCAGGATATCAATGCGATCCAGTATGAGACGGTCAAACTTCTGGCACAGCCTGGAAACAATCTGTTTATCGTCGGCGATGATGACCAGTCTATCTATCGTTTTCGCGGTGCAAAGCCGGAGATTATGTTGAATTTTCAGAAAGATTTTCCGAAAGCTGTGATGATCCAGCTTGCAGAGAATTACCGTTCGACGGAGTGCATCATCAAAGGAGCCGGCAGGGTGATCGCTCACAACACCAACCGTTTTCAGAAAAGCACACATGGCATCCGCGGAAACGGAGAGAAGATCACAATCTCTTTCTTTCAGAATCAGGCAATGGAGGCTCTGGCGGTTGTCAAAAAAGTGCAGGATATGCTGCGAGACGGAAGAGAGCCGCAGGAGATCGCAGTTCTGTTCCGGACGAATACCGGAGCACGTATTTATCTGGAAAAATTCATGGAATACAACCTCCCGTTTCGGATGCGGGACGGACTGCCGAATATTTACGAACACTGGATCGCAAACGATCTGTTTACTTACATACGCATTGCAAACGGAAATCGCAGCCGGAAAGATTTTCTGCAGATCATAAACCGTCCGAACCGTTATATCAGCCGTGATTATCTGGATTCCCAGACGGTTACACTGGAAGGACTGCGGCAGAAATGTCAGGGGCGGGACTGGATGGAAGATCGGATCGACCGCCTGGAATATGATCTTTCCTGTATTGCGAAAATGAAGCCTTATGCGGCGATTAATTATATCAGGAATGCGGTAGGATATGAAGAATATTTGAGAGAATATGCACAGTTTCGCAGGATCAAGCCGGAAGAGCTGTATGAGGTTTTAGATGAACTTCAGGAAGCAGCCAGAAGTTTTGATACTTTTGATGCCTGGTGTGTCCATATGGAAGAATATAAAGAAGCTTTGCAGAAAAAGAGCAGTGAGCAGAAAGAAGAAGCAAAGGCGGTTGTTTTTACAACACTGCACAGTGCCAAAGGTCTGGAGTTTCCGGTGGTATTTCTTGTGGATGCAGTGGAAGGCAATATGCCGCACCGGAAAGCAGTGATGGATGCGGATATCCAGGAAGAACGCCGTCTGTTTTATGTGGGCATGACGCGGGCAAAAGACAAGCTCTATCTGTATTATGCAAAAGAACGCTATGGGCAGGAGCTGTCCTGTTCCAGATTTATTGAAGAACTGCGAGGAGACGGCACACCAAAACCCGGACAGGGAGAAAAAAGGAGACAGACGATATGACATCAAATACAGAGAAAAGTTTGCAGATTTTAAAAGAAGAGATACAAAGGCTGGAAGAACAGGGCATTTCCGGGCATATTTTAGAAGAACTTATGGAATTTCGAAGAGAAAATGATACGGGCGATGCGGCAGAAGAACGCTGCATCCGTCCGCAGATCCCGTTTTTCGGAAAAGAGGTTTTGGAAATGGCGATCGCGGCTCTGTTAGCGGGCGAAAACGTGCTGCTCTGCGGCGGAAAGGCCACCGGGAAAAATATTCTTGCAGAAAATCTTGCCTGGCTTTTTAGAAGGCCAACTTATAATATTTCTTTTCATGTCAATACAGACAGCAGTACACTGATCGGTACGGATACGTTCCGCAACAACGAAGTCCAGCTGCGGGAAGGTCCGATTATCCAGTGTGCAAAAACCGGAGGTTTTGGGATTCTTGATGAAATCAACATGGCAAAAAACGATGCCGTATCGGTGTTGCATGCAACTTTGGATTACCGCAGAGCAATTGATGTGCCGGGATACGAAAGAGTTGCACTTCATCCGGCTACGCGTTTTATCGGTACGATGAACTATGGCTATGCCGGCACAAAAGAGTTAAACGAAGCACTTGTTTCCAGATTTGTGGTCATCAATATGCCGTCACCGGATGAGGAAACTCTGAATCATATTTTAAAGAGCATGTATCCAACCTTAAAAGAATCTGCGGCAGAGCAGTTTGTCGGTCTGTTTCTGGATCTTCAGACAAAAGCCCAGAACAGCGAGATTTCTGCCAAAGCACTGGATCTTCGAGGGCTCCTGGCGGCGATCGGGCTGATGAAGATCGGACTTTCACCGATCCGGGCAATCCATATGGGCGTGGGCAACAAAAGCTTTGACCTGTTCGAAAGGGAGATGGTAGAAGATATCATTATGACCAGAATCCCGTCATCGCTTGAAGCAGCGGAGGTGTTTGAAGATTGACAAACGAAGAGCTGGAACATGGCAGTTTTGAGATTGAGAACCGCATCCGCAACCTGATGTGGACGATCAGCGGAGATTATGATCTGGATACGAAGCCGGATGTGACATCTTTTTACAAATCAAAATACATTTCTATTTACGATGCCATCAAGCAGGGAGCTTTTTCCAGGTTTTTTGACAAGGATGCTTTTGCACTCTATCTTCTGAAAAAAGTGTATCTCGGGGCAGATGAAAGTCAGCTTGTGACATTGGGACAGATCTGTGTGGAGGCGGCATGCCATGACAAGATCGCAAAGGAGCGGCCCGGTGTCCCGGATATCCGCAAAAAAGCGTTTGAGGCGATCATGGACCACGATTTTGAAAAAATGCTGGACACGTATACCGGAAAAGTCAAACTTGCCTATATGAGAGAAGCACTGACCGGGAGTGCTCCGGCGGACAGCCGCGTGATCCGCCCGTTTGAACAGCTGAAAAGGCTGGAACAGGCACAGAAAACGGAAGAACTGGTGCAGGCGGTTGATTGGTTTTACAATCAGATGGTGGATCCGACGTTTGAAAAGAGAGTCGGAGATCTGGAAAAAGTCCTTTCCGTCAGCACAGAAGAATTATCCGGCTTTGACTGGCAGGATTTTCTGGAAGAAGAAGCGGCGGAAGATGCTTATCGGAGGATGCAGCATCAGCTGGCAGATGCCATGACTTCTTTTTCTGAGAAGGAAAAAGAAAAAAAGGAACAGGAGCAAAAGGGCGGTACGCAGGTGATCGGGCTGGATGATGAAGCAATTGCAAAAATGAACAGTTACATTGAACTCAATTATGGCAGGAGTTACCTGACACCGCTGGAGGCAGAACGCATCAACCATCAGATCTGCACAGGGGCACATGCAGACTGTACTTTATATTTTACAGATGGGATCCTTGCAAATATGGTGAAAGTCAACGCCCAGTCAGAGTATGCCAGAAGGACGAAAGAAGTCAACTGGCGTGTATACGAGCAGAACCGCAGAATGGCAAAACAGAATATTGATATGCTGACCAATGTTTTAAAACGTGCACTGGTAGCCAGGAACGAAAAAGAAACCTATGTGGGAGAATCTGGTAGAATCCTGCCAAATCGCCTCTGGAATATCGGACGGACAGAGAACAGAAAATTGTTTCTGCAGGAGAGCAGGCGTTATAATACCGATTTTGTGGTTGAAGTGCTGATCGACGGCAGCGGTTCCCAGAGAAGCAGACAGAGCCATGTGGCACTGCAGGCTTTTATGATCAGTGAGGCACTCACCAATGTTGGAATCCCACACCGGGTTATGAGTTTCTGCACGTTCTGGGATTATACGGTCATGCGGAGATTTCGGGAATACGAGGATGGAAGAGAAGCAAACCTGCGTATTTTTGAATTTTACGGCTCTTCCAACAACCGGGACGGACTGGCTGTGCGTGCTGCAGCCGCAGGGCTTCTGAAAAGAGACGAAGAAAACAAAATCCTGATCGTGTTAAGTGACGGAAGACCAAATGATATTGTAGTCAATCGCCCGAACAGCCGCAATCCCAGGCCTTATTTCGGTGATTATGGCACAAAAGATACGGCAATGGAAGTACGGCATCTGCGAAATGCGGGTGTATCCGTACTCGGTGTTTTTACTGGGGAGGAAGGGGATCTTCAGGCGGAGCGGAGAATTTTCGGCAAAGATTTTGCCTATATCCGCAGAATTGATAATTTTTCGGCAGTAGTCGGAAGATATTTAAAAAAACAGCTGGAAGAGACTTGTAATTAACATCTAAATCCTTTACAATAAAATGCGAGTGCAAAAAAGCACTCCGAAAACTTGCATAAAAGTATCTTAAAAATACAGGAAAGTATGGTGGACCATGGGAATCATTGAGGCGGCGAAGCTGGCATTTGAATATAAAAAGTATGACGAAAATGGGGGAGTCGAAGAGACGATCCGTGCCGTGGACGGTGTGGATCTGGATGTGAAAAAAGGCGATTTTGTGGCAATTCTGGGGCATAATGGTTCCGGAAAGTCCACGCTTGCCAAGCAGATCAATGCGATTTTGACACCGACAGACGGTACCTTGTATGTGGACGGTATGGATGTGCGGGATGAAAAGAATATCTGGGACGTACGTAAAACGGCCGGGATGGTATTTCAGAATCCGGACAACCAGATCATCGGTACGGTGGTCGAAGAAGATGTCGGATTCGGACCGGAAAACATGGGAATACCGACCGAGGAGATTTGGGAGAGAGTTGAAGAGAGTCTCAAAAGTGTCGGCATGTGGGAATATCGCAAAAATTCTCCAAACAAACTTTCCGGCGGACAAAAACAGCGTGTGGCGATCGCCGGCGTGGTTGCAATGCATCCAAAATGCATCGTTCTGGATGAGCCGACCGCGATGCTGGATCCGAACGGCCGAAAAGAAGTGATTCGTGCCGTGCGTGCGTTAAATCAGGTAGAAAAAGTAACTGCCATTTTGATCACGCATTATATGGAAGAAGTTATCTATGCAGATAAAGTAATCGTGATGGATGATGGAAAAATCGTTATGCAGGGGACACCGTTCGAGATTTTTGCTCAGGTGGACACTCTGAAAAAATACCGTCTGGATGTGCCACAGGTGACTCTTCTGGCACACGAACTGAGAAAAGCCGGTGTTGATCTGCCGGAATGTGTACTAAGTACGGAGGAGTTGGTAAAGGCATTATGTCAATGAAATTAAAAAAAGTAAGCTACGTTTACAGTGAGGGCGATGCGTTTGAGAAAAAAGCACTCGATGAGATTAGTCTGGAAATTCCGGACGGACAGTTTATCGGGATCATCGGTCATACCGGCTCCGGGAAATCTACGCTGATCCAGCATTTAAACGGACTGCTTCGGGCAACTTCCGGTGCGATTTATTATGATGGAGAAAATATTTATCAGGAAGGTTACGACATGCGTACCCTGCGAAGTAAGGTCGGTCTGGTCTTCCAGTATCCGGAGCACCAGCTTTTTGAAGTCGATGTTTTTTCTGATGTCTGCTTTGGACCGAAAAATCTGGGATTATCCAAAGAAGAAGTGGAAGAGCGGGCAAAAAAAGCACTGACACAGGTTGGCCTGGATGAAAGCTATTATAAGAAATCACCGTTTGAACTTTCAGGCGGTCAAAAAAGGCGTGTGGCGATTGCAGGTATCCTTGCGATGCATCCGCAGGTGTTGATCCTGGATGAGCCGACCGCAGGCCTTGATCCGAAAGGACGCGATGAGATCCTGGATCAGGTAGCACTGCTTCAGAAAGAACGTAAGATCACAGTTATACTGGTGTCGCACAGCATGGAAGATGTTGCCAGATATGTAGATCGTATTATTGTAGTAAATGACGGAAAGATTTTGTTTGATGATACACCAAAACAGGTCTTTCAGCATTATAAAGAGCTGGAAAGCGTCGGACTTGCAGCACCTCAGGTCACTTATGTGGTAAAGGCTCTGAAAGAAAAAGGCTGGGATATTGACACGACAGCAACCACGGTAGAAGAGGCAAAAGAAGCCATTCTTTTGGCAATCAAGAAAAGGGAAAAGATATGTTAAGAGATATTACATTAGGACAATACTATCCGTCTGATTCCGTAATCCACAAAATGGATCCCCGCGTCAAACTGTTTGGGACGATCGTATTTATTATTTCACTGTTTTTGTTTCAGAAGATCAGTGTCTATGTTGTGGCAACACTGTTTCTGGCTGCTGTGATCATGATCTCAAAAGTGCCGTTTTCTTTTATGGTCAAGGGATTGAAGGGGATTTTTGTGCTGATGATGATCACCGTTGTGTTTAATCTGTTTCTGACACCGGGAACGACAGCATTTGCGATCTGGAAATTAAAAGTTACCTGGGAAGGCATCCGGCAGGCTGCTTTTATGGCTGTGCGCCTGACCTATCTGATCCTTGGATCTTCAGTGCTGACGCTGACTACGACACCGAATAATCTGACGGACGGACTGGAAAAAGCCCTTTCACCGCTGAAAGTCATCAAAGTTCCGGTGCATGAGATATCCATGATGATGTCCATCGCACTTCGTTTTATCCCGATCTTGCTCGATGAGACAGACAAGATCATGAAAGCTCAGATGGCAAGATGTGCCGATTTTGAGAGCGGCGGACTGATCAAGAAAGCAAAAAGCCTGGTACCGCTGCTTGTTCCGCTTTTTATTTCGGCATTTCGCCGGGCAAATGACCTTGCGATGGCGATGGAAGCCAGAGGGTACCGCGGCGGTGAGGGAAGAACGAAGATGAAGCCGCTGATCTATAAAAAAAGAGACCATGTTGCATATGTGATACTGCTGACTTATCTGGTATGTATTATTGCAACGGGCAATATCATAGCATTTTAACCAAATCAAGGAAGTCCTCTGCCTCAATCGCGAATATCCGCTTGACAAGAAGCCCTGATTCATGAAAATTATTTCGTGAAACAGGGCTTTTAATAAAGAAAAAACAGAATTCAAGTCGAACGCATATAAGATGCGGCATGCGATTCTGGGCAGCTCGGCTGATATATATCTAAAATAAAAGCCATATCAGATGGCAGATGGAGAAAAAATATGAAACGAGTGAAACTCATTGTAGCATACGACGGAACAAATTATCATGGCTGGCAGACACAGCCAAATGCAGTTACCATAGAAGAAGTCTTAAATCATCATTTATCAGAACTGTTAAAAGAAGAAATCAAAGTGATCGGGGCGAGCCGCACCGATGCAGGTGTGCATGCTCTGGGAAACGTGGCTGTTTTTGATACCAGTGCACGTATGCCTGCCGACAAGATTTCTTATGCATTAAATACAAGGTTGCCGGAAGACATCCGTATCCAGGACTCCTGCGAAGTGCCGTCTGATTTTCATCCGCGTTTTCAGAAAACCACCAAAACCTATGAATATCGCATCCTGAACCGCCGATTTCCGGATCCGACCAGAAGATTAAATTCTTTTTTTTATTATTATCCATTAGATGTAGTGAAGATGCAGGAAGCATCGTTGTATCTGGTAGGAGAACATGATTTTAAAAGCTTCTGTACCGAGAAACCGGAAGTAACAAATACAGTTCGCACAATCTATTCTCTGAATGTGATAAAAGAAGGTGATATGATCATAATACGTGTCACAGGCAATGGATTTCTTTACAACATGGTCCGCATCATTGCCGGCACACTAATCCGCGTGGGAGGCGGATTCATCGAGCCGCAGCAGATCAAAAAAATCCTTGAAGCAAAAGACCGGACGCTCGCAGGGGAGACAGCGAGACCGGAAGGGCTGACACTGATCGGGATTCGCTATGGTGGGAATATTCAGGGCGAACGCATGTGAGACCTGACAATAAATGATTACAGGGGGTTTGTGAAGTTACCGCAGATGTGAGAAAAATCACAGCGAAATATCAGGGATATCGTAGAATAAAAACCGTGATCAAGAATCAGGAGGTGGATATTATGAAGAGAAGGAAAAACATACTGGCAGTGCTACTGGCAGTCACAGTTATGGCAACTGCGATGCCGGGCAGTGCGATAGCAGCACCGGTGGACGGACAGACAACGGAAGTCTCTGCCAAAGCCGGAACAGAAAAAGCAGAGAAAAAAGAGCAGATCCGTGTAATCAGCATTACAGATCCGAAACTGGAAAAAGGTTCTTTTGCCAGGGGAACAAAGGTCAAAGATATGAAACTTCCGGATAAGCTTTCTGCCAGAGGCTATAAAGAGAAGGACAGCAAAAAAGCAGAGGATATCAAGATCAAAGATGTTACATGGAAAACAGACTATAAAGAGGATTCCACAGCAGGCAAGTATACCTTTACCGCACAGATTACGGATGATTATAAGCTGGCAAAAGATGTGGTGCTTCCGAAACTGACAATTGAGATCACAGAAGCTCAGACAAAGACAACCGAAAAACAGCCGGAGACAAAAGCTGCAGAGACAAAACAGCCAGAGACAAAGGCAGCCGAAGCAAAGAAGCCTGAGACGAAAACAACCGAAAAAACGCCAGAAGTGAAGAAACCGGAAACAAAGGTAACCGAAAAAGAAACAGAAGTCAGGAAACCGGAAACAAAGGCAACGGAAAAGAAGCCTGAGACGAAGATCAGTGAGAAGCAGCCGGAGACAAAAGCAGATGCAAAAGCAAAAGATGCGAAGTCAACGGAGTCTGAAAAAGAATCAGAAACAAAACAGTCAGAGACGAAGGAATCCGAAACGAAACAGTCTGAGACGAAAGAATCGGAAACAAAAGAATCTGAAACAGAAAATACGAATCTGAAGATCACTGCTTTTGAAGTGAAAGATGCCAAAGTGACGATCGATGAGGAAAAACAGACAATCACCGTTCTTATGCAGAAGAGCGATACAGATCTGAAAAAACTGGCACCGAAGATCACGGTTCCGGCAGGTGTGACCGTAGATCCGGCAAGTGAAAAAGAAGTAGATTTCTCTGCATCAGATAAAATACCGGTCATCTATAAACTTACCAGAACCGCAGAAGACGGAAAAACCGTGACAAGAGAATATAAAGTTACGGCGACCATCTGCAAACATGACTGGAAAGAAGCGACCTGTACGGAGGCAGCCATCTGCAAGCTCTGTGGGGTAACAGGAGCAGCGGCTCTTGGGCATGACTGGAAGGAAGCAACCTGTACAGAAGCGGCCGTCTGCAAACGCTGCGGAATCAAAGGAGCAGCAGCTCTTGGGCATGACTGGACAAAAGCAACCTGCAAAGTAAAGAGCACCTGCAAACGCTGCAAGATCACACGAGGCAAACTGGCTGCTCATACCTGGAGCAAATGGAAAGTCACAGCCGAAGCAACGCATGAGAAGAAGGGGAAAAAAGAACGTAAGTGTGGCATATGCAAGAAGAAAGAGACCAAGACACTGCCAAAGATCAACTGGATCGGAGAAGCAGACAACAATAAGATTGAAGGACTGACAAATGGCGGCAATTATGCGACCGGTGCCAACATTACCTTCAAGGCAGTTGGTGACCGGATGGATAACAAAGCACCGATCGAAGGAGATGTGCGTTATCTTCCGGTATCCTGGACCTGCGGAACAGGAAAAGGAGATCTGAACGAAACAAACGCCTATGCCAGAACACTCCAGTTTACAACAGCCGGAACCTATACACTGAATGTGACATATGAGCGTCAGCTCTATAAAGACGGCAAGTGGATTGCCAAAGGGGATGCCGATGTACAGACAGTACAGCTGAATGTGACCGGCAATACAATCACCAACAGCACGAACAAAGGTGCTTCTGGTTCAAACTCGAATGTCCGGGTGGCAGCCGTAACCGGTGACAATTCCCCGATTGTTTTACTTTCAATCGTGCTTGCAGCGTCTCTTGCAGCACTCATCGCATTGTTTGTATCCGGCATACGACGCAAAAACAACAGAAAATAAGCCATCTGTCAAACTGTGACGGAAAACAGCAGAAATGATTTTTAAAGGAGTTAAAAAATCCCCTGCAGACAAAAACCTGCAGGGGATTTTAACATACACAGAAAAATTGCTCCATGAAAAAGATTAGTTTTCCATATCTTCAAATTCTGCATTATCCAGCCATTCATCGAATGCATCCGCAACCATTTCATATTCTTCGTCACTTTCGATGTTATCCAGTGTCGGATTTCCGTTTACTTCCTGGAAACGGTACAGATACACGTCACCTTCTTCGGAAGCATTGCCCTTTTCATCCAGCGGAAGCAGTGCAATGTATTCTTTTTCATCTGCTTCAAAGATCGTCAGGATCGCACACTCCATCATGGAACCATCGTCCAGTGTCAGAGTAACGGTTGCTTTTTCACAGTCACTTTTGGAACCGCATGCATCGCAGGAACCAGCACATCCGTTTTCAAAATCGCTCATTCGTATTTACCTCATTTCTTTATAGTTATGCTACTGTTCGTTGCAGCAAGAATGCCCAGGCATTCTTGGATTCGCTGTAACACTTCCTCCACTTTAACAGACAAGTACAAGAAATGCAAGTAGATTTGTAAAAGAAAAGATGATATGATAAAAAGAAAGCAGAGGAAGGAGCATGATGGATGAAACTGATATCGTGGAACGTAAACGGGCTGCGTGCCTGTGTACAGAAAGGATTTTTAGATATTTTTAAGGAGCTGGATGCGGATATGTTCTGTATTCAGGAAAGCAAACTCCAGGAAGGGCAGATCAGCCTTGAACTGGAAGGTTATCATCAGTACTGGAATTATGCGATAAAAAAAGGCTATTCCGGAACGGCCATCTTTACCAGAAGAGAGCCAATGTCCGTGGCATACGGCATCGGTATCGAAGAACATGACCAGGAAGGCCGCGTGATCACCCTGGAATTTGCAGAATTTTACCTGGTGACGGTCTACACGCCAAATTCGCAGAGTGAACTTGCAAGACTGGATTATCGTATGCGATGGGAAGATGCATTTCTTTCCTATCTGAAAGGGCTGGAAGAGAAAAAGCCGATTGTATTTTGCGGAGATCTGAATGTGGCACACAAAGAAATTGATTTGAAGAATCCAAAAACCAACCGAAAAAATGCCGGTTTTACGGATGAGGAACGCGGAAAATTTTCTACATTGCTGGGACAGGGATTTATCGACACCTATCGCTATTTTTATCCGGATCAGGAAGGAATCTATTCCTGGTGGTCTTATCGTTTCCAGGCAAGGAAGAAAAATGCCGGATGGCGTATTGATTATTTCTGTGTCTCGGAAAGTCTGAAGGAAAAACTGGTGGATGCCAAGATCCACACGGAAATCATGGGTTCTGATCATTGCCCGGTAGAGCTGGATATTGATCTTTGAAACGGAAAAAGAGTGTGAATATAATGCAAGGTGCATTGTGAAAAGAGACAATTTACAGTTTCTTATTGCAATGCATCTTTTGCTTTAGTATAATTGTATAGAAGACAGAGACAAGGAGCCGGCATTTTATGAATATTATCAATATAGAACATATCAGCAAGATTTTTGGCGGAAAAGTGATTTTTGATGACGTTTCCTGTGGCATTTCCGAAGGAGAGAAGATCGGTGTGATCGGTATCAACGGAACCGGAAAAACAACACTTTTGCGTGTGCTTGCTGGACTGGAACAGCCAGATGAAGGGCAGGTAATCACACAGAACGGGATCCGGATCGCATACCTGCAGCAGAATCCGGCATTTCCGGAAGAAAAAACCGTACTTTCCTATGTGACAGATGGTATGTGGGACATGGACTGGACACTGCAAAGTGAAGCAAAGAGCATGCTCAATCAGCTGGGCATTGTGGATCATGAGCAGCCGCTGGCAGAGCTTTCCGGTGGTCAGAGGAGAAAGGCGGCACTTGTACGGACACTGGTGCAGGATTTTGATGTACTGCTGCTGGACGAGCCGACCAACCATTTGGATAATGAGATGCTCACATGGCTGGAAGACTATTTGAATCGTTATAAAGGAACCGTGATCATGGTAACGCATGATCGCTATTTCCTGGATCGTGTGAGTAATCGGATCCTGGAGCTGGATCACGGGAAAATTTACAGTTATGAAGCAAATTATTCAAAATTTCTGGAGCTGAAAGTGCAAAGAGAAGAGATGGCACTGGCAACGGAGCGAAAAAGACAGAGCGTCCTTCGTATGGAACTTGAATGGGCAAAACGCGGCTGTCGTGCGAGAAGTACCAAACAGCGTGCGAGACTGGAGCGTCTTGAGGCTTTAAAAGCGGGAAAAGCACCGGTCAGTGACGCCACACTTGAGATTGAAGCAACAGCTGCAAGGATGGGCAGAAAGACAGTAGAACTGCATCATATCAGCAAACGCTACGGAGAGAAAGTACTGATCGATGATTTTGATTACATTGTTCTGAAAAATCAGCGGCTTGGCATCATCGGACCGAACGGATGCGGCAAATCAACGCTGATCAAGATCATTGCCGGGCTGATCGAGCCGGACAGTGGGAGCGTGGAGATCGGTGAGACGATTCAGCTTGGATATTTTGCACAGGAAGTGCCGGATATGAATACCGAGCAGCGGGTGATCGATTACATCAAAGATGTGGCAGAGTATCTGCCGACAAAAGACGGGAAGATCTCGGCATCTCAGATGCTGGAGCGATTTCTGTTTACACCGGAAATGCAGTATGCACCGGTATCCAAGCTTTCTGGCGGGGAGAAAAAAAGACTGTACCTGCTGAAAGTTATTTTTACCGGGGCAAATGTATATCTGTTTGATGAGCTCTCCAATGATATTGATATTCAGACGCTGACGATTCTGGAGGATTTCCTGAACAGTTTTCCGGGGATTGTGATCACCGTATCCCATGACCGCTATTTTCTGGACAATGTGGTGGACCGCATTTTTGAATTTGACGGAAACGGTCATTTGCAGCAGTACGAAGGTGGTTATACCGACTATCTGGAAACAAAACAGAAAAGAACATCACAAGAAACATCGGAAAGCGGGAATGCACTTTTCGGGAAATCCGGAAAGGGAAAGTCTGAGGAAGGGAGTTCAAAATCTTCCAGAGACTGGAAGCAGAACCGTAAGACAAAACTGAAATTTTCCTATAAAGAACAGAAAGAATTTGAAACGATCGATGACGACATCGCACAGTTAGAAGATGGGATCGCCGCTCTGGAAGCTGAGATTCTGGCAAATGCAACAAATCCGGGAAAATTAAACGAACTGATGAAAGAAAAAGAAAAGGCGGAGCATGCACTGGAAGAAAAGATGAATCGATGGGTTTATTTAAATGATCTGGCGGAAAAAATAGAGTCACAGAAAGGTTGATGAAAGTGGAAACATTCCAGGCAATGGGAGCCGTTCCGGTCAAAGATGGAATCGTCTTTTCGATGGAACGCAAAAACAACGAAGAAGCCAGCCTGCTTCTTTATAAAAAAGGCAGTAAAGAAGTAATACAGGAAATACCGTTTCCTGCAACAAACACGATTGGAGATATCGTCTGTGTCAAAGCAGAAAAAATAGCATCTGCACGATATGAATACAATTTTTGCATAGATGGAAAAGTAACTTTGGATCCTTATGCAAAAGTACTGATCGGAACCGGGAAATTTGGTGAGGAGCATCCGGAGGGACACGAAGTCCGCTGTGCGATGATCGCCGGAAATTACGACTGGGAGGATGACCGGAAACCGCAGATCGCATACGAAGATGCCGTGATGTACAGCTTTCATGTACGTGGGTTTACAAAACAGCGTTATTCCGGTGTGCGTCATAAGGGAACCTTCCTTGGAATCACCGAGAAGGCAGAATATTTCAAAGAGCTTGGCATCAATCAGATCAAGCTGATGCCGGCCTATGAATTCACTGAAATGGAGTCTGTGAAAACACATACCCGGTACCGTAAAGAAGAAGAGCTTCCGAAGCGTCTGAACTACTGGGGCTATACAAAGGCCTTTCATTTTGCCCCGAAACGTGCCTATGCAGCGACAAAAGATCCGGTGCGTGAATTTAAAGATATGGTAAAGACCATGCACCGTCTTGGTATCGAAGTTCTGATGGAATTTTATTTTCCGGAAGGATGCAGCCCGCGTTATATTACAGAATGTCTGCAATACTGGGTGCAGGAATATCATGTGGATGGATTTCATGTCCGCGGCGTGCAGGGCATCTGTAACCTGATGGCGACGGATCCACTGTTTGCAGATACCAAGCTTTTAAATATTTATTTCCCGGTGGAGGAGATCTATGGCAAGAAGAATCTGCCAAAAAAACGGATGGTGGCAGAGTGCAACGATGGGTTTATGATCGATGTCCGGCGTTTCTTAAAAGGAGACGAAGAGAGCCTGAAAGCATTTGCAGAGCGGATGAGGCGGAATCCAAAGGGCAGCGGGCTGATCAATTACATAGCAAGCCATGACGGGTTCACATTATGTGACCTGGTATCTTATGAAGAACGTCACAATGAAGATAACGGCGAGCAGAACCGTGACGGAAGAGTGCAGAATTACAGCTGGAACTGCGGAGAAGAAGGAAAAAGCCGCAAAAAGAAAATTCTGGAGCTTCGAAACCGTCAGATGAAAAATGCATGGTGTATGCTGCTTTTGTCGGCAGGAACGCCGATGATCCTTGCCGGGGATGAGTTCTGCAACTCGCAGCTTGGCAACAACAATCCATATTGTCTGGACAATGAGATTTCCTGGCTTGACTGGAAAGGATATAAATCCGGAAACAGTGAAATGTTCCGGTTTGTAAAAGATCTGATCGCATTTCGCAAAAAGCATAAAATCCTGCATATGGGACAGGAACTGAGCATGACGGACAGCTTATCCTGCGGTTTTCCGGGGATTTCCTATCACAGCAGCAGTGCGTGGTACGGGGAACTGGACGGGCAGAACCGTAAGATCGGTGTCATGTACTGCGGCAAATATGCCGATGAGGATGAACTGATCTATATTGCCTATAATATGCACTGGATGGAGCATACTTTTGCACTTCCGGCTTTGCCGAGCGGCTATCGCTGGAATGTGGCTCTGGATACGAGTGAGGGCGTTTTGGAAGAGGACAAATGGCGTCTGTTGCCGGACAGCAGACAGGTACAGGTATCGTCAAGGACGGTAACTGTGTTGATTGGAAGGAAGCATAAAGATGTTAAAGAAAGTAATCGGACACTTCACAACCATCACAAGGCATAAGATCCTGGTGATGAAAGAGTGTTTTAAAATCGGACTTTACAAACAGGGACTGACACACGACCTGTCAAAATATTCGCCGACGGAGTTTCTGGTCGGATGCAAATATTATCAGGGCAACCGCAGTCCGAACAATGCAGAGAGAGAAGAGACCGGCGTATCCAAAGCATGGTTGCATCACAAAGGACGCAACCGCCATCATTTTGAATACTGGATCGATTACAGTGTGGAAAAAGACGGCAACCCGATGACCGGTATGCCGATGCCGAGAAAATATATCGCAGAGATGATGATGGATCGTATGGCGGCATCCAAGATCTACAACGGAAAAAACTATAACGATCATTTCCCGCTGCAGTATTATGAAAAGGGGAAGCACCATTATATGATGCATCCCCAGACAGAAAAAGATCTGGTAAAACTGTTGACAATCCTCGATAAAAAAGGCGAAGATTATCTTTACCGTTATATCCGGCAGGTTTACCTGAAAGGAAAGTGATCATTCCGGATAGATCAGGCGGTCTGCTTTGATATCGGTCAGAACTTCATCTAAATATTTTTTTGCCAGGTAGTTTGCCATGGAAAGATTCATATCCAGATAATTGCCGCAGTCTTTTGGTGATGCCCCAGGTACTTCATCGTGGAAATCGCGGATAAAGGTAAACATTTCTGTGACCAGAGGGACGATGTCTTTGGATTCATAATCTCCTGCGAGAAGCAGATAAAAACCGGTGCGACATCCCATCGGGCCAAAGTATACAGTTTTATCAGCAAAAGTCGGATGATTGCGAAGGAAAGTAGCACCGAGATGCTCGATCGTGTGGAGTTCAGCGGTATTCATGACAGGCTCCTCATTTGGGGAAGTCATGCGAAGATCAAACGTTGTGATCGTATCTGCACCGATGTGGTCCTTGCGGGATACATAAATGCCCGGCTGCAGTTTGATATGGTCTATGGTGAAACTTGCTATTTTTTTCAATGGAAAAACCTCTCTTTCTGTTTTTTCAATATTTTTGATGTGGGTATCAGACGAGAAGGCACATATTGCGGCTTCCTGTTTTGATCCAGACATCCTGTCTTCAGTATAGCATTTTGAAAGGCATGTGAAAAGCAGAAATTTGTTGAGTCCGGACAAAAAGAGTGGTAGAATAAAAGACAGTCATAGTGATACAAAAGGAGTGATAGCATATGACGATTGATGAATTATTGGGGCTGCTTGATATGCAGGAAGAGATCTTGCAGTTTTCTCACTTTACAAATGCAGATGCATGGGAGGTGGGCAACTGTATCGTGGCGGAAGCAATCAAAAGAAAACTTCCGGTGGCAGTCAGTATCCGTTTGAATAACGGGCTGACGGTATTTCAGTATGCATCTGACAGTGTGAACCTTCAGAGCGAACGGTGGCTTCAGCGAAAAATGAATACCGTGCGTACCTTAGAGAGAAGTTCCCTTTATACGAGTGTGCTTCTGCGTAAAAGCGAAGAGACGCTTGCAGACTGGTATCTTGATGAGAAAGATTACGCAGCCTGCGGAGGAGGATTTCCGATCCGCATCGAAGAAGTAGGTGTGATCGGAGCCATTCTGGTCGAAGGGCAGGATCATTTTTCTGATCACGATCTGATCGTAAAGAGCATCAGCCGTTATCTGCATATTGATGAAGTTCCACGCATCCGCACGCAAATGTTTTAAAATCATCCGGAATCGGGGCAGTAAAATCCATGGGCTTTCCACTGATCGGGTGGCAGAAAGTCAGCCGACAAGAGTGGAGAGCCTGTCTTTTTATAAGCCGGTAATCCGGATTGTAAAGATAGTCTCCGGGAAGCGGGTGGCCGATGTGGTTCATATGAACCCGGATCTGATGCGTACGTCCCGTTTCCAGCTGTAAAAGCACAAGAGAATAAAAACCGTCAAATTTAAGCAGGCGATAATGCGTTATTGCCCGTTCACCATGGACAAAATCAACCTGCCGCAGGATGGCAGAATCACAGGCTCTCGCGATCGGTGCATCGATCGTACCACATTTTGGAATCTCTCCTGTAGCGATGGCAAGATACTGCCGGTGGATCTTACGTTCTGCACTCATTCTGGAGAGCAGGGCACCGCTTAAACGGTTTTTGGCCAGGATCAGAAGTCCGGTGGTATCACGGTCCAATCGGTTGATGCAGCGATAAACAAAGTTTTCTCCTTTTTGCCCAAAATACCAGGCAGCAGCGTTGGCGAGTGTATTCTCATAATTATGGATCGATGGATGGATCGGCATATCCGATGGTTTATTGATGATCATCAGATCTTCATCTTCATAGACAACCGGAAAAGGAAGGTTTACAGGAACGATATGTTCCGACGGTGTTTCTTCCGGTATCACAATGGTCAGCCGGTCATCCGGCTGAAGGACATAGTTCATATAAACGCCTAAACCGTTTACAAGAACTGTGTCGTCGGTATGCTTCAGACAGGTCAGAATGTGGCGGGAATAGCCGTGATTTCTCAGGTAATCCGTTATTTTTGTGCCGGATTCTTCGGCAGATATGGAGTAAACAAATGTACGTGTCATAGAAAATCCTTTCAGAGTTACTTTTTGTAAAACTAAAGAAGAGTATAGGGCACAAATTTTTGCTTGTCAAAGAAAAGATGAAAAAGAAAGGAAAAAGTAAGAAATGGAACGAGAGAAGTTTGGTTCAAGACTTGGTTTTATCTTGATATCGGCAGGGTGTGCCATCGGTCTTGGAAATGTATGGAGGTTTCCGTACATTGTTGGAAAGTACGGAGGAGCGGCGTTTGTACTGATCTACCTGGCGTTTCTTCTGATCCTCGGTCTGCCGGTCATGGTAGCTGAGTTTGCGGTCGGACGTGCGAGTCAGAAAAGTGCAGCCTGTTCGTTTGATGTTCTGGAGCCGAAAGGAACGAAATGGCACTTGTATAAATATGGTGCGATCGCCGGAAATTATTTGCTGATGATGTTCTACACAACGATCGCCGGATGGATGATCCTGTATTTTGTGAAGATGGCAACGGGACAGTTTGATGGCTTAAATTCCGATCAGGTAGGGGAGGCCTTCAGTCATATGCTCGGACAGCCGGTACTGATGACGGTATTTATGGCGATCGCTGTTTTGCTTTGCTTCGGCATTTGTGCAAAAGGTCTTCAGAAAGGTGTGGAGCGTATCACAAAAGTGATGATGGTATGTCTGCTCTCCCTGATGGTCGTTCTGGCAGTTCGTTCGGTCCTGCTTCCGGGCGGACAGGAAGGACTGAAGTTCTATCTGTATCCAGATTTCGGAAAAGTAAAAGAAGCTGGGATCGGTGAAGTGGTCTATGCTGCGATGGGACAGGCATTCTTTACACTCAGTATCGGAATCGGGGCACTGGCTATCTTTGGAAGCTACATTGGAAAAGAGCGTGCCCTGACAGGCGAGGCAGTCAGCATCTGTGTGCTGGATACCTTTGTGGCACTGATGTCAGGACTGATCATTTTTCCGTCCTGTTTTGCCTACAATGTGCAGCCGGACAGCGGCCCGAGCCTGATCTTTATCACACTGCCGAATGTATTTAACGCCATGGCAGGAGGAAGATTGTGGGGTACATTATTCTTTCTGTTTATGACATTTGCATCCTTATCTACGGTTATCGCCGTTTTTGAAAATATCATTTCTTTTACTATGGATCTGAAAGGATGGGATCGCAAAAAGGCGGTTTTGATCAATCTGGTCGGTGTACTGGTTCTTTCTATGCCATGCGTGCTTGGCTATAATGTATGGAGCGGTATCACACCACTTGGAGCTGGAAGCACGATCCTGGATCTGGAGGACTTTATTGTCAGCAACAATCTGCTGCCACTTGGAAGTCTTGTCTACCTGCTGTTCTGTACGACGAAGCCTGGATGGGGATATGAGAATTTCCTCAAAGAGACGAATACCGGAAAAGGTATGAAATTCCCAAGACAGATCGCGTTTTATGTGAAATACATTTTGCCGCTGATCGTCCTGTTTATCTTTGTGATGGGATATTATACAAAATTCTTTGCATAAAAAGATACCTGGTTAAACGGTCTTTTGAACTGGCATCATGGTGTCACATATTATAGAAAAAGTGACAGATTCACAATCGAAATCTGTCACTTTTTCTATGAACAATTATGCAAGATTGTACAAATGTTTTATTCACGGACCAGTATTTTTTCAATCTCCAGAATGTACATGGTATGATAATCTTTCTGAGGATACCATTTTTCGTCAAGAGATGAATCGATAAAGCATTCTGGTCTGTATTCCTGTGCATAGAGTTTTTTGCCTGTGATCACGGTATTTGCTTCGGCAAAATACGGAACATCGTCCGTGTGAGCTACGGTAAGGCCGCTTTTGCCAATCTTGTCTTCGTCTCTTCCGGATACGGAGCCAAGATAGCTGAGTGTCTTGCGGTACTCTTCATCAAGAACAGAGAGAGAAAGCTTATCGGAAGCGTCGATAAATTCTTTTGTATAACGTTGCGGACGGATCACGATAAAGGCCACGTTTCTGCCCCACATCACACCGACACCGCCCCAGGAAGCAGTCATGGTGTTTGCTTTTCCGTCTTTTTCGGCTGTTACGAGCAGCCATTCTTTTCCAATCATCTGAAATGGATTTTTCTGAAGTTCTTCTGGTTTGATCTTTTTAAAACTCATAGTATATACCTCCAGGTTATTTTGATTTTACTTTATTCCAAAGTTCATTATACACCTCATCGTTCTTTGTGCCAAGATACTGAAACGTTTCCAGATTTGGTACAGTGGAAAGATCCGGGAAAGCGATCTTGCTGTTGCGGATGCTTTCATCCTCGATCAGTTCGCGTGCTGCGGTGTTTGGCGTTGAGTAGGTAATGTATTCAAAATTCATCAGGGCGATATCCGGGCGGCAGAGGAAGTTGATAAATTTCTCAGCATTTTCCTTGTGCTCGGCATTTTTCGGGATCACCCAGGAATCGATCCAGAGATTGCTTCCCTCTTTCGGGATCACGTACTCCAGATTCGGGTTTTCCTGCTGGGTGTAGATGGCTTCACCGGAATAAATGACACCGATCGCTGCTTCATTTCCGATCATTTTGTCACGGACCTGATCGATGACATATGCCTGTACCAGTGGTTTCTGGCGGGTCAGCAGGTCTTTAGCTTCGTTCAGTTCATCCAGATCCGTGGAATTTAAGGAGTAGCCGAGGTATTTGAGTGCCACGCCAAATGCGTCACGGACGGAATCCTGCATCAGGATGTTGTCTTTGTATTTCTCATCCCACAGAACACTCCAGCTGTCGATCGGCTCATCTACCATGGTCTTATTATAGAGGATACCAACGGTACCCCAGCAGTACGGAACCGAGTATTTGTTTTCCGGATCAAACTCTTTTGAACGTTCCAGATAGTCTTTGCCGATGTTTTTGATATTCGGAATATTGTCAAAATTGATTTCGGCGAGCAGGTCATTCTCCCTCATTCTCTGGATCATATAGTCTGAAGGACATACCAGATCATAGGCAATGGCACCGGAACTGATCTTCGGATACATGATCTCGTTTGTCTCAAATTCTTCATATACAACATCAATGCCGGTTTCTTCTTCAAACAGGGTGATGACATCCGGATCCATGTATTCGCCCCAGTTGTAGACGATCAGTTTTTCTTTTGTCAGCATCTGACCCTTGGAAGCATAGTAAATACCGCCTCCGACAAATACCAGGCAGATCGCGACAGGGATCACACGTTTGATCAGGATCCTGCCGGCTCTGGAACGGCGGCGGACGTGTTTTCTGGTTGCCGCTGTCTCTGCGTCCTTTTTCGGTGATACGTTGACCAGGATCAGAAGTACCAGAACCGTAACAAACAGCAGGGTCGAAAGTGCGTACATTTCCGGTTTGATGCCCTTACGCACTTCTGAATAGATTTTGGTAGAAAGGGTATCCACACCGGGACCTTTTGTAAAATGTGTGATCACAAAATCATCCAGTGACATGGTAAACGCCAGCATAAAACCGGAGAGCACACCCGGCAGAATGTCAGGAAACGTCACTTTAAAAAAGGCATAAAGAGGAGAAGCCCCAAGATCCAGTGCCGCTTCATAAGTACGTCGGCTCGTCTGTCGCAGTTTCGGTGCCACACTCAGTATGACATAAGGTATATTGAACGTGATATGGGCGATCAGGATTGTTCCAAATCCAAGCGTAACGTGAAAGGCAATAAATAAAAGCATCAGAGAAACACCCATCACGATCTCTGCATTCATCATCGGGATGTTGGTCAGCCCGGAATATAAAGTACGCCATTTCTGTTTCATGCCATGGATCGCGATCGCTGCGGCTGTTCCGATCACGGTTGCGATCACGGCTGCGAGCAGGGAGATGATCAAAGTGGTGTAAAGTGCATTCATGATCTGTTCATTCTGAAAAAGGCTGCTGTACCATTTCAGAGTAAATCCGCCCCATTTTGCCCTGGTCTTTGAATTATTGAAAGACAGCACAATCAGAGTGAGGATCGGTGCGTAGAGCAGGATGAAGATCAGGAAAAGATATATTTTTTCGAGATATTTCTTTATCAAAACGAAGAGCCCTCCCCTTCTTTGTCATATTTTGCTACCAGTGCCATGCTGGCAATGATAAATACCATCAGGACCATGGAAAGTCCGCTTCCGACGTGCCAGTTGCTGTTTTGCTTGAAAGACTGTTCGATGACATTGCCGATCAGCAGGATCTTGCCTCCGCCGAGAAGATCGGAAATAACGAAAGTTGTCAGAGCCGGTACAAATACCATCGTAATGCCGCTGATGATGCCGGGGATGCTCAGCGGCAGTATGATTTTTAAAAAGGTATAAGAAGAGCTTGCTCCAAGGTCTCTTGCTGCATTGATGACATCACGGTCAATCTTGATCAGTACATTGTAGATCGGCAGCACCATAAAAGGCAGAAAATTGTAAACCATGCCAAGAATGATCGCCCCCGGAGTGTTGATGATCTCCAGTGCCGGGAGATGCACAAAAGAAAGGATGCTGTTGATCACACCGTTTTTTTCCAGAAGCGTCTGCCATGCCATGGTGCGGAGCAGGAAATTCATCCACATCGGAAGAATGAAAATCAGCACGATAAAACTGGACTGATTGACATTCTTGCTGCTTAAGATCATGGCAAGCGGATAGGCAAGCAGCAGACAGATCGCTGTACTCACGAAAGAGAGGAGCAGTGACATGCCAAGTGCCTTTAAATTTTCCTGTGTGGTGATCTGGGCAAGGTTTGCAAAAGTGATACTGCCTTCATCATTTGTCATGGCATAGTAGAAGACCACCAGCAGAGGGATCACGACAAAAGAAATCGACCAGAACAGGTACGGCCCTGCAAGATAACGTTTATTCTTCAATGTTGACGGCCTCCTCATCTTCAGATTCCGGTTTTTTCATGATCTGGATATCAAAAGGATCTACATGGATGGAAACCTGTGTGCCGACCGGGAACATCTTGGTGCTGTGCACCAGCCAGTCGTATTCATTTGCACGGACTTCCATTTCATAATGAACGCCTTTGAAGATCAGATGCGTGACAACACCGTCAATGCTTCCTTCACCCGGTTTGCGAAGGCAGATATCTTCCGGACGGATCACGACATCGACCGGTTTGTTCTGTCCGAATCCTTCGTCCACGCAGGCAAACGGAACGCCGAGTATTTTTACCAGACGGTCTTTTAACATCAGGCTCGGAATGATGTTGCTCTCACCGATAAAGTCAGCGACAAAAGCATTTTCCGGTTCATTGTAAATACGCTCCGGCGTGCCAATCTGCTGAATATAGCCCTGATTCATAACCACGATCGTGTCAGACATGGTAAGTGCCTCTTCCTGATCGTGTGTTACATAAATAAAAGTAATGCCAAGTTCGTTTTTGAGGCGGATCAGTTCATACTGCATATCCTGACGCAGTTTCAGATCCAGGGCACCGAGCGGTTCATCCAGAAGAAGTACTTTCGGTTCATTTACAATCGCACGGGCAATCGCAATACGCTGTTGCTGGCCGCCGCTTAAAGAATCCGGCATACGGTTTTCATATCCGTCCAGATTGACAAGCTTTAAGGCATACTTGATCTTATCATAAATATACTGTTTGCTTTTTTTCTTGATCTTCAGGCCAAACGCAATATTTTCGGCAATAGTCATGTGGGTAAACAGTGCATATTTCTGAAAAACGGTATTCAGCTGCCTTTTATTAGGCGGAAGATTCGTAATATCTTCACCGTCAAAGATTACCTGACCGCAGTCGGGAGTTTCAAATCCGCCCAGAATACGAAGCGTCGTTGTTTTGCCGCAGCCGCTTGGACCAAGCAGGGTCAGAAATTCATTTTCACGGATATAAAGGTTCAGATCATCCAGAACGGTCTGTGTACCGTAGGATTTTGAAATGTTGATAAAATCAATCAGCTTGTTGCTCATGCTTTATACCTCCAGTCTGAGTTTGTTTTTTAGTGAAGCACCTCCTAATCTTACAACAAAAAAAGGCCGTCTGCAGTGCTTTCCGCGAACATCGGGCATCTTGCCGGATATAGCGCAGAGTGCTTACGCAGTGACCTCTTTGCTTCCAAAAAATATCATACACGTATCGATAAAAAATTGCAATATCTTTTTTGTGCAAAATGTTTTAATTTGTCTTAACAAATCAAAAAAAATATGGTAAAATAAAAACAAGACTGACAAGTTAAAGGAGGATTACAGATGAGTAAGGATAAGTATGTTGCATATGTCGGAACTTATACACACGGAAGCAGTATTGGTATCCATGTATATGACCTGGACGTAGAAAATGGTTACATGACAGAACGCGAAGTCGTTCCGGTAAATAACGCATCTCATGTGGCAAAATCCAACAATGGAAAATATCTGTATTCGATTGCAGATGAAGGTGTTGAAGTCCTGAAGATCAAAGAGGACGGCGGACTGGAACCAATCAACAAAGTCGGTATTGACGGTATGAGAGGATGTTTCCTTTCAACAGACAAAGAAGGAAAATTCCTTTTTGTTTGCGGCTACCATGACGGCAAGATCACAGTGGTGCGTATCAAAGAAGACGGAAGTCTTGGAGAAGTGCTCGACGGCATTTTCCATCAGGGACTCGGCAGCGTTGCAGAGCGAAATTTCCGCCCGCGTGTCACCTGTGCGATGATCACACCGGACGATAAATATCTGTGCGTGGTAGACAATGGTATTGACCAGATCAAAGTCTATACGGTAAATCAGACGAACGGTAAACTGAAACTCTATGATATCATCCGCTGCGAACTGGAGTCCGGACCGCGTCTGATCCGTTTCAGCAGAGACGGACGTTTCGCTTATGTGAACTGCGAGCTGACCAACGAAGTGCTGGTCTATGCATACGATGCGAGCGGAGAGGGCGGCAAATTCGAACAGATTCAGAAAGTGGACATCTCCGACAGCAAAGACCACTATGGATGTGCTTCTTCCGGACTGCGTATCGCACCGAGCGGCAAATATCTCTACTGCACCACAGCAGGTTCTGAGACAGCCGGCGTGTTTAAAATTGATCCAGAGACAGGTATGCTTTCCAAGATCTGTATCCTTCCGATCAGCGGAAAGTATCCAAAAGATATTGCTGTATTCCCGGATGAGAAGACCATGGTCGTGCTGAACCATGAGTCCAATGAGATCCGCTTCTTCACGGTTGATTACGAAAAGGGTCTGCTTTATATGAAAGGAAAACCGATCAAGATCGATACGCCGAACTGTATCCTGATCTCCAAAGCCGGACAGCCGGATTAAGGACGGACACCGGATCAAAGGGATTCAGAAAAACATAAAGAATATAAAAAATACCGACTTTCTCTGAAATAAGATTGAAAAATCAAAAAACAGAAAGTCGGTATTTTTTATGTAATGCCTTTCGAATCATACAGAAAGGATTCATGATCTTATATGCTTTTTCAGCATTTTATTTACGGAAAAATCGCTCCAGATTTGTCATGTTGGAAGTAATGCTGCACATCAGCATATCGACCAGCGTGATCGCAGCCATGGATTCAACGACGACAACGGCACGCGGTACGATGACCGGATCGTGGCGGCCTTTTACAGAAATCTGTCTGCTGCCTCCGTCTTTTGTAATGGTGGACTGTTCTCTTGAGATCGAAGGCGTCGGTTTGACGGATACACGCAAAAAGATGTCACTTCCGTCGCTGATGCCGCCCAGGATACCGCCGGAGTGGTTGGTAAGTTTGATGATCTTTCCATCCGGATCCCTTGTATACTGGTCATTGTTTGTATGACCGAGTGCATGGGCAACTGCCGTGCCGTCACCGATTTCGAAAGCCTTTACGGCACCGATCGATAAAATCGCTTTGCCCAGGTTGGCACTTAATTTTTCAAATACCGGTTCACCGATACCGGCCGGCATATTCTGGATCACGCACTCAATGCTTCCGCCGCTGGAATCTTCATTTTTCATACATTCTTCAAGAAATTCCCCTGCTTTTTTTGCTGCGTCGGCATCCGGCATATAAAAAGGATTTTCCATGATCACACTGCGGTCAAAGCAGGCCGGATCTGCGGTGATGTCACCGATCGATTTTGTGTAAGTTAAAATCTTGATGCCGAGCTGATCAAGAATCTTGCAGGCGATTGCACCGGCTGCAACGCGTCCGATCGTCTCACGGCCGGAAGAACGTCCTCCGCCGCGGTAATCACGGAAACCATATTTCAGATCAAAGGTCAGATCGGCATGTCCCGGGCGGTAGTAGGAAGCGATCTCACTGTAGTCTTTGGAACGCTGATTCTGATTGCGTACCAGCATGGAAATCGGCGTTCCGGTTGTCTTTCCTTCAAAAACACCGGAGAGGATCTCAACCGCATCATCCTCTTTTCGCGGAGTCGTGTAACGACTCTGTCCCGGTTTCCTGCGGTTTAAAAATTTTTGGATATCGTCCTCGCAAAGCGAAAGACCGGCAGGGCATCCGTCCACAACGACACCGACGCCGGCACCGTGAGATTCGCCCCATGTAGTTATTTTAAATAAAGTTCCAAATGTAGAACCTGCCATAAAATTACCTCCTAAGTAAAATAAGATGTCGGGACCAAAAGACAGTTGCCCCATACCGGATGCCTGAAAACAGTTCTGTTACAGAGTTACAGAGAAATTTTCTTACTTTAAATATCCCATATCATCATTTTGAGGTTATTATAATGAAAGATTTCAGAAAATTCAATAGAAAGTTGGAAATAGTGGAAAGCCTTGGAGGCTATCGTTTGCCGAATATCTGTGAACAGCAGCAGGCTGTGCTTCATATAATAGAGCGAGCAGAAAGCAATCGTGGAGCTGACAGAGAATGGACAATGCAAAAACATGTCGTTTTGGATTTATTCATGTGATCGAGCAGGGAGATACTTTATATAAACTAGGAAAGAGATATGGTGTAACCGTTTCGGCCCTTCTGTTTGCCAATCCCTGGGTAAACGTATACAATCTGCAGATCGGAGATGAACTGTGCATTCCGGATTTCGGATGCCGAAGATGCAAAGAGACAAAAGGGAAAAATTTGGATGAGAAAAGAGCGGATGAAATGCAGAGCCTTTCATAATCTAAAGTGTTTGTAAACTTTGTGAAAAATCAGGCACTTTGATTGACAAAAGATACAATCAAATTTATAATAGATTCGGCATTGACAGGCAGGCGGGACAGAGCATTTTTGTCCCGTGAAAGCTTGCAGAACACACGATGCGGAAAGGAAGATGAAAGAACTTTTATGAACTTTTTAAACAAAATGGAACGTAAATTCGGACGGTATGCCATACACAATCTGTCCACGTACATCATCGGAGCTTATGTTATCGGTTATTTTCTGTATTTCCTGGCACCGGGTGTACTGTATAACTATTTAAGCCTTGAGCCGTATTATATCTTAAGAGGGCAGATCTGGAGACTGATCACCTGGGTTTTAATTCCGCCGGAATCACCTGGTATTTTTACGATCATCATGCTGATGCTGTATTATTCTCTTGGCAATTCACTGGAGCAGACCTGGGGGGCGTTCCGGTATAATGCTTATATTTTTTCAGGAATTATTTCGACAATTATCGGAGCATTTATCTTATATGCTGTGATGGGCGGAAATATCGTGTTCGGGCAGGCACTGTTTTCCACATATTATATCAACATGTCCATTTTTCTGGCGTTTGCAGTCTGCTATCCGAATATGGAGTTGCTGTTGTATTTTATCATACCGATCAAGGTCAAATGGTTTGGGATTCTTTACGGAGCTTTCATTGTCCTTTCCTTCCTTCAGACAAACTGGGCTGGAAGAGTGGCGATCATTGCATCCATGTTCAATTTCATCCTGTTTTTCCTGATGACGAGAAATTACAACAAGGTTTCACCAAAAGAAATCCGTCGGAAGCAAAATTTCAAAAGGCAGACCAGTCAGTCAGGCAGATCCGGTATTACCAAGCACAAGTGTGCGATCTGCGGCAGAACCGAGCTGGACGGTGATGATCTCGAATTTCGTTTCTGTTCCAAATGCGACGGAAATTATGAGTATTGCCAGGATCATCTGTTTACGCACAAACATATCAAAAAATAAAAATGTGGTCAGGCCGCAAAGCGGCAGCAGGAGGAATAATGAAGAAAACAAAGATTATCTGTACAATGGGACCAAGAACGATGGACAAGATCATTCTCAAAGAACTGATCGCAGGCGGAATGAACGTGGCACGTTTCAATTTTTCTCATGGAAGCTACGAAGAACATGCTGAGCGTATCGCACTGGTGCGTCAGGTTTCCGAACAGCTTGGCATTCCGGTTGCACTGATGCTGGATACGAAAGGACCGGAGATTCGTACCGGGCTTCTCAAAGACGGCAAGAAAGTATCTCTGGAGCAGGGAAAGGAATTTACACTGTATACAGAAGAGCGAGAAGGCGATGAAACAGGATGTTCCATCACCTATCAGCAGCTTGTCTACGATGTGAGAAAGGGTGACACGATCCTGATCGATGACGGTCTGATCGGTCTGGAAGTACAGCGTGTTTCTGCCGACAAGATTGAGTGTATCATCAAAAACGGCGGTGAGCTGGGTGAGCGAAAAGGCGTCAATGTTCCAAATGTAAAAATACATCTTCCGGGTGTGACACAGAAAGACAGAGAAGATATTCTGTTTGGTATTGAACAGGGTGTGGATTATATCGCAGCCTCCTTTGTACGAAACAGTGACTGCATCATGGATATCCGCGAGATCCTGGAAGATAATCACGGCAGAGATATCGGTATTATTGCCAAGATCGAAAATGCAGAAGGTGTGGAAAATATTGATGAGATCCTGGATGCGGCAGACGGCATCATGGTTGCACGAGGGGATCTCGGCGTGGAGATCCCGGCAGACCAGGTTCCGCATATCCAGAAGAAGATCATCCACAAATGCAACCGCAAATGTAAACCGGTTGTCACTGCAACACAGATGCTGGATTCGATGATCCGCAATCCGCGTCCGACCAGAGCAGAGGCCGGTGATGTGGCAAATGCGATCTACGACGGCAGTGATGCGATCATGCTTTCCGGAGAGACCGCAATGGGCAAATATCCGGTAGAAGCAGTCCGCATGATGGCAAAGATCGCAGAGACGACAGAAGCTCATCTGGATTACTCCAATCTTCAGAAATTAAATAAAAAACAGCGTAAAAAAGATATTTCCATGGCAGTTGGATTTGCAAGTGTGTCCACAGCTGAGATTCTTAAAGCATCCTGTCTGGTTGTTCCGACCATGACCGGCTACACGGCAAGGATGATCTCCAGCCTGCGTCCGAAGACACCAATCTATGCGATCTCTCCGAGTGAGCAGGCAGTCCGCAGGATGCAGCTTTACTGGGGTGTCTATGCGATGCCGGGTGAAACAGAAGACAGCACAAGGCATATGATCACCAACTCCATGAAGATTATTTTACGCCGCAAACTGATTAAGAAAGGAGAACTGGCTGTATTTACAGCGGGCGATCCGGCAACCAACATGGTATCTGGCCGTGGACGTTCCACAAATGTAATGCAGGTGGTTGAGGCAAAATAGGCGATGACAAAGTCGAAGAAGAGAAGAGGAGTTGCACTTGGTGCAGCTCTTCTTATGATTATTTTAGAAATACTGGCAGTAAAAGGCGATGGATTTCAGCTGGCAAAAGCAGGACTGGCACTGCTCCTTGCAATCCTGGCGGGCGGTTTTATCGCCTGGGATTTTAAAATACCAAAGAAATTAAACCCGATCGTGTTTTTGGCACTTCCGGCGGCAGCCTTGTGCTGCATGGAGTTTTTTACCCATGTGCCATGGGATCTGACACCGTTAATCTTTTTTTTGAACTACCTGTTTTATCTGGTGTTATATCTGATCGTAACAGCAGTATCCGGCAATATGAGATGGGGAGCTATGCTTACACCGGTTTTTCCGGCTCTGGCAGGGACAGTCAACTATTTTGTGGTCAGTTTTCGTTCTTCTCCAATCGTGCCCTGGGATTTGTATTCGCTTCGCACGGCAGCAAGCGTGGCAGATAATTATACGCTGGATGTTTCCTGGCGGCTGTATTTTGTACTTATGGGATTTCTGTGGCTCGCGATCCTCGGAGAAAAGATGCGCTTTCCCTTTGGAAATGTGAAAAAACGCCTGCTCTCCGTTGCAGTATCTTTGGTACTGATGTTTGCTTTTGTCAGCTATGTGCAGACAGAAAACTGTGAGGAAATTTTTGGACTGGATGATATTCTGTTTACGCCAAATGTCCTTTACCGAAACAATGGTTTTATGGTAGCGTATCTTGCCAACTTGCAGTATCTGCATATTGAAAAGCCGCAGGGATATTCCACAGATGCGGCACAGAAGATTGCAGAGGAAACATCCGTTTCATCCGGAGGCGAAGAGAACCATACCGACAAAACGGATATGGAAGATCAGCCGAATATTCTTGTGATCATGAATGAGGCATTTTCAGATCTTTCTGTCTATGGAGACTTTAACACAACGGAAGATTACATGCCGTTCTGGCGGTCTCTGAAAAAGAATACCGTCCGCGGCAATCTCTATGTTTCGGTAAAGGGCGGAAATACGGCAAATACCGAGTTTGAGTTTCTGACCGGAAATACGATGGCATTTCTGCCGACCGGAAGTGTTCCGTATCAGCAGTTTTTAAACGGAGCCATGCCGTCCCTTGCATCACAGCTTGGAAAACTGGGCTATCAGACAGCAGCTCTTCATCCTTATTATTCAACCGGATGGAACCGGGACAAAGTTTATCCGTATCTTGGCTTTGACAGCGAGTATTTCCGGGATACCGGAGACTTTCCGGATGCAACGTTGCTGCGTGGTTGGGTGGATGATGAGTCTGCTTTTGACAAGCTGATCGAGCTTTATGAAGAAAAAGAGGAAGGCAGTCCACTGTTTGCATTTGAAGTAACGATGCAGAACCACGGAGGCTACAGCAAAGAATATGAGGATCTGACAAATGAGATCCAGTTCAGCGATGCCGGCGAAGATCTGCGTTCGGTTCATCAGGTTCAGATCGAGGCAACTGAGAAATATCTGACTCTGATCAAAAAAACCGATGAGGCTTTTGAAAATCTGATCGACTATTTCCAGGATGAGGATGAAAAGACCATCATTCTGATGTTTGGTGATCATCAGCCTGCAGAATATATCACCAACTCTGTTCTGCGTGTTTTAGGAGAAGACACAGCCACGCGAAACGATACAACGGACAAACTGAAAACCAGCTACGAAGTGCCGTTTGTCATGTGGGCGAATTACGACATCGAGGAAAAAGAAGTCGATGCGATCAGTACCAATTATTTGAGTGGTCTGCTGATGGATACTGCCGGACTTGAAAAGACCGGTTATCAGAGCTGGCTGGAAAAACTGCAGCAGCAGTATCCGGTTGTGACAGCGAACTTCTATCAGGGAACAGATGGCACATTTCAGCAGTGGAGCAATGAAAAACAGAACGGTATTTTGAATGATTATGCAATTTTGCAGTATAATAATCTTGTTGATAAAAAACATCGGATAAAAAATTTCTTTGCAGATATCAGTGAAAAGGCTCTGGAATAATTCAAAAGTGCATGCATGCAGGTATTGACAAACAAAGGCTTCCGTATTATATTTTTTACATATTGTTGTCTGACAGAGCAGCGTGCTAAAGTTGCAGATATAAAAAGGAATCTGTCAGCAGCATATTCTGCAGGTGTTCATGCAAGTGAACAGGAAAGGAACGTACCGATGAATAAAAAACCATTTGTGACTTACGATAAGCTTCAGGAAATTGTAAAAGAATTTCCGACACCGTTCCATCTTTACGATGAAAAAGGCATCCGCGAAAATGCGAAAGCTTTAAAAGAAGCCTTTGCATGGAACAAGGGATATAAAGAATATTTTGCAGTCAAGGCAACGCCAAACCCGTTTCTGATCCAGATTTTAAGAGAATACGGCTGTGGCTGCGACTGTTCTTCCATGACAGAGCTGATGCTCTCCAAAGCGATCGGTGCAACCGGAGATGACATTATGTTTTCTTCCAACGATACACCGGAACAGGAGTTTGCTTATGCAGCATCTTTGAACGGTATCATCAACCTGGATGATATCACGCACATTGAAAAAGTGGAGAAAGCTGTTGGAAGGCTGCCGAAAAAGATGAGCTGCCGCTACAATCCGGGAGGAATCTTTAAGATCAGCAATGACATCATGGATAACCCTGGCGACTCCAAATACGGTATGACAACAGAACAGATCTTCGAAGCATTCCGTATCATGAAAGCAAAAGGTGTGGAAGAGTTTGGTATCCATGCATTTTTGGCAAGCAATACGGTCACAAATGATTATTATCCGCTGCTGGCTCAGAAACTGTTCGAACTGGCAGTACGCCTGAAAGAAGAAGTTGGTGTACACATCGGATTTATCAATCTTTCCGGTGGTGTCGGTATCCCTTATCGCCCGGATCAGGAGCCAAATGACATCCGCGTGATCGGAAAAGGCGTGGAGAAAGTATATAATGAGATTCTGGTTCCGGCAGGCATGGGTGATGTGGCGATCTACACAGAACTTGGCCGTTTTATGATGGGACCTTATGGCTGTCTGGTAACAAAGGCGATCAACGAAAAGCACACCTACAAAGAATACATTGGTGTGGATGCGTGTGCGGTAAATCTGATGCGTCCGGCGATGTACGGTGCTTATCATCATATCACGGTTATGGGCAAAGAAGATCAGCTATGCGACCATATGTACGATGTAACCGGTTCTCTGTGTGAGAATAACGATAAGTTTGCAATCGACCGTATGCTGCCGAAGGTAGATATGGGAGATCTTCTGGTTATCCATGATACCGGTGCACATGGATTTTCCATGGGATATAATTACAACGGCAAATTGAAATCTGCAGAAGTTCTGCTCACAGAAGACGGAGAGGCAAAACTGATCCGCCGTGCAGAGACACCGAAAGATTATTTTGCAACCTTCGACTGCTTTGACTTTTACAAAAAAGTATTGGAGTAATCGATAATTTTACCATGGAGAGAATAAAATGGCAAAATGGATCAAGGTACTGACCGGATGCGTGGTCGCTGTTCTGGTATTCTTTTTGAATGGGATTGAAGCAGGAGAACATCTTCCGGAAAACAGAAAATAGAAAAATCAGCCAGACGCTTTAGACGCAGAGCCAAAGCCACAGATGTGACAGGGAACTGCATCTGAAGCGTTTTCTGTTTGCTAAATCAGATGTGAGAGGACTTTCGCTTCTAAAGACGGCGAGCAACAAGCTTGTATCCGTGTCGGGATTCGCTCTGGTATTCTTTAAGATTTATGTTATAATAAAGCAAAAGTGCATGCCAGGTTTCGTGTGCGTTCAATGGAAGAATCATTTAGGACAATAAGCGGGAATCCTCGGCAATTCAATTACCGAGATGAAAGTGCAGGAGTGTGCATGTCTGCATATTGAA
>ERZ838118.987-NODE-987-length-37027-cov-4.370145_pt1 | contig 37027 bp, 41 predicted proteins | sample MGYA00519863_ERZ838118 | MGnify/ENA primary metagenome ERZ838118 (study PRJEB31850, sample SAMEA3708827) | human gut metagenome | biome: human gut; feature: human-associated habitat; material: faeces | place: China | collected 2014 ...
TCTGTTAAATATTTTCTCAAATGATCAGTTGTCATATGCGTAAAATGTTTATCTGTTCGATTATCTAACATTTCAAGTGTTGATTTATAGTATTTTATCGTTCTAACAGAACAGCCTTCAATTTCTTTAGATGAGATAAACTTTTCTATTAATTCAGCATTTGAATAATCAAATATCTCTTCAAAATTTTCATTTTTTATTGAAATATCAACATTATCTAAGCATTGAGTTAATGCTTTATGCAATATTTCCATTTGTGCGTTATCTAAATAACGTAATAACTTTTGTTCAATTTCTTTTATAATAGATTCTTTCATGTTGGTAACCTCCGTTACCAACATCATCTACTACCCTTTTTCTATTATTTAATTTTAAATGTTATCCAAAATATTTTTGCATTAAACTATCGAATAATTCCTGTGTTTTTTTTAGTGATTTTTGAACTTCTAATCTTGATTTATCGACTTCTTTTACGAAGTCAGCAAACTGATTTTGAAGTTCAATTGGTGGAACATATATTTCTGTCGCTTTTATCTTTGACAGTAATAAATTAGGTTGCGCAGATGAGCTTTCAACTAGATACATTCTTGTATTAATTCTATAACACCATTTCAAAAATTCCGGATTCAATAGATCTTGATTAAGTTTTAATAAGGCAACGCTTTTTTGTAGTAACGTATGTTTGGTTCTTTTATCTGTCGCAATTGCTGATTTACCAATTGTAGCCCCTGTGTTAACGATAAGAAAATCACCAACTTCAACATTACATCGCCTATAATCTTTTTCAAAATCATCAACACTTATTTCTGGAGCATTTTCGTAATGAACTTTATCATCATATATTTCCCTTGCACCTACAAAATACCTATTTGATCCTTGAATTAAACTACATCCGCCATGCTTACAATAGCACTTGTCTCAAATCCGTATCTTTCTTTGATTTCATCAAGTGCACTTACTTTGCCGCCAAGTCCTACTTCCATACGGTTAAGAGAAACCATAAGTCCGATAATTGTTACATCTGCTGCACCACGAACCTTAGGAACTGTCTCTTCCATTGATTTTCCTGATGTTGTAACATCTTCTATCATAATGACTCTGTCGCCATCCTGCAGCTTGCTTCCAAGGAAGCCTCCCTTATCAGCTCCATGGTCTTTTTCTTCTTTACGGTCAGAGCAATAACGCACTTCTTTTCCATAAAGTTTTGCATATGCAACTGCTGTTACAACACTGATTGGAATTCCTTTGTATGCAGGTCCGAAAAGCACATCAAAATCATCACCATATGTCTCATGAATTGCCTTTGCATAGTATTCACCAAGCTTCATAAGCTGTGTTCCTGTAACATATGCTCCCGCATTCATAAAAAATGGTGATTTTCTTCCGCTCTTTAATGTAAAATCGCCAAATTTTAAAACATGGCAATCAACCATAAAATCTATAAATTCCTGCTTATACTGCTCCATTGTATCTTAAACCTCCTGTTTACGTGAATTCTTTATTATTAATAAATTTTCCCATTTGCTTTTATTTTACCATAAAAATTTATTGGTTTCAATGTGTATTTATATTGTCCACACATCTTGCAGGATATATATATTTGCATATGATAAAGTTCATCTGATTTTCAAGGGGCAAAAAAGTAGTTGTGCTACGAAAACTTGCGATGTCAGTAGCCGGTGGAGTCTCATGTATGTGCTCCACTTTTTACTTATTTAAACAATATATTTTGATATTCTCATCATATTTTATAGCAAAAACTTCTATTACTACTTCTTTCTAACGAAATAAACATGTCTTATATATTTTTCTCAAGATATTCCACAATATCCCCCCACCGACACTAATTCCTTTATTTTCTGGTCTGGTATTTCTATATCAAATTCATCTTCAAATGCTACTACGACATTAATAACATCCAAAGAGCTCAATCCCAAATCCGTTACAAGACTCGATTATTCCTCGTTCGGATAAATTTCTGCAATTATAATTCCATTTTCTTCATATACAAGTACTTCCTGTATCTCATCATATTTCAGAAAATCTGCTTCCAGTTCTTTCGGTGATACATTTTCTCCATTACTAAGAATTATTAAGTTCTTGCACCTGCCTGTAAGCGTAAGGAAACCTTCAGTGTGTCCGAACTAATTGCTCTTGCTGATATATTTAATGTTGATTTCAATGCTTTTTTTGTTAATCTGCAAAACAAAAACACCCAACAGTAGAAATAGCACGAAAACGCACTATCCCTACTGCTGGGTGTTTTATATATGTTATGATCACATTAGTTATTCTGCTCTGCTCAAGATTATCCTTCCATCCATTTTACTTGTCAACTCCTAATTCAAATTTCCATATATTTTATACTATTAATTTTCTTTTTTCTCAATCATTTTGGAATGGCATTTCCATATTTCTGATACACTCCCTTTTCTTCCGATATATCAATATAAACACAAGATTGCAAAAAGGAGATACTCACATATGAATACTATATTTTCTATTACCGAAAACTACCTGGACTATTGTAAAACACAAAAAATGCTTGATAAGAAAACGCTAAAAGCATATAGCACCGATTTAAGTCAATTTGTTTCTTTTTTCAACAACTCCGATATACATACTATATCCATAACCGATATAGAAAAATATATTGGATACCTGCATCAGAACTTCAAACCCAAAACAGCCAAAAGAAAGCTTGCTTCTATAAAAGCTTTTTATAACTTTCTTGAATATAAAGATTATATTGAACAAAACCCTTTTAATAAAATTAAAACAAGCTTTCGTGAACCAATCATACTACCTAAAACAATCCCACTTTATATAATGGAAAATTTACTTGCAGGCATGTATAAGGAATTTTCTCTTGCCCATACCAACTATCGTAAGAAGCGCACTCTTCTTGACATTGCAATATGTGAAACATTATTTTCTACCGGTATGAGAATTTCTGAACTATGTAATTTAAAAAGCTCAGATGTTGACCTTCACGATGCAACAATCCGCATATATGGAAAAGGTTCAAAAGAACGAATGATACAGATTGGAAATAGTGACGTCATAAAAATGCTTAAAAAATATGCAGAAGAATATATATCCGAAATAAATAAATGCGGATATTTCTTTGTTAATCCTAATGCAACCTCAATTTCAGATCAAGCCATTAGACGCATGATTAAGAAATACTGTTCTCTATCGTCTATTGACTTAAACATAACTCCACATATGTTTCGCCACACATTTGCTACAAGCCTGCTTGAAGCAGATGTGGATATTAGATACATTCAAGAAATGCTTGGACATAGTTCAATCACTGTAACTGAAATTTATACACACGTTGCTCTTTCAAAGCAACGAGATATACTTACTGCAAAACACCCTAGACAGAATTTTAAAATTTAGTTCTCCTAATATATGTGATGGATAATTTTTAGTTATCCGTCGGTTTGAATAACAATTATTTGTAATTGGAGGTATATTTATGGAAAATCCTAATATTTCTGTTATTGTTCCCATATATAATGGCGAAAATTATATTAAAAGATGCATAGAATCAATACTTAATCAATCATATAAAAATATAGAAATCATACTTATCAATGACAATTCTACAGATTCCACAAATAAAATTATTGCGAAATATTTAGCATTGCCTAATGTGAAAGCGATTATTAATAATCAAAGGATTGGTCCAGCAGAATCAAGGAATATTGGTTTGAGTAAAGCAAAATCCCCATATATTCTTTTTCTTGATTGCGATGATTGGATTGATTTAAATTGTATTGAAAGAGCAATAACTATTCTTGATAGTGATTCAACAATCGATATTGCAATATGGGAAATAAAGACAGCATATTATTCAAACAATTTTTCAGTACGATATCAATATCAGTATAATAATATTTTGGATAATAAAATGGCATTGAATTTATTATCCCACACATTTGAAAATGAATATTTTATAAGTCCACTTTTGGGTTGCAAAATATTCAGAAAACAATTATTAGATAATTATAAAATAAAGTTTCCTGATACAATATATGAAGATGATATGTTTACTTTTTTATCAATATTATATTCAAAAAAAGTAGCATTGATTACTGGATGTAATTTATATTACTATCAGCATTTTGAATCACTAACACATCACTTTGGTGAAAAAAATATCACTGATTTCTTTGAGACATTTAAAAAGCTTTATAAGTTTATAGATCATTCTTCTAAAGAATACTACCATAAATATTTATATAAGAGTTTTTCGTCAATGATTAGATGTATGGAAAACAATATTACTGATAAAGATATTTTATCGAAATACAAATCCATAATATTTAAATCATTTTATAAATATATTAATATAAATGAGTATTTTACTTATTCCTTTGATATTACAATATAGATTGTTTCCAATCTATATTGTAATATTTTTCACAAGTAATTCAAAATATTTATTATCAAACTCAACAAGTGATTTTTGTGGATCTATTTTTAAAAACGCATTCCTAATATGTTTTAATACAAAAAAATTCTTATTTTGTATTAATATATCCGCATTTTTTTCTAAGTATTCATTAATAATTTCAGCCGATTTTATGCTGTGTATTTTACCCAATGCTTCGACAATACTTGCAATAGTATAAATATTATTTTCACGTTTGAATTGTAAAATAAGAGCATCTTCTGCAATATATAATTTTTTCTCTCCAACGATATCTGCCATATGCTCTCTAATGTAATTATTATCCGATAAAATAGCATTAGTAATATATTCATTTATCTTTTCTGAATTAGTTTTTAACAAAAAAGCTTCCAATTTATATCTATTTAAGTCTATATTTGTTGACTTTGAACGCTGAAAATATCCGATAATCCATTTTAATGATATATTTAACAGACATCCATGTTCTGCAAGTTTTATGGCTAAATCCGTTTTATATTGTAACAATGTTTTATTATCTATATTAATACAGGTGTCATTTTGAATAAATTCGTCAATATATCTTATAATTTCATCAATATCAGAAACTCTAAGGAGTAATTCACTGAATAAATTGAACATTGAGTCCATATTTTCTTTTACTTTATTTGTTTCACTAAATAATATTTTATCAAAATCCCATATGGCATCAACAATTTCCTTTTTTGAAATATTATCTTGTATTGAATTGTCTAATATTGAACTATATATTTTGATTTGTTGTTCGGTGAATAGATGATTTATAAAATAAAGAAATTCATCAATATCCTGATATCCTATTAATTGATTATCCGTAATAATGTTTTTAAATATATTTTTATATTGATTTGCTTTTAGCCGAGATAATAATTCTTCTGCTAATGATTTTAAATTATTTTTATCATATTCTATATATTGCAAATGCTGAATATCAAAAGGTGTACATGATTCCTTTTCTTTTATTATAAATACATTTTCAAACTCTTTTATAGTATGGGTAACTCCTAATTCATAAAAAACATTTGCATTAGTTTCAGAAATATCAACAATTATGTATTGTGATTCAGCAATCCCATTCAAAATTAAATTAATGATAGGAACAGATGCAGAATGATTCTTATCAACACGAATGCAACTATATCCTTCTTTTTCAAAATAAAGTGAGATGGTATCATAAACATTGTTATAAGAATCGGAAAATGGCATAGCAAAAAAGCATTGATTTTCCCGTGTTTTAACTTTTGCTTTGGTTATTTGTTTTGGATAAAATATTTGATTCATATACTATTCCTTTCTGTTATTCAAACCGACGGATAACTAAAAATTATCCTTTAGATATATTATACTATATAACACGCTAATTTTCATTCTTATTTTACAAAAAAATGTACCATTACATATAACAATGGCCAAGTTGGTGTCACCCAATTATGCAGCAGCACCAACCGCATTTAACGATGCCTTTTTTCACTTTTTCTTACTATTTCATCATTACAGAATGCCTCTTGATTAATACTGTTCTCCGCCCTATTACACTCTTCCTGCCATACCTTACAATTATCATCCATCTTAGAGCATTCTGTACTAATGCCTCATCTTCTTCATAATCCTTCGACTCCTCATCAGATATACTTTTCGTTCCTGCAGCCACCGCAACATCAATTTTATTTATTACTTGCATTGCAAGCACCTCCACCAGCCTGAATTGCAGCTAACATACTTCCCACCATAGTCATAACTTCCTTATTGGCTTCCTGTCGTGCTTCTTCTTTTGCAGCATACCTGATTCTTTCCTCAATTGCATCCATATCTTCTGTTGATACATATTGCAGTGTCTTCTTTTTCCCTTGTTTCCAGATATGGATCTTCCTGTATACGCATAACTCTCTCATAATAATAATTGATTGCTTCAATCACGAACCTGTTTTATGACTTAAATCTTTCCCCCACATCTTTGCTGTGAAGGCTCTCCCATGCCATAATATCGGATTCCTTATCTATATTAAATCGTATATTCTGGTTTTTATTCATATAATCACCTGTTCCTTTCTTTTTTCTCCAAATTTAAACATAAAAAAATCCATGTATCTGCTTAATTACAAACACATGGATTTTTTAAGTTCTCTGAGATTCTTATAAAAATCTTTCCATAAACTGTGCAGGAGACATTATCTCAGGCTTCTCAACATCTATATCTGAAAAATCCTTATCTCCTGTTACAAGAATATCAACATCTTCAATAATTGCTGTGTAAAGAACCGGGTAGTCCTTTACATCCCTAATATCAAAGAGTCCGCTTTCTATCGTCTCCGGCGTATAAACATATTCAAAACTCATCATCATAAGTAATTTGTTAATTGCAATCTCCTTACTAGGAAACTTTCTCCTTACGACACTCTTTAATTCATCTACAACATAAGATGACAATACAAGCTGATGGTGTGTGAATATATAATTCATCATCGCATTCATTTTAGCTCCAGGAAAAAGCAATACTGATATCAGAATATTAGTATCAAGCATAATTCTCATCTACTTCACCACGCTTTCTTCCCTGAGTTCCTTTATCATTGCCATCACATCATCATCATCTTTAAGTCCAAGCCTTTCTGCCTCTCCTGCAAATGCTTTCTGTGCTTCCAAAAGTGCATCCATCGAAGAATTCATCATATATATTCTTCCAGACTCCTCTACAAACAATATCTTATCACCATTCTTAATTCCAAGTTTCTTTCTGATTTCAATAGGTATAGTAACCTGACCTTTTGATGTTACTTTTGCTAATTCCATATAAAAACCTCCATTCTCAAGTAATATATTCCTTACTTTCCTTACAACATAATTATATCCAGTTTTCATAATTTTATCAACCTTAATCATATATATTCCGAAAGATAGATACTTCAAAATCCAATATAAAAAAATCCATGTATTTGCTTAATTACAAACACATGGATTAGTTACTTATTTTACACAGCCTGTTATTTCCGCTATATCTTTAATTCCATTTTTTTCCATAAATGACTGTATTCCTTCAATCACCTTGATGGTTGTCATAGGGTCGTTGAAATTGGCTGTTCCAACTGCAACCATCGTTGCACCTGCCATTATGAACTCTAATGCATCTTCGGCACTTGCAATTCCACCCATTCCAATTATCGGAATGTTTACCGCATTGGCAACCTGATATACCATTCTTACGGCAACCGGCTTAATTGCAGGACCTGAAAGACCGCCTGTTTTATTAGCAACCGCAAATGTACGTCTGTTGATATCAATCTTCATGCCTGTAAGCGTATTTATAAGTGATACAGCATCCGCACCGCCGGCTTCAACAGCCTTTGCCATCTCTGTAATATCTGTTACATTAGGACTTAATTTCATTATTATAGGTTTTTTTGATACCCTTTTAACAGCACTTGTTATCTCCATTGCTGACTCAGCTCTCTGTCCAAATGCAATTCCGCCCTCTTTTACATTTGGGCATGATATATTAATTTCAAGCATGTCAACAGGTGCTTCTGAAAGTTTTTCAACAGCATCAATGTAATCTTCTTTGCTCTTTCCGCAGACATTTACAATGATTTTCGTATCATATTTTTTAAGAAATGGAATGTCTCTTGTTAAAAATGTATCAAGCCCCGGATTCTGAAGTCCGATTGCATTAATCATCCCACCGTACGTTTCTGCTATTCGTGGAGTTGGATTGCCAGGCCATGGCACATTAGCAACACCTTTTGTTGTCACAGCACCAAGTCTGTTAAGGTCAACATATTCACTGTATTCCATGCCTGAACCAAATGTTCCGGAAGCAACCGTAACCGGATTTTTAAATGTAACACCGGCAATATTTACTGACATATTTACTGATTCTGCTGGCATTATATCTCCACCTCCTTAGCATTAAATACAGGACCTTCTTTGCAAACCCTCTTATTATGGACTTTTGAATGGTCATCAATATCTTTTGATTTGCATACACATGCAAGACATGCACCGATTCCGCATGCCATTTTTTCTTCTAATGAAATATAACACTCAATATTATTTTCGAGAGCATAGGCTTTTATCGCACGAAGCATTGGCATTGGTCCGCAGGCGTATATAACATCACCCTTAATATTATGTGCTTTCACAGCATCAAGAACATTTCCTTTTGTTCCACAGCTTCCGTCTTCTGTCGCAATTGTAACTGTTCCGTATTTTTCAAATTCTTCATTAAGAAACAGCTCATCTTTGTATCCAAGAACTATCTGTTTTTTGCAGTTCAACTGTTTTGCAAGTTCAAGCATAGGCGGAATTCCGATACCACCACCGAAAATTATTGCATCTTTTGAAGCATATGTGGCATTGACATCATATCCATTGCCGAGAGGTCCCTGAATTGAGAGGCTCTCTCCTTCTTTCATTGATGAAAATTCTTTTGTTCCCGCACCAACTGTTCTATATACAATTCTTAACTTGTTATCGACTATTGCACATATACTGATTGGACGTGGAAGAAGCCTTGAACCGTCAGTGCTGTATACTGATATAAACTGTCCCGGTTTTGCTGCCTTTGCAATATCTGATGTCTCAAACCATATCTCATATACCCCGGTCCCAAGACAGCCTGTTTTTATTATCTTAGCATTTTCTCTAAATGACATAAGAAATTCTCCTCATTAATTATCTTTTATTTAAAGCTCCATTAATATCATTAATCATGTCTATTGCTGCCTGTCTTGAAGCATCAGCAAAGTTTGCCTCACCAAACTTAGCATATTCTTCTTTTGCATATGCTGCAATAATTCCTCTTGAGCTGTTTACTATGGCACCGAGACCGTCTTCATTAAAGAAATGCACTAAATCTTCTGCCTTTCCACCCTGGGCACCATATCCTGGAACGAGGATGAATGACTTAGGCATGACTTTTCTTAAAACTTTACCCATCTCAGGATATGTAGCTCCTACAACTGCTCCTACATAGCTGTAATCATCGCCCATGCACTGCATAGCCCACTCATTTACTTTTTCACCGACGTGTTCATAAAGAGGTCTGCCATCGATAAGTCTGTCCTGAAATTCTCCACTTGAAGGATTTGATGTCTTAACAAGTATAAATATTCCTTTTTTCTCCTCCTTGCATACTTTGAGGAAAGGATTAATTCCATCTGAACCAAGATATGGATTAACTGTTGCAAAGTCTTCATCAAATGCAGCTATCTCTTTATTTCCAACCTTAACTTTGCCAAGATGAGCAACAGCATATGCCTCTGATGTTGAGCCGATATCCCCCCTCTTGACATCACCGATTACAACCATATCTTTTTCATGGCAGTAATCTACAGTCTTCTTAAATGCAATCATTCCCGGAATACCAAACTGCTCATACATTGCAACCTGTGGTTTTACCGCAGGAACTATATCATATATATTATCAATGATAGCTTTGTTGAACTGCCATATAGCTTCTGCTGCGCCCTCAAGTGTCTCTCCATATTCTTTAAATGCAGCATCCTGAAGATGTTTTGGAACAAAGTTCATCATAGGATCAAGTCCCACTACTACAGGTGCATTCTGCTTCTTAATCTTGTCTACTAACTTGTTAATCATCGTCTAATAAATCCTTTCAATATATATTAAAGTTTAGGAACATCTTTATCTACAATACATTCACAGCCCGGTCTGTAAGAATATACTGTCTTTCCACCGGCTATTGTATAACGTACCCTTCCTTTTACAGTTTTTCCGTTAAATGGTGTATTTTTACCCATTGAAGCAAACATTGAACTGTCAATAACATATTCGTCTGCAGGGTCGATAATTGTTATATCTGCCGGTCTTCCCTCAAGAAGCGTTCCCCTGTCACTCTTTATAATCTGAGCCGGTGTGTAACTCATTCTTTCAGCCATCTGAAGCGGCGTCAAAACGCCTTTATCAACAAGCTCTGTGATTGTAAGTGCTACAGATGTCTCAAGTCCTGTAATTCCAAATGGTGCATCGACAAATGAACGCTCTTTTTCAGTCTTGTGATGTGGTGCATGGTCTGTTGAAATGCAATCCATTATTCCTGATGATAATCCCTCTTTTAACTCATCCACATCTTCCTGTTTTCTGAGTGGCGGATTCATCTTAAAATTAGCATCATCGCTTGTAATTGCGTCTTCTGTAAGCGTAAAATGATGTGGTGTAACCTCAGCTGTTACCTGAAGTCCCTCTTTCTTTGCAAGTTCAACCATTCTTACACTGTCTTTTGTTGAGCAATGGCATAAATGCAATCTGGCACCTGTATTTTTTGCAAGAAGAATATCTCTTGCAACAATTACATCCTCAACAGCATTCATAATGCCATAAAATCCCATCTCTTTTGCTTTCTCACCGGCATTCATGACGCCTCTTGCAACAAGATTCTTATCCTCACAGTGGGCAAACACAGGTATGTCAACTTCTGCGGCAAGTCTCATAGCTTGTCTTGCAACTCTGGCATTCATAACAGACTTGCCATCCTCACTTACAGCAACAGCTCCGTTTTCTTTGAGTTTTTCAAAGTCTGTAATATATTCTCCATCCTGTCCGGCTGTTATTGCAGCAATCGGAAGTACATTAATATCTGTAACTTCTTTTGCCTTATCAATTATATATCTTACCATCTCAACGCTGTCAATAGCAGGCTTAGTATTAGGCATGGCACAAACCGTTGTAAATCCACCTCTTGCAGCTGCTCTCGCACCTGTACGGATTGTCTCTTTATGCTCAAAACCAGGCTCCCTGAAATGGACATGTAAATCTATAAGTCCCGGCATTACAAACATCCCGTCTGCGTCAATAACATTTTCTGCATCATCTGTAATATTTTCTGCCACTTTAAGGATAACACCATCCTCAAAAAGAACATCCTTTACAGCATCTGTTTTGCTGGCAGGGTCTAATACCCTTCCTCCCTTAATTAACGTTTTCATTATCCTCTCCTTCCCGACACAACAATCTATTGTATCCTATTTATTATCATTCAGTACTTTTCCAAGATATTCAAATTCAAACTGGTTTGCCGGAACCGGCTTGCCAAAGTAATATCCCTGAATATAATTAACACCTATCTCCTTTAAAAGATTATATTGTTCAATATCCTCGATACCCTCAACAACAATCTGTGTTCCGATTGTCTTTGACAAATCAACAATAAGCTTTACAAAAGCCTGTGCATATTCATCTTCAACTATATCATCAATAAATGTTTTATCCACTTTTATAATATTGAGTGGAAGCTGTTTTATATAATTAAGCGATGAATATCCTGTTCCAAAATCATCAAGTGCAATTCTTGGACCGAGTGCCTTTAAACCGGAAATAATTTTAAGGACTCTCTCCATATCATTTATTGCAAATGACTCTGTTATCTCAAGAACTATATTTCTCGGATTAACACCTGTCCTGCTTAATATACGTCCGACATTCTCAACAACATTCTGCTGAAGGAGCTGTACTACGGACAGATTGACATTAATATGAAAATCCTTGTATCCTTTGTCATTCCATATCTTACACTGCCTGCATGCTTCTTCCAGCACATAATCTCCTATATCTGTTATAAGTCCGAGGTATTCAGCAAGCGGTATAAAATCCCCTGGTCCCATAAATCCGAGTGCTTTACTGTCCCATCGTACAAGTGCCTCACATGACATACATTTTTTGGTAACAGTATCAACAACCGGCTGGTAAAATACTACAAATTCATGAATCTGTGACGCAACCGCCTGCCTCATATTATTTTCTATATCAAGTCTCTGGACCGTATTGTGATTCTTGCTTCCGTCATAGAAATTATATCTGTTCTTTCCGCTTCTCTTGGCATCATACATTGCCATATCTGCCATTTTAACTATTTCATGCACGTCATCGCTGTTATCAGGAAATGTTGCAACACCCATGCTCATTGTACAGAAATATTCCGTTCCTCTCAGATACCATGGCCTGTTAAATAATGCAACGACATTTTTTATGATTTTGGAAATTCCGATAAACTGTTCAGGCTTTACTATTACAACAAATTCATCTCCGCCCATTCTGTAACAGTGTCCGCGAAGCCCCGGAATTCCCTGCAATCCGGCTGCTATCTGCTGTAATAACAAATCGCCATACTGGTGTCCCAACCCGTCATTGATATGTTTAAAATCATCAAGGTCAATAAACATTAATGCACCTTTCTGATTGGAACATACTGCATCACGGATAATATTTCTCAGGTCAAGTTCACACTTCATTCTGTTATAAAGTCCTGTGAGAAAATCATTATTTGCCTGATATTCTATCTTCTGCTGATTCTTCTTTTTCTGCGTTATATCAACAGCCGTGCATACAATAACAGCACTTCCGTCTATCCATGTCAGGTCAGAAAACTTAATTTCAAACCACAGACCTGATTCCGGATCATAATGTTCTATCGGCCTTTCTGTCTCTGTCTCTTCATCGTTTTCCGGCTTCTTGACATTATCCTGTCTTATAACTCTTTCTTTTACGCACTTTTGTATTGTACGTCTAACTTCATCCGTCTTTCTTGCCACGTCATTTTCAAAATAAATCTCATCGCCATGCTTATCAAAGACCATTATTCCGGAGCCGATACTGCTCAAAATATCCCTTAATACTTCGTAAGATGACAATAACGAATTATTAGTAACCTTCTTTTGTGCTATGCTCTGTATTATCCTTGATACATCCCTGATAAACTGCATTCTCACTTTATCGAAGCAAAGCTCATTACGGACATCAAATACAGCAAAATACATGGCACACGAATCATTGATAAATATAGGTACTACTACGCTTGACCTTACTCCGAATGCCTCAAGTGCATATTTTTCTTCTTCACTACATCTGCCTGTTGCACAACATTTTAACTCATCACTGCCTATCAAAAACTTTGATTTTGGTATATTGTTTATTTTAAGAGGCAGTTCGCCTTCACCGGCATAACTTATAACTGTATTAATCAGTTTACCATCTGTGCTTACCTGAAGCACTGCCGCATGTGAAGTACAAAGATATCTCTCTGCTTCTCTGAGTATTTTTTCAACAATCTCTGCAAATGTCTCATCAGATTCAAGCAATGAAACTATATTTGTCATCACTTCATCCTTCATAATATAATTATCCACTATACTACACTCAAACCTTCTTTTTTAAATTATGTAAGCAACCAATGTCACCAACTATGGTTTCTGTATCTTATTATATATTATTTTATCATCTTTGCAAACACCTTGTATAAAATTAAATATAATGTTATTATATCAAAGTGCATTTTTATGGGCGTTATATATTACATTTCATTTATTAAAGGATGGTTTTCTCATGGATTATATAAAATATAAGACTCCGCTTAAAGCAAGCGTTGATGAATACAAACAAATTGTTTTCTGGAACAGATTTGTAAGAAATCCTGTCGAGACTATTTTAACATGGACACCTGCCGCCATAACAATTGTTCTTATTGTACTGGGATTTCTCAATACGTACCTGGCAGTTATATATGCGGCATGCTGGGCATACCCGATTTATATATTTTTCTTCCAGTTCAAAAGCAGTGTTAATTATCACTTAAAAAACCGCGAGGCTTCTGAGAGTGCTCCATGTACAATTACACTTATGGATTCGGGAATTCTCGCTGAAATTCCTGACTATGACAAGACACTTAACTATGAATGGGATTCATTTACTACTATATATAAAAAATTCGGTTACTATATGCTTTTTGAAAATTCAAAAATGACTGTTATGCTTCGTGAAGCTGACATTCCTGAAAACCAGCGTAATGCAGCCTCTGATTTTATAAAAAGCCATGTTGATATGAATAAATGCAAAGTTTTATTTTAAAATTATATTGAAGACATGTTTTATTGAAACATGCAAAAAAACGGATTCATGCTTTATACATGCATGAATCCGTTTTTATATTTATCTTGCAAGCCAGCCGCCGTCAACAGCAACTGTGTAACCATTAACATAGTCAGAGGCTTTTGATGCAAGAAATACTGCTGCTCCCTGCATATCTTCAGGTGTTCCCCAGCGTCCTGCCGGTATTCTGTCAAGAATATCCTCGCTTCTGTCTGCATCACTTCTAAGCTGTGATGTATTATTAGTTGCCATATATCCAGGTGCTATCGCATTTACCTGAATTCCTTTTGATGCCCATTCATTTGCGAGTGCTTTTGTAAGTCCCATAACCGCACTCTTACTTGCAGTATATGCCGGAACTCGTATTCCACCCTGAAATGAAAGCATTGAGCATACATTGATAATCTTACCACCATCACCCTGTTTTACATATTGCTTTGCAAATGCCTGACAAAGTAAAAATACCATATTAAGATTAACATTAATCACTGAATCCCAGTCTTGCTTTGGCACATCAATCGCATCACATCTTTTTATTATTCCCGCATTATTAACAAGAATATCAACTCGTCCGAATGCATCAAGTGCACCTGAAAGAACTTGGTCAACACTCTCTGTCAATGATAAATCAGCAAGCACCTGTGCTGACTGTCCTCCAAATTCGTCAATTTTTGCCTGGGTTTCATCGCAATTTCTTCTTCCCACAAGAACAACTTTTGCACCAGCCTGTGCAAGAGCAATCGCCATTCCCTGTCCAAGTCCTGTATTGGCACCTGTAACAACAGCAACTTTACCATCAAGTTTAAATAAATCAAGAATCATATTTTATACATCTCCCATTATAAAATTCTAATTAAATCCAATAAGCTTATTCATAACTTTATATCCCATTCTTGAAAGCCATCTTCCGCTCTTTCCCGGAATATTTACAGAATTGCCAAGCACACTGTATCTAAGTGAACGATACAGCTTTGCATCACTTTTCTTTGCATAATTCCAAAGTTCTTCTTTCTTTTCATAATTTTCTTTTGTGCCTGATAATATAAGAAATATTGATGATACTTCCATCATTATCCTCAAATAATTACGCATATACATCCTGCATTTTTTATTCTGTACGCCGCTTTTAATAAATGAATCAATCATACGCTTTGTGACACGTATCTGCTGGTCTATTCTTGAAATCATAACTGTTTCATTGACAGACTGGTCGTCTCTTCCGATAAAATATCTATAAAAATTAGTATTAATGTAATACATTTTCTTAACATATGGAAGCGGTTCAAATACAAATATGTTATCAACATAAAACGTATGCTTAGGAAGCTGTAACGCACAATCTTTTAAAAGCTGTGTCCTGTATATAACAGAATGCATGAGTATGTACTGGTCTATTTTAAACTTACCTATATCATCCCAGCCAAACATCTGCTCAACAGGAAATACATTATCATAATGAATCACCTTTTTTCTCTTAGCACCAACTTTATCATATACATAATTGGCAATAACCATATCCGGTTCTTCGCCTTCTACAAAGTTTTTTAAAGTTGTAAGAATCTTTTTGTAACTTCTGGTATCTACCCAGTCATCGCTGTCAACCACCTTAAAAAACTTTCCTGTGGCATGTGCAAGTCCTGTATTCACAGCCTGTCCATGTCCGCCATTTTCCTGATGAACAGCTTTTACTATAGTAGGATACATCTTGGCATATCTGTCTGCTATTTCTGCAGTATCATCCTTTGTCGAACCATCATCAACAATTATAACTTCTACATCCTCACCGCCAATAAGAACTGACTTAATACATTTTTCCATATAATCCGCTGAATTATAGCATGGAATGGCAAATGATAATAATTTCATATCTAAACATAAATCCAAGGTTGTGCCCCGGTTTATTCCTCCTTTTTACATCCTCTCAGGACATTCTATTCCAAGCAAATCTATACAGCTTAAAAGAATATCCTTCGTAAGTGAAATCAATGATATATAGCTTTCTTTTCTTTCTTTATCCTGCTCCGCAAGTATCTTTGTATCATGATAAAATCCATTAAAAACATTTGAAATCTCATAAATATACTGACAGATTTTATGAGGTGCTTTATCCATGTAAGCAGCTTCCATCACATCAAGATATTTTACAAGTGCCAGTTCAAGATTCTTCTCAGAAGCACTCACCGGTGGAAGCAATTTAAGATTGTCTGTCTTACCACCCTCTGCTGCATATTTTGCAAGAATTGATTTAATTCTTACTATTGTATAGAGAATATATGGACCTGTATTTCCCTCAAATGAAGTAAATCTTTCAACATCAAACACATAATCTTTTGAAGCCTGATTAGAAAGATCACCATACTTTAATGCTGCAAGTCCGACTATACGTGCAGTATCTCTGGCTTCTGCTTGATCCATTGTCCTGTTTTCAGTTATTTTTCCATAAACAGCATCCTGAATATCTGCTATAAGATTTTCAAGTCTCATAACGCCACCAGAACGTGTCTTAAACGGCTTTCCATCATTTCCGTTCATTGTGCCGAAGCCCAGAAATGTCATATCAGCGTCAGACTTTACAATTCCAGCCTTTTTCGCAACTCTGAACACCTGTGTAAAATGAAGCTCCTGACGTTTGTCTGCAAGGTAAATATATGAATCAGGATGATACAGTTTTTCTCTTTCTACAAGTGTAGCAAGGTCCGATGTCGCATAAAGTGCTGCACCATCTGACTTTCTTATGATACATGGAGGAAGTTCCTTCGTATCTGTGTCTTCCTGTATATCAACAACTGTCGCTCCCTGGCTTTCATATGCAAGTCCACTGTCTATCATTGACTGTATCATATCAGGAATGTATGGCTGTGCATCACTTTCACCTTTCCAAAGGTCAAAATGAACATTAAGATTATCATAATTTTTCTTCAAATCAGCCTTTGATACATTCATTATATGATGCCATATAGCAGTACATGCTTTATCGCCACTCTGAAGTTTCAATGTTGCTTCATGGGCTCTTGCAAGAAATGCTTCATCATCTTTTGACTTTGCACTTGCTGTCGGATATATTTCTTCAAGTTCTGATATTGTGAATGGTGGTTCAGCTGGGTATTCACCTGTGTAATTCTCATCAAAATACGGAAGCTCAGGCTTTCTGTCCCTTAACTCTTCTATAATAAGTCCCATCTGAAGACCCCAGTCTCCAAGATGTACATCTCCAATTACATTATTGCCTGCATATTTCTGAATTCTTTTAACACTCTCGCCGATTACTGCCGAACGAAGATGTCCAACATGAAGAGGTTTCGCCGCATTAGCTCCACCATAGTCAACTATTACAGTCTTATTAGTCACTTGTGGCTCATATCCGAATTTTTCTTTTTCAGACATGCTGTTCACAAAATCAGCAATATATCCTGCTGATATATTGATATTAATAAATCCAGGCTTTACACTCTCAACCTTTTCAAACATTGAGCTGCCTGATAATTTTTCTACTACCTCATCTGCAATCATAAATGGTGCTTTCTTGTATGCTTTTGCTGCCGCCATCGCACCATTGCACTGATATTCGCATAAATCAGGTCTGTTGGATATTGTAATCTTTGCATATGATGCGTCATATCCACATTCCTCAAATGCTTTGCTGACAACATCACCAATATGTTCTATAATTGTTTTCATATATAATTATGCCTCCTGGTATATGATTTTTTCAAGAAAAAGTGCGTAACTTTCTGCCGGAAGTGACATCTGTACATCTTTGCCATCCATAATATCTCTTACTGCTTCAGGCTTCTTTAATCCATTGCCAACATCGAGCAGCATACCAATCATATATCGTGCCATATTATGTAAAAAATCATTGGCAGATATTATTATCTTTACTTTATCGCCATTTTCCACTATATCAATTGAATTAATTGTACGTACAGTTGATTTACTCTTCTTAGCAGTTGTAAATGCTTTAAAATCATGCTCGCCGGCAAAATACCCGGCAGCTTTTCTCATCGCTTTAAAATCAGGCTTCTCAAATGTATTATATCTGTATCTTCTCTCAAATACATCAGCCACATCACCTGTGTCAAGCTGGTATACATATACCTTTCCTTTTGCATTAAGCTGACTGTGAAATCTTTCCGGCACAACCTCTGCTGATATAACAGCAATGTCCCTTGGAAGGTATCTGTTGAGATAATTTTTCACTTCATAAGGTTTCTTTTGCTCATCAAGCTTGAAATTGATAACCTGACCTCTTGCATGGACGCCTTTTTCTGTCCTGCATCCGCAAAATATCTGGATTTCCTCACCCGTCATCTTTCTTAATATCTCAGCAATCTTATATTCAATCGTATTGATGGACTCATCCTTTCCCATACGCTGCCATCCGTCGTATCTTGTTCCATCATATTGTATTACCAGTTTATAATTATACATATTTATTCCTATTCTTCTAATACTTTCTGAACCACTTCAAGAATAACGTCACTCTCGAATGGTTTCTGAATAAAGTCTGATGCACCTTTCTTTAATGCTTCAACCATATTGTTTTTCTGTCCTGCAGCTGTTACCATGATAACTTTAGCCTCTTTATCATAATCCATAATCTCGCCAACTGCATCTATTCCGTCAAGAACCGGCATTGTTATATCCATAGTGACTATATCAGGATGTAATTCTTTGTATTTATCAACGCCTTCTCTTCCATTAACTGCTTCATCTATAATTTCATGTCCAGCCTTTTCAAGCATATTTCTTAAAAATCTTCTTGATGTCTTTGAATCATCTACAATTAATATCTTTGCCATAACAAATCTCCCTCTGCATTAAACACAATTAGTTTTTATAGTTTTTAAACGTACCTTGTCAGATACTGACATAATCACATTAAACTCAGTTCCGTCAATTTCCATTGTCACAACATAAAATCCATTATCGCCGGATATGCTGGCATCACCATAAAATACAGGCGGTCTTAATATCACCTCAATTTCCTGATCACTCAGCTTTGTTGCGAACATTCCGTTAGTACAGTTGATAAACTCGCATATTGCATCATATGCATCCGAATCAAATTCATCAAAATCAACTTGTGCAAATCTTGATGCAACCTTTATAAGTGCGTCATCGCTTCCGCCTATTGCAAAAAATACTTCTTCATCGCCATCCATCATCTGGCATCCGACAAAGTGCTCACGATGATTATCTTCAAGATTAACCTGCAAAAGACTTACATCTTCTCCCATATAGTATCTCATGCTCTTTAAAACGCACTGTAACTGCTGGACATATTTGTCGTTTTTCATAGGCACAAATATCGATACCATATTGTCAAGATTGCCCTCTTTTAATGCTTTTAATTCCGCATCAGTAAAATTAGCACCGTTGCGGTTCTTTGCTATATAACTGCTTAGTAAAATATCTCCCATAGGACCCCTCCAGGTTTCTAGTCTTTTCTTTTTCACGACTCCATTGAAAAATCAATATAACATAATAAGTATACCCTAAATAGTAAAAAAATCAAGAAAAAGAGAGTTCAAATTGAACCCTCTTTTTCACAATTACACAATAATTATTAATTTATTTATCTTCAACACTGTAGTTAGGAGCTTCCTTTGTGATATGAATATCATGTGGATGACTCTCTCTTAATGCTGCTGATGACATCTTAATAAACTGACCAGTCTCCTGAAGTACAGGAATTGTAGGTGCTCCACAATAGCCCATACCTGAACGGAGACCACCCATAAGCTGGAATATTGTATCTTCAACAAGTCCCTTATATGCAACTCGTCCTTCAACGCCTTCCGGAACCAGCTTCTTTGCACCTGTCTGGAAATATCTGTCTTTACTTCCGTTTTCCATAGCTGCGATAGAACCCATGCCTCTGTATACTTTGTATTTTCTTCCCTGGAACAACTCAAATGTACCAGGTGCTTCATCACATCCTGCAAGAAGACTTCCGAGCATACATACATTACCACCGGCTGCAATAGCCTTAACAATATCACCTGAATACTTGATACCACCATCAGCGATAACAGGAATTCCATACTTCTTAGCTTCTTCATATGCACTCATAACAGCTGTAACCTGAGGCACACCAATACCCGCTACAACTCTTGTTGTACAGATAGAACCAGGTCCGATACCAACTTTGACAGCATCTACACCAGCCTCACAGAGAGCTTTTGCAGCTGCTCCTGTTGCAATATTACCTGCAATAACCTGTAAATCAGGGAATGCTGACTTAATATTCTTTAATGTTGTAATAATATTCTTTGAATGACCATGTGCTGAGTCAATAACAATACAGTCAACCTTTGCATCAACAAGAGCCTGTACTCTATCCATAACATTAGATGTTATGCCCACTGCAGCACCTGCAAGAAGTCTGCCCTGTGAATCATGTGCTGATGCCGGATACTTAATCTGCTTTTCAATATCCTTAATTGTGATAAGCCCTCTTAATTTGAAATCATTATCAACAATAGGAAGCTTTTCTTTTCTTGCCTTTGCAAGAATCTTCTTTGCTTCATCAAGTGTAATTCCAACTGGTGCAGTAATAAGATTCTCACTTGTCATACATTCACTGATTGGACGGTCGAAATTTTCTTCAAACTTTAAGTCTCTGTTTGTGATGATACCAACAAGCTTACCGTTATCATCTGTAATAGGAACGCCTGAAATTCTGAACTTACCCATAAGGTCATTTGCATCCGCAAGTGTATTATCAGGATGAAGATAAAATGGGTCTGTGATTACACCGTTTTCTGAACGCTTAACCTTATCAACCTCTTCTGCCTGCTGCTCGATAGACATGTTTTTATGAATAATACCGATACCGCCCTGTCTTGCCATGGCAATTGCCATTCTATGTTCTGTTACTGTATCCATTCCCGCACTCATAAGCGGAATGTTAAGCTTAATATTCTTTGTAAGCTGTGTTGATAAGTCAATCATGTTAGGTGTTACTTCTGAATACTGTGGTACTAATAACACATCATCAAATGTAATTCCTTCGCCAATAATTTTACCCATTGTAATCTTTATCCTCGCTTTCTTTTATATTATCTTTATGTTGCAAAAATATCCGAATACTTATTCGTTTCGGATATCTCTTTCGGCGTACATCTTCGTCCGCCCTTGCTATAATATTATCAGACAATATAACAAATAGCAAATAGAAAGTCAAGAAATTTTTTCTCATCTTTCCATTTGCTATTGTATTAAAAAACATTGTATATTTTATCAGTCAACCTTATATGACTGCTTAGGGACTGTTTCTTTTACCGCTTCAAGCATTGACTCTGACGGTTCTATGAGTAGTCTCTCCATCTCATTATTTACATTAAATGTATAAATGACAACAGCTTCATTCCCTTCATTGGAAGTATAATCATGTGTTCTTAACTGTCTGTGTTCCATTCTCAAAGCATCCTGGCTTCCTGTCTTTGCAACAAGCTCAGCTTTACTTAAATCGTAGACACCACATCTTTTTCTTCTTGTTCTTGCCATAATCCTGTCTACTGTAAGTTCTCCGTCAACAAGTGAATACTCATATTCCGCATTGTAATATCTGAATACAAAAACAGTAAACACTACAAGTACAACAAATAACAGAAGACCGAATGCATGTGTCTGTGGAATTGTTGTAACCGCAAGAATACATGCTATTATCATTATTATTTTAAAAATAAGTGCATTCTTAGGTGCTTTTACCTTTATTATCTGCTCTGTTGAAACATTATACATATTTTACATCATTCCCATTCCGGCACCACCTGCTGGCATTGCTGGAGTATCTTCTTTAATAGTTGCAACAACTGATTCTGTTGTAAGAAGTGTAGATGCAACACTTGTAGCATTCTGTAATGCACTTCTTGTAACCTTTGCAGGGTCAAGGATACCTGCATCAATCATATTTACATATGTTTCATTTAACGCATCAAAACCTGTACCCACTTCTGATTCTCTTACGTTGTTGATAATAACCGCACCTTCAAGACCGGCATTAGCTGCAATATGGAAGAGTGGAGCTTCAAGAGCCTTGAGAATAATCTCAGCACCAGTCTTTTCATCGCCAGAAAGTGTCTTAGTAAGTTTTTCAACTTCCTTAGATGCATGGATATATGCTGAACCACCACCTGAGATAACACCTTCTTCAACTGCTGCCTTTGTAGCTGCAAGAGCATCTTCAAGTCTTAACTTATTCTCTTTCATTTCTGTTTCTGTAGCTGCACCGACACGGATAACAGCAACACCGCCAGAAAGTTTTGCAAGTCTTTCCTGAAGTTTTTCTTTATCAAAATCAGATGTTGTCTCTTCAAGCTGAGCCTTAATCTGTGCAATTCTTGCCTGAATATCTTCCTTGTTGCCTTCGCCGTCAACGATTACAGTATTTTCCTTCTGAACCTTAACTGACTTAGCACGTCCAAGCATATCCATTGTTGTATCTTTAAGTTCAAGTCCAAGTTCTTCTGAAATAACCTGACCACCTGTAAGAATTGCAATATCCTTTAACATTTCTTTGCGTCTGTCACCATAGCCCGGAGCCTTAACACCGACAACATTGAATGTTCCTCTTAATTTATTAACAATAAGTGTTGTAAGTGCTTCACCTTCAATATCTTCAGCGATAATAAGAAGCTTTGCACCGCTCTGTACAATCTGTTCAAGAATTGGAAGAATTTCCTGAATGTTAGAAATCTTCTTATCTGTAATAAGGATATATGGGTCATCAAGATTTGCTTCCATCTTATCCATATCTGTTGCCATATATGCTGAAATATATCCTCTGTCGAACTGCATACCTTCAACAAGGTCAAGTTCTGTCTTCATTGTCTTAGACTCTTCAATTGTGATGACACCATCATTAGAAACCTTCTCCATTGCATCAGCAACAAGCTGTCCTACTTCCGGGTCACCTGCTGAAATTGAAGCCACCTTTGTAATCTGGTCTTTGCCAGTAACCTTCTGGCTCATCTTTGCAATTGCTTCCACTGCACAATCAGTAGCTTTCTTCATACCTCTTCTTAAAATAATAGGATTAGCACCTGCTGCAAGATTCTTCATACCGGCATTTACCATTGCCTGTGCAAGAACTGTAGCTGTTGTTGTACCATCACCTGCAACATCATTAGTCTTTGTTGCAACTTCCTTAACAAGCTGTGCACCCATATTTTCAAACTTATCTTCAAGTTCAATGTCCTTTGCAATTGTAACACCATCGTTAGTAATAAGCGGTGCACCGTATGATTTATCAAGGACTACGTTTCTTCCCTTAGGTCCGAGTGTTACTCTTACTGTATCTGCAAGCTGGTTAACACCTGCTTCAAGTGCTTTTCTTGCATCTATGCCATATTTAATTTCCTTTGCCATAATTATTGCCTCCTGATTAAATATTAAATCAAATTATAATTCAATGCCTATATTATCTATTATTCAATTATTGCAAGAATATCTGACTGCTTAACAATTATATATTCTTCATCTTCAAGCTTAACTTCTGTTCCTGCATATTTAGAATAAATAATCTTATCTCCGGCCTTAACCTGCATCTTAACTTCTTTGCCGTCTACCATTCCGCCAGGTCCTACTGCAACTACCTCTGCCTGCTGTGGTTTTTCCTTTGCCTGACCAGGTAAAACAATGCCTGACTTTGTTGTTTCTTCTGCAACTAATGCTTTAATTACGACTCTGTCGCCCAATGGTACTAACTTCATAATTAATATTCCTCCATTCTGCTGTCATTGATTCTTTCCTTGCTGGCAGCTCTTGTTCTGTTAGCACTCATTATATTCGAGTGCTAATTACGATAACATTAAAATATCACTACCCTTTTTGTTTGTCAACAGCTATTTTAAATATATTATTTATTTAATGATTTCATTATAATTTTTTAATATTTTTTTGCCGTTCTATAAGGAACTAATTTGTCTTATTTTTCAATCCTATTTTTTCCGATTTTCCATAATAAAAGAGATACTGCTGTGCATAGCCGCCATATTTTCCGAAATGCTCCACGCCGTATGATTCTATTTCCGCGTTGGAATGTTCCTTGCCATCAAAATAAAGACTCTGCATAATCCTCTTTATCCAGACGTCAACCGGGAATGCTTCCCTGTAACCTAATCCGAAAAGGCTCACACAGTTAGCAACCTTCATTCCCACACCTTTTATTTTCATAAGCTGTTCACGACATTCATCCACACCACATTTTCTTAAATTCTCTTCTTTTATTATTTCATTATTCACAAATTCAACCGCATTATAAATATATGGAGCACGAAATCCCGTTTTGCACTCTCTCAATGCATCTATATCTGCTTGTGACAACTGCTGTGGCGTCGGAAAGCCATAGAAATCAATCCCGCCAACACTTCCCTGATATTTGCCGTAATCGTGTGAAATTCTTGCAACGATCTGTTTGATATGCGGAATCTGCTTATTCTGCGAAATTATAAATGAAATCAATGTCTCAAAAAATTCCTGATTAAGAATTCTTACACCCCACATCTTTTCCACAGCCTCACGCAATTTTTCATCTTCTTTCAACAAAAATGACTTTATTTCACCATAATCTCTATCCAAATCGAAATAATGACACCATATTTTTTCAAATTCTTCTTTTGTTGTATCAAATAAATACAGTTTATCATCCTTCTGGGCTGCATGCAGAAATTTTCCATATGCTGACATTCCATATTCATCATCATCAACTTTCTGAAAATGAAAACACTGTCCGCACTCCATCGTCTGTCCCAGATCAAAATCTTTCAGATTATGTATTATAGTATCTTTTCCTTTATATTCAACGTCCATATGTATACCCCATATCTGTCATGTAATATTATTGCTCATTTTTCTCATATAATATCACACTGTAACTGCAAAATACGAATTTTTATTATTATTTTATATTTTGCACTTTAAAAAATTTTGTTTATAGAGTAGAATACTTAGAAACAATATATCACAATGACAGTTTTGCTTCGCAAAACAAGGAGGATTATATGGCTAAGAATTCTAAGAAAATTATTGCTTTGACTGCTGCCGCGGGTGCTGTCGGAGCTGTTGCCGCCACATTGGCTGCTTGCTTCACTAAATATAGAAAAAATAAAAATGCTGATAAAACTGCCGATGAAATCACGGCTGATAATGAAAATGATGACATTGATACTATAGACTTTGAATCTCTGACTAATGATACTCCACGCGAATATGTATCAATAAGTATCAATACCCACAAAGAGAAAGAATAAAACAGTTCTGTATTTATTAAATCATTTAATAAAAGCCCACGAAACACCATCAGTTCAGTGCTCCGTGGGTTTTAATTTACTTTTTCTTCTTTTCTTCTTCAGGAAGAACAGAAGCTGTTTTTATCATTGCTCTTGTAAGCGAATCTTTTGCATTTTTCCAAGGTTCATCAGCATATTTATGATCAAATTTGTTGATAAACCATTCAACATCATCACGGACACGCTTCATGTTTTCAAGATATAACCTATTGGTCTGTTCAACAAAATCATTAAGAATCTGACCACTCATTTTTGATGATGCCTCTTCTATGAGAACTCCGTAATGCTGCGTACAGAATCCTTTGCATTCATTGTATTTTTTCCTAAATGATTCATCCTGTTTGTAAAGATAAATTATTGTATCTATATATCTTTTAAATGTATCTTCTATCCTCTCACATACAAAACATTTTGTATTAAGTTCTTTCGTATAATCAGATATGCCATTAGGCTGCACTTTTGAAAACAGCTTTTTACCTTTTACAGGCTCCTGTGCCTTTTTTGATATATCTGCTATAACCCTATCCATATGAGTTTTCATTACAAGTGCAAAACCAAGCCTGTTTTCACAATTATATACATCTTTGATATGTTTTTCACAAAATCCAAGCTCATCTGTCTTTGCTCTTATATCATCCTCCATATAGCTGGGACCCATCGTATATTCAACCGCTGCATTTTCAAGCTCACGCTTCATATAACATACCGGGCACTCACATCCACTGTCAAAAGCATCGTTAACCGGTATTGTAAATATTTTTTCTTTCATCTGCATGCAAATTCCTTTCAATTAATCCACATCATTATTGACATGTATTATTGCTATTATCTGATTATTTGCAGCCTTTGTCAAACTCCGGATTAAATGCATAAAAATTCTTTGAGTTGAGACTATCCTGAATCATTGAAAGTGCTTCGCCAAATCTCTGAAAATGCACTATTTCTCTCTCCCTCAAAAATCTCAATGGGTCAAGCACATCCGGGTCATCTGTAAGCCTTATAAGATTTTCATATGTTGAACGTGCCTTCTGCTCCGCTGCCATGTCTTCTGTTAAATCTGTAATTGCATCACCTTTTGACTGGAATTCGCACGCATTGAAAGGAATTCCGCCTGCAGCCTGCGGCCAGATTCCCGCCGTATGGTCAACATAGTATGCTTCAAACGGCGTTCCTTTAAGCTGTTCAACCGTCATGTTACGTGTGAGCTGATGCACCATTGTGCTAATCATCTCAAAGTGAGCGAGTTCATATGCCCACTCATGATGTATATATTTTATTAACAAGCCATAAAATCAAGCTATCTATACTACTTTTGAATTAAAAAATCTCTCAAACTGACAGATTCCGTCACATTTTCTTTTTCCGATTTGATACTCTTCTGAATTAACAAAGCTCTCAAACGAGCAAATGTATTGTACGCCACAGGCAAGCGTTTGATACTCTTCTGAATTAACAAAGCTCTCAAACGAAAAACCACATATATTTTCACTCAAATTAGTTTGATACTCTTCTGAATTAACAAAGCTCTCAAACATGTAAAGGTTTAAATCCCTTGCTATTTTGGTTTGATACTCTTCTGAATTAACAAAGCTCTCAAACCAGCCACATTCATAAATCTCGCCACTTCCTGTTTGATACTCTTCTGAATTAACAAAGCTCTCAAACACCAGTTACATCATAACTGAAATCTGCTTCGTTTGATACTCTTCTGAATTAACAAAGCTCTCAAACTTGATACCGCCCTCAAGCAGTTTGTACATCGTTTGATACTCTTCTGAATTAACAAAGCTCTCAAACCTCACTGTGCCTGTTCGTAAACAAACACCAGTTTGATACTCTTCTGAATTAACAAAGCTCTCAAACGCCATCTCCCACAAATATAATTTCGCTTTCGTTTGATACTCTTCTGAATTAACAAAGCTCTCAAACTAAGCCTTGTTTTCCTTGACAGCAAGCATGGTTTGATACTCTTCTGAATTAACAAAGCTCTCAAACTCGCAATGGATTAATAAATTCGGCACTTGTGTTTGATACTCTTCTGAATTAACAAAGCTCTCAAACTCTCAAGCACAAGAAGCTATGAACAATTTAGTTTGATACTCTTCTGAATTAACAAAGCTCTCAAACCACATTGAAAGAATCCACAAAATGATTGAAGTTTGATACTCTTCTGAATTAACAAAGCTCTCAAACCGCTTCAAGAGCAAACTGTCACTATCTATGGTTTGATACTCTTCTGAATTAACAAAGCTCTCAAACGTGTATCACGCAACATAGGTGACAGCTTTTGTTTGATACTCTTCTGAATTAACAAAGCTCTCAAACTCGAATGTCTCAATATTCGGGTAGGTCTTAGTTTGATACTCTTCTGAATTAACAAAGCTCTCAAACTAGAGTCCGGCGAGCTGGTGATCTTCCCGCTGGTTTGATACTCTTCTGAATTAACAAAGCTCTCAAACCTCAAATTCAAAATTTGAGGTTCTCACCAAGCTGTATGTGCAATGTGATTACACTGTTAATTCATCTGGTTCTATTATGCACCTGTCCCTGTCTAAAATCCAGCGTTTTTCATGTAAATTCACATGAGACTGGTGTGATTCTGCTAAAATAAGATTAACCTTCTCGTATCTGACAAATTCATAAAGCATGTCAATATCTTTTTCATTCAAATAATCTTTCAAATTTATAAAAAAGAAATTTTTTATATTACATATTCTACTTTGTGCCTTTATATATTCAATAATATTTTCAAGCAATCCCTGAGCATTATTTAAAAGATGCATATTAAATATTTTTAACAACAACGATATTTCAAATTCCAAATCAAATTCAAGAGCATATGAACTATTATCTGCAAGTTCATCCATAAACGCAATCAAATCAGATTTTACCTGTATGTATTTTTCCTGACAGACTGTATCAGCAATTTCCTGCAATTCTTGATACAGTTTTGTCAAAACCTTTTTACTATTAAGCTCTAATGCAAACGGATTAAATATAACATCACATGATTTTACAAAGTTCTGCTCCTTTACTCCATCTGATACTATTATTGTCCCTGCCTGTCCTTCTGCCTGCAGATTCAAATTCATTAAAAAATCAACATATGCTTCTGTATTTTCAATAGTTATAACCGTAATTTTATTTTCCTGAAGTTCTATATCCAGATTTCCAACACTCCAGACAACCCTCATACTCATATAATCACCAGTCTTTCATCTGTATCCAGAATATTACTTTTCCCACGTCCTACTATATATTCCATTTTTGCATATTGTTTTTCTGTAACTTTGAGTAACTGTACTAATCCTGCCGGTGGTCTGTTTTGCTTAATGTTGTTGATATACGCATCAGCCATTGTTGAATTCTGTACAAGTTTACAATATACAGACTCCTGCATCATAACAAAGCCGGATTTTATAAGATATTTTCTAAAATTATAATAATCACGTCTGCTCTTTGCTGTTATTACAGGCAAATCAAAAAATACAATTATTCTCATATATCTATAACTCATCCTTATAAAATTTTATCAATGATGTATCATTTTCATTTAAAGCATCAAAAACACTCTTGCAATAAATTTTAATGGCATTATTGACTACTTCCCTTCTTCCAGCAATTGTAACTTCCTGTTGTAATATTCTTAAAATTTCAAGTTTTTCTTCTCGTTCAAATTTCTGCGGCATTAATGACCTTACAATATAATCAACTAACGGACGGAATGGTTCCATTAAATCAGAACCAAGATTAAACTGATTAAACATATTATCATGAAAAAGTCCTATCTGTGTTATATAGCCATTAGAAACTATTTCTCTGTTAAATGCAGACAATATAATTCCGTATCCATAATTTAAAGCTGCATTTATACTGTTTTCTTCTGTTCTTGTAAAATCTTTGCCGAACAAAACATTAAAATATACTTTTGCCGCATGACCTTCCCTGTTACTTGCATCGCCAATTTCTATTTCATTAATATAATTATATAGCATTTCTGCTTCTGCAAGATTCCATTCATCAAGATGTTTTGCCTGCTTTAATATTTTTTCACGTACAATCTCAGTCCATATAATTGATTTAACATCACTTGTCCATGCCATCTGCCGCCTTATTTTTTCACTTGTATCATGTGCCCCATAATATGGCACAAGCTCAGATGACGGATTTCTCTTCTCATCACAAAAAATAACTTTAATCTTTTTCTTGGTAAGCTCACTAAGCAATGCTGCTGTAAGGGATACGGCTGTACTCTCTATAATAAGAATTGATATTTCGCTTATATGTATCTTTATCTCTTCATCTTTACGCACAACCATATATCCCATATGATAATCAAGCTTTGCACTGCTTGAGATTACCACTGTACGCCAACTCATACTCTTAATAAATCAATTCTGTTCTCATATAATCCCGTGACAGATTGATTTATTAAAAAACATTCTTTAGCATCAGTTATATTTTTATTAATCTTCATAGTTCCACTTTTTTCCGACGCTCCTATTAGTCTCAAATCAGCCTTAACTATTCCAACACACGTCAGTTTTATAATTTCAATAAGCAATTTTATTTGCTCTTCTGTAGTAAGATTTACAAACTTATCATATCCTTTTTTTATTTTATCGCCTACCGGATTCGGACGTAGTGTAAATATTCCCACACTATGCTTTTCACATAAAATATTATACAATTCCACATTTTTTTCATCAGTTATTGCGTTATCAATAACGCCTTTATCCTGATATTTTTCAAGTTTATGAATATAATCAACCCATTTACCGTTAAGGCAAATCTGAACATAATTTCTAACCTCGAACTGTTTAATTGATTTTCCCGAAATCTGCATATAATAACCATTAAGTTTTATTAATGACTGCAATTTGATTTTCTTCATTCTTACAGATGGATTAGTATAACCTAAAGATTCTCTGCAATATTCCTCAAGTTTCTCTTTACTGTTTTCTAATCTATCTTTCAGATATAACGGCACCGTCTCAAGTGTTCTTATCTTTTTCCCTTTTATCTCATGTTCTACAAGAAAAAGATATGCTGTTGTGACACTTGAATATCCACCGTATTTTGTCACATCTGCCATTCTGGCATCAGAGGATTTTAATGGAATATAAGCATCCTGCTTAGCCTTTTTGTGACTGTAAAGTGTTGCATCAGCAATTCCACCATGTCCTTCTATTGTAAGTCTTGTAAGTGTAGGTGTATTTCTTGAAAGTATCTTCTTAACTGTCGCAATCGTTCCCGTTTCTCCTTCTTTTGCTGCTATCCATGCAGTCTTTCCATCTCTTTTCACATCCCATTTATACATATTTCCAAGATTATATTGATACTTGTTATCTTTCGATGAACACTCTTTTCTAATATAATTTAACGGATTTGATGTGAATTTTGTAAAATATATATTTCCAACAACTATATTAAGATAAGCATCGTGTGCATGATGAAAATCATTAATAAGCCTGCTCTTATGAATATCATACCTTTTTCTGAAGTCCGAAACATTACCAGCCTTAGAATATACAAGCTTTGTATCGGGAAGCAATGCCGTAAGTAAATCTGCTACACCCTTTGTTCCCTGTCCAGTCTCAACTAACTGCCTTGCAATAAACCCGGCTTTTTGTTCATCTGTAAACGGATTTCTTCCGGTAAGTCTCTTGTACTTTTCTTCTGTTATAAGCCCCTCATCCCTAAGAACTTTCCATGTATATTTCATCTTTTGGTATATGGAATCCTTTATCGGATATATATCGCTCTTTTCCGCATTTGCAGGCTTACTTGCCAACACAAGATTATTATTAATATTATCATCTTTAACAAAATGTCTAGGATATATATGGTCTATATCATAGTTTGAATTGGCACTCATAAGATTATCCAAATCTATAGGTTTGCCTGTATACATATCAAGCCCCTTTTGAATAAAATATAAATAAAGTTTCTTACTTCTTAATGCACCGTTTTTATCGTAATCCTCAATTCGAGAAGACATCTCTTTCTTCCACTCTTTATCTTCACTCTGAATCTTTTTATAAAGTGCAAGCAGCTGGTCTTTTCTTGATGATTTACGTCCGTTATCACCTTTTTCATCATCTTTTCTTGTCATCTCAACAAATATTCTTGTTGGAGGACATTTCATTATCTTCTCAATTTCTTTAATAATAAGTAATGTCTGCCATACCATTCGTTTTACAGGTGCAGAAAAATATTCTTCGTTCAAATCATCTATAGTATATTCTGAAAGGACTTTTTCAATTTTCCCCTGCTTTTCCTCTAACTCTTCACTATATGTAAATTCTTCACTGTGAAGCAGTTCCATAAGATTATAATTAGTTTCCCACATTGCTCTTATAAGAGGTATCATTTCACCTGTTGATTTACAGCACCCTAATAACTCAAGAAATTCTTTTGACAGGTTGCCCCAGTCTTTAAATTTCATTCCTGTTATTCGTTTTATCTGGTTTTCATCAAGCACATCTGAATATTTCTCTTCAAGCTGTTCCCTTAAGAATTTCCTTGAATCACCATATACAGTACACCAGAATACAATATCATCAACCATCTTTTTATATTTATCTTCTTTTAAATGCTCTCCAAATAAAGGCAAGAACTTTCCATAGGTAGAAAGACTGTTATTAACAGCAATATCAATTCCGCTTATCTGTGAATCTTCCTCAACAAGACCTCTGCTATGAAAATAATTAAATATCTGTTTTCGCGTAACTCTTTTTCCCTTTAAAAATAATGTGTTATATAAATCCTGCTTTAAAGCAACGGCTATCCGCTCACCGTTAATTGACAAATTATTAATTTCATTTAAAACTTTGAAATTTTCATACAAAAGCGAAGCTTTGGGTAATACCTTTTCTCCAGCGATATATGTGCAATTTCTGACCATTCTTTGTATAAACTGTTCAGATGTTTCCTTTAAATCTATCTTTTTATCAATATTCCACGGAAGTACCTGCCCCGGCTCAAGTCTCTTTACCCAGCCGTTACTGTTTGATGATACAGGCCCAACATAATATGGAATCTGAAAAGAAAAAAGCATTAATATTCTTTCTGATACTGTATATCCCGACTCATCTTTTTCATTCAAAAACGGAAGATATTTTTCAGCATTTTTCAATATTGCTTTTAATTCAGAAGCATGAATCTGATTCGGAATAACCCCATTTTTAAATGTAAGCTGTTTTGGCAGAAAATTTTCCTTTTCAATCTCATTTTTTATATATTCTATATCTGTATCACATACATTATCAATAGATTTTAGCAGTTTTTTTATACTGTTGTACAAATCTTCCTGCTTTCGCTCTTTATAATTTCTTCGTGACTTTTCTCCTGAGTTAAACGAATTGACATATGCACTATATGTACCGTTTTCTCCACTTCTGAACAATTTATCATATACGGTAGGTTCAAAATACTTTTTTACAACTCGTTTTAAAATTTTTAAATCTTTTTTGTGTTTTTCATAATCAGCAACTCTTGCAAATGACAAATATTGATAATTTTTCATTATCTCTGCCACCTGTGCCTTATCATGTATTTCTTTTAATTTTGAAATAATATCATATACATCTGTTCCTAGCTTTTCTTCAAGCACTCCTGCCTTTTCATCATAATCACTATCAACAAAACTAAATGTGATTTTCTTATCTTCATCTGATATTTCAGTAAATGTATCATCTATAACATCTGTAATTTTGACACTGAGTCCGCACATGCTCTTAACAAATGCTTTTTTTAACTTATCACTGTTTTTTATCTCAAGTATTTCACAAACTTTTTCTGATTTTCTTGTTCTTGAATATTCTCTGCTGCAAAGTACCTGCTCAAAATCTGTTCCAGCAATGTCCGTCTTTAATGATATTCCATACTCTTCTGTAATAAGACCAGACACCTGATTATACAAATCTGTTATCGTCTGTTTACTGCTTTCACTTCCGATTCCGGATAACAAAAAATGCCCTCTGTGCTTAAACATATTTGCAACCGCAAGATATACCAATCTCACATCTTTTTGAGAAGCATCTTCAATTAATTCTTTCCTCAAGTGAAATATCGTCGGATATTGTTTATAATAATCGGCATCTTTATAATTTTTATCATTAAATATACCATTCTTATCTTTTACATTATCCTGCTTGTCCTCAACGTGAAAAAAACTGTTATCAAGTCGTTGATAAAAATTACTGTCAACTTTCTGAATCTCATCTGCAAAATAACTTCTGATTAATCCCATTCTGACTGCATTTCTTTGTTCCCTTCTCCTTGATGTCCTGTGAGTTCTCCTCTCCACTGCCGGATTAGCTTCATCAAACTCACGGATTCCCCACATATCCTTTCCTTTAAACCTAATCAGATTATAGGCGTCATCTGTCACTGCCCATCCTACAGAATTAGTACCCATATCAAGTCCAAGATAATATTCTTTCTCCATACGTAAAACCCCCTTGACTTAAATCTTTTCTAGTGTTATTTTAATATTGAATTAACAAAGCGAGTGCAAATAAGGTTAATCCGAAATCGCCACTTTGTGGCTCTGCATGGTGCAGATTTTATTGGTCTCATATGAGACCTTTTTTTATGCCCCCTCCATGACATCACGCTCTTTTATTCCAACTGTTTTAATAATATCATATCGCATAATGCTTTTCAATTACTATAATTTATTTTCACATTTACTTTCCATGTACAAATCCACTGCTGTATTATTTATTTTTTCTATAATATTCTTTTTTGCATTTTCGGGTGTATATATCTTTATAACCCATTCATCCATATCATCTATCTCTTTCATTTTCAGATATTTTTCTTCCATTATCGCCACTTCATATATATACATCATTTGCACAAAATTATATTCAAAGCATAGACTAAATAGAACATTAACTGTTACGAGGTTTTTATGAACTGTCCAAATTCTGTACAGCTTCAGGTTGTTGGAATGGCTTATGTTCCATGGCAGCGTTGGGGCGACATATATGAACCATGTAAGGCATTGGCAAGAGGAACTCTTTTTGCAGCCTTGGATAAACCTTTTAAAGGAGGCTGTCGATGAATAACAATTATATGAGAAATGCAAATATGCGAAACTGTGGATGCAGCCAGCAAAACAGAAATATGCAGCAGCGAAATGCCATGCCGGCAGTTGAGACATATAATAAAAATAAAGGACTTATGAGTATATATGAACTTGGGTTTGCCATGACAGAAGCTCTATTATATCTTGATACGCATCCCGATGATGCCGAAGCTATTGAATATTATAACTCAATAAAACCACAATATGCCGAAGCCGTTGCTGATTATGAGGAGTGTTTTGGTGCAATTATTGCGGACAGCACTAACGGATGTGGTTACTGGAACTGGCAGGCGACACCACTTCCATGGGAAAAGGAGGGCTGTTGATATGTGGAATTATGAAAAAAGGCTTGAATATCCTATAAATATTAAACAGACAAATCCGGCACTTGCAGCTATGATTATCAGTCAGTATGGTGGACCTGACGGCGAGCTTGGGGCTTCAATGCGTTATATTTCGCAACGTTATACCATGCCCGACCGTGCTGTGGCGGGGCTTCTTACAGATATTGGAACAGAAGAATCTGCACACTTATGTTGCATATTATATTTTCAAATAAATTTTCAAATTATACTTATTCATGTCATTGTAGGAATTATCATAATACTCTATTTTACTTATAAAACTTTTTAAAAAATGATTCATTTTAGCTGCATCTATATTCTGATTATCTATAAGTTTAATACAATCATTAAAATATAATTTTTTCTCTTTATATAATAAAAGCTCTTTTTGTTTTTCACGTTCATTTTCAACCATTTCTTCTGCTTTTTTTATCTGACTTTGCAACTCTTCATTCCTCAACTTGTATTCCTCTTTGGAATATATCCCATTTTCATATGCATCTTTCTGCCGTTCATCTTTTTTCTTCATTAAATGAATATTATTTAAAATACTATCTATATCCACATCAATACTGTTCTCTTTTTGTCTGCATACACTCATATCAATTTCAAATTCCGGCAATATGCACAATAACGAATCTTTTATTATTTCTGAAATTTTTGAATACTTAACTGATTTTGTATGACATACCGATTGCCTGCTGCAAAGAATGTATGTTGCATCTTTATTATTCTTATTTCTTTTATCAGTATACTTTTTCATAATCATTGCAGCACCACACCTGCCACAAACCATAATTCCAGCAAAAGGATTTTTTAATGTCACATCTTTTTTCTCTCTTGAAATACTTCCCCTTTTTTTCTGAGCCTCATAAAATATTTTTTCATCAATTATAGCCTCATGCTTACCATCTGCCATTATTATTTCATCATTATTATGATTAAATGGTCTTGTTTTCAATATTTTTTCATCTTTCCAGATTTTAACCGTTTTTCTTATATTCCACCTTATTTTCCCTATATATACTGGATTAGATAATATTGAATTTATTGAATACGGCGACCAGTTATCTGATTTTAATGGCTTTACACTGCCGCTATCGAGAATTTTTGCTATTTTGGCAAATCCATATCCTTTATTTACATACAAATCAAAAATCATTTTTACAACATCTGCTTCTTCTTGTTTTATTTCAAGCGTATGAAATTTATCTTTTCCACTTCCTGCAATTATTTTGTTATAACCAAACGGTCGTACTGACGCTATATAATTTCCCTGCTTTACTGATGCCATCCGGCCACGATTCATAATCCTTTTTGAATATTCAAGATAATCATTTCCTCTCATCAATTCCATTTCAAAAAAACGTCTGTCATATTCATCACATAAATTGTATATTTTTGTTGGTGTTATAACAGCTGTATTAGTATATCTAAATGTGTTTATAACTCTCCCGCAATCAAGCAAATCTCCTCTTGACAATCTTTGCGGTTCTATAACAAGAACACCAGCATATATCTGTGACTCCAGCATATGAAGTACCTTTTTCATTACCGGTCTGTCATCAATAGTTTCACCCGAAACAACTTCACGGCATATGTGTTCTTCCGATATTTTTTTACCAAATTCTCTTACAGCATAATCCTGAAGCTGTAACTCATGTTTTGCAAGCACTTCACATACTTGTTGTGCAGAATCATCGGCACGCGATTTTCTAAGATACATAATTACATTTTTTTCATTTATTTCCATAATTTATTTTCCTAAATAACTTCTAAATCATTATATGTATTAAATTTACAAAAAAATATATTTTTTCAAATTTACCCCTTGACAATTTATAGAATTTTATGTAGAATAACACTTGCGTTCGGCATTGTAGATAAATGCTGGCATAGTTAAATAGTTTATGCGCGAGTGGCTCAGTGGTGGAGCACCTCCTTGCCAAGGAGG
>ERZ838118.988-NODE-988-length-36972-cov-11.911748_pt1 | contig 36972 bp, 30 predicted proteins | sample MGYA00519863_ERZ838118 | MGnify/ENA primary metagenome ERZ838118 (study PRJEB31850, sample SAMEA3708827) | human gut metagenome | biome: human gut; feature: human-associated habitat; material: faeces | place: China | collected 2014 ...
GTCTCAACCGACATATGGGGGTAGCTAAAATAGCCCCGTCCCAAATTAGCTACCCTGTGTGGATTGGAGGAAGCGATGGCACAGGGGACGTTTGTACAGGCGCTTCGCAAAGAGGCGGCGTTGAGCGGCACCTTTATGAAGGGGCGTTCGCTCATGCTCAACGGTGCCGTGCTGTCGATCGAGGACAGCGGCTCGCGCTTCTCCAAAAACGTGACGGTCGAGGGCTCGGTGCGCGGCTCGCGCGGCGACCTGTACAAGACGCACGTGGCGCTCGACATGGACGAGCACGAGGTTGTCGACTACGACTGCGATTGCCCGGCCGCCTTTCGCTATTCCGGCATGTGCAAACACGCTATCGCCACGGCGTTGGCGTATCTGGATGCCAGTGGCGCCGAGCCCGTCGAGGGCTTGCGCACGCCGGTTCGCACGACTACGGTACCGCCCGCACAATCCAAGCAGTCCGCCCGCCCCGCGCCCACCGCATCTGCGGTCAACCCTAACTTTCCCTTCCCGGCGCCCGTTCCCACGAGCCCGAGCCTTATGGCGGCGCTCTCCGATCTGTCGGAAGCGCGCATGGACGAGCTCGTGGTCATGCGTCGCAAGCTCGCCGGCGCCATTGATCCCGATGCTCCCAAAGCGGTACTGGAGCCCTCGTTGGTGCCGTACTACAATCCGCTGTTTGGCGAGCGCTTTAGCTGGGCGCTCGAGTTTCGCATCCGCTGCGGTTCGGTGTCCTATGTGGTTAAGGATATCGACGGCATGGCCGATGCCTATGTGCGCGGCGGCACATTTTCTTACGGCAAGAAGCTTACGTTTGCCCATGTGCCCGAGGCCTTCGATGACGTGTCGACAAAGTTGCTCGACCTTGTCACGATGACGGTTGCCTACCTGAGCGACATCACGAGTTCGCGCTCGGCGTCGTACGACTTTGCCCGCAGCGGTTTTGTCGCCGAGCGTCAGTTGCCGCTATCCGAGTATTCCATCGTGTCCGTGCTGGACCTGCTGCGCGGTAGGACCATTTCCTTTGAGCCTGCCTGGTCGCGGGGGACGACGACGCATCGCTCCTACGAGGTGGCGGTCGAGCCGTCGCCGCAGGGAGAGGACGAAGCCCCGACTTGCCGCCCACCGCTCCTCGCCGCAAAGATTGCTCCGGCGGCGGGAGGTAGCTATGACCTGCGCCTGCCGGCCGATATGTATTGCTTCGCCTCGGACAACGTTGCCTACCTGGTCGACACACGCCGCGCGCGCCGTACCGACGCGGCGTTTGCCCAACACGCGGCGTCGTTCCTGTCGCGCTTGTTGCCCTGCCGCACGCCGGCCCATGTCGCCGCCGACCAGGTGGGCGAGTTCTGCCGCATGGCGCTGCCGATCTTGCGCGACTACACCGACCTGACCGCTCCCGCCGCCCTTGATGCCGTGGCACCCGAGGCGAGCTTCCATTTTGAGATTGGCGTCGACGATGGGCTCGTGACCTGCATAATTACGGTTACCTACGGCGACTGGTCGGCAGATCTCTTTAGTCTGGGCGCTCCGGGCAGCCCCTTCGAAGAGCGGCGCCCGGGCATTCCGCCGCGCGACGAGGTGGCGGAGTTTCGCGTTATGGACACGGCGGCCCTGTACTTCGATTTCTACGAGGGTGTCCTGGCGTTTGAGGAGCGCGATGACGAGAGCTTGTTCTGCCTGCTGACCGAGGGCCTGTCTGCCCTGTCCGAGTTGGGCGAGGTTATGCTCAGCGACCGCCTGCGCCAGATCTCGGTGCGCCCTGCACCCAAACTTTCGGTGCGCGCCACCGTTAAGAGCAACTTGCTCGACGTCGAGTTGGGCGCGAGCGGGCTTTCGGCGGCAGACCTTGCCGTCTATCTCGATTCGTACAAGCGTCATCAAACGTTTGCGCGCCTTACGTCCGGCGACATCATTCGCCTGGACGAGGGAGCCCGAGCCGCGTTTGGCCTCGCCGAGGACCTGGGTGTCGATGCTGTCGACCTGCTCGACGGTGTGTCGCTTCCCGCGTCGAGTACCCTGTTTGTCGATAGCATGCTTGCGCACACGCCGGCGCTCGAGGCCGATCGTGACGCCGCGTTCCGTCGTACCGTCGAGCGCCTGGACACGCTCGGCAAGATGGACTTTACGGTGCCCGCCTCGCTCAAGGCCACGCTGCGCGGCTATCAGGTCGACGGCTATCAGTGGCTCGGCTCGCTCGAACACCTGGGCCTCGGCGGCATCTTGGCCGACGACATGGGCCTGGGCAAAACGCTCCAGATGATCGCGCATATCCTGGCGCGCGTGGAGGCGGGGGACACCAAGCCCACGCTCGTGGTATGCCCGGCCTCACTCGTGTACAACTGGACTGCCGAGCTGGAGCGCTTTGCGCCCTCGCTCGATGTGTGCGCCATCGTGGGCGCCAAGGCGCAGCGCCGCGTGCAGATTGCCGGCGTGGCAGAGCATAACGTGGTCGTGACGTCGTATGACCTTATGCGCCGCGATATCGACGAGTACGCCGGGCAGGATTTTGCCCGCGTGGTGCTCGACGAGGCCCAGTACATTAAAAACCCGCTCACCCAGGTGGCACGCGCCGCAAAGCGCCTGCCGGCCGGCGTGCGCTTTGCCCTGACGGGCACGCCCATCGAAAATCGCCTATCCGAGCTCTGGAGCATCTTCGACTTTTTGATGCCGGGCCTGCTGGGCACGCGCGAGTCGTTTGCCAAGCGCTTTGAGAGTCCCGTCGAGCATGCCGAGGGCGACAGCGCCGCCCGCCTGCAGGCGCTCGTATCGCCGTTTGTGCTGCGTCGCGTAAAGGAAGACGTGGTGGCCGACCTGCCCGAGAAGATCGAGGATACGGTCATGGCGCAGCTCACCGGCGAGCAGCGCAAGCTCTACCTGGCCAACCAGGACCGCATCGCCCAGCAGGTGCAGCATCGCGAAGCATCCGAGTTTAAGAAAGACAAGCTCAAGGTGCTCGCCGAGCTTACCAAGCTGCGCCAGATCTGCTGCGACCCGCGTCTACACTACGAGGATTACAAGGCGGGGAGCGCCAAACTCGATACGTGCATGGAGCTCGTGTACGGCGCCCTCGACGGCGGGCATCGCATCCTGTTGTTCAGCCAGTTTACGGGCATGCTCGATATCATCGGTAAGCGCTTGGCCAAGGAGGACATCGCTTTCCTTAAGCTCACGGGCGCTTCGTCTAAGGAGAGCCGCGCCAAGATGGTCGCACAGTTCCAAGCGGGCGAGGTTCCGGTCTTTTTGATTTCGCTCAAGGCGGGCGGCGTGGGCCTTAACCTGACGGCGGCCGACGTGGTCATTCACTACGACCCGTGGTGGAACGTGGCCGCACAGGATCAGGCGACCGACCGCGCGCATCGTATTGGCCAGCAACACACCGTGACCGTGTACAAGCTCATCGCCAAGGACACGATCGAGGAACGCATTATGCAGATGCAGGAGTCCAAGCGCGATCTGGTCAACAGCGTGCTCGGCGGCGACGGCATCTCGTCGGCGCTGTTTACCCGCGAAGATGTTCTGACACTGCTCGGCGGCGACGGGCGCTAGCTGCGCGCGGGGTGGGACTGCTGGAGTGGGCAGGACGGTCGACGCATTTTGGCCCGACCGCTTGCCTGATCCGTTATGTGTTCATTTGCTATGCCGTGGATGGTTTGTCTGCATTTGGGCATAAGAACCATCAGGAATATTGGCACATCAGCAAAGGAGAACATCATGGCGAAATTCTTTAAGGACCCCGACGGTAAGCTCATCGCCGCTCTCGGCAACGACGTTGCAACCCCTGCCGGCTGCACGGAGCTGACCGCGAACACCGAGGACGCGGCGCACGAGAAGCACGTGCCCGTCGTCGAGACCGAGCGTGACGGTCACGTGATTCGCGCACGCGTTGGCTCGACGGAGCACCCCATGCTGCCCGAGCACTACATCGAGTGGATTGCCCTTGAGGCCGAAGGCCGCCTGGAGGTCCATTACCTTGAGCCCGGCATGAAGCCCGCGACGTTTTTTGCCGGCGGCTCCAAGACCGGTACCGTCTATGCCTATTGCAACCTGCATGGGCTGTGGTCCGCGACGTTCTAGGAGCGCGCCCCCGCTCGGGGTATCATAGCTAGCATATGCACATGCGAGCGCCGACTGCATCATGCGGCCGGCGCTTTTACTACGACAACGATGGTTTACGACGGAAAGGGCTGAGCCATGAAGCTCGCACTTGCACAGATCGATATGCGCCTGGGTGATATTGAGGGCATTTGCGGTCGCATCGAGGACCAGGCGCGCCTGGCTCATGAGCGCGGCGCGCGCGTGCTGTGCGTGCCAGCTCCGCTCTTTATGGGAGCCCTGCCCGGCGGCCTGGTGGGCGCTGCCGACTTTGAGCACGACGTGCTGACGGGTCTGACCGGTGTTGCCGGGCGTATCCAAGAGCTCGATATGATCTGCATCGTGCCCGCGGCGGTTTCGTTTGAGGGCCAGCCGCTGCTCGACTACATGATGCTTAAGGACGGTCATGTGGTGCCGGCGCGTTCGAGCATTGCCCTGCAGCGTGGCGAGAACAACGATACACGTTGGGCGCCGCCGGTGTTCGACGTGGACGGCGTGCGCATCGCCGTGATTTTTGACTTGGACCGCGAACTCGAGATGCTGCCGACTGGCGTCGACCTCATTGCGTATTTCCAATTCAACGCGTTTGACATGACCGACCGCGAGACTGCTGCCATTGCCGCCGTTCGTAGCGGCGCCTACCGCAAGATCGCATCCAAGCGCAGCGTGTGGTTTGCCTGCATGGCGCCGGTCGGTGCCTATGACGAGTCGGTGTATACCGGCGGTTCGTTTGTGCTCGACGACTGCGGTCGCGTGGTGGCCCAGGCGCCGTGTTTTGAGGAGAGCCTGCTGGTTCAGGAGATTCAGCGCGGCGTGATGCTCGATGCCCTGGAAGATCACGAACTGCCCGAGTTCCGTTCCGAGGAGTGGCTGTGGCAGGCGCTGGTGCTCGCCGTGCGCGACAACGCCCGAGCCCACGGTGCGTCGCGTGCTGTGCTGGCACTCGAGGGTGACTTGCCGTCGTCCCTGCTGGCGGCGCTGGCCGTCGACGCTCTGGGCCCGCGTAATGTGATTGGCCTGGTGCTGGGGCGCAACCGTATTTTTACGCCGGCGCAGGAGGAGGTGGAGGCTGCCCGCTGTGCCGCCGTCCGCGCCATCGCCGAGCGTCTGCACATTCGCACTGTCGAGCGCGATGCGCCGGATGCGGCGCGTGTGCTCGATCGCGACGTGTCGGCGGGCGATGCCGAGCGTCTGCGCTCGCGCACGCTGGGCCTCATGCTGGAGGACACGGCGCTCGAGCTGGGTGCGATGGCGCTGAGCCCGCTTTCCAAGACTGAGTACGCGCTGGCGGCGCCCGCGCTTTCCGGCGGCTACCAGGGCGATTTTGCACCCTTTGGCGATGTGTACCTGTCGACGCTTGAGTTTGTGGCGCGTGTGCGCAACCGCACGTCTGCCGTGGTGCCCCAAGAGCTCGTGACGCTCAACGCGGTGGAAGATTGTATGGAGCGAGTGCTGGCGCAGGCGCTCTCGACGCTTGACGGTCCGGTCGATATGCTCGACCGCGCGGCACAGCTGCTCGGCGGGCTTGAGCCGGGTGAGGTCGATGGCGCGCTCGAGGCGCACGTGGACCGCAATCGATCTTTCGACGATATCCCGATGGCCGCTGGCAAGCCTGAGGCCTGCTCGCTGCTGCTGATGCTCGTTCGACAGGGTGAGGCTGCCCGCCGCATGTTGCCGACGGCACCGATCGTCTCGTCCCGCTCGTTTGCCGAGCGCTCTTGGCCGTACATGTTCGCGTGGTCCGACTTGGGGCTTAACGGCAAGGAGCGTATGTCGGTCGATTCGCTGGCGCGCGCCGAGGTGCGCCGTTTTGCTGACGAGGATACGAGTGAGCGTATGCGCGGCGAGATGATGGGCATACTGGGCGAGCTACTGGGTATTTCGCCCGAGCAGATGGAGGAGCTGCGCTCTGAGGACGGTCAGCGTCGTTTGCATGAGGGAATGAAGAAGTTCGAGGGCGAGGTTCAGGACGCCATCGATAAGATGATGGGCGGTCAGGGCGGCTCGCAAGGTGGTCCCCAGGGTGGCCCGATGCCGCATCCGCCGGTTGATCCCCGACAGTTCCCATTCTTCTCGCAGAACTAAACTGGGGATGGGATTCGCTCCCAACCCCGATACTTCAACTAAGCATCTTGACCCCGTTGTGTTATTCTAGAACAGACGTTCGTGAATGATGCGCGAGGCCTTGCCTTGCGCCGTGCTTTTGGCGAGGGGAGGCTGGCTTGGTTATCTTGGGTATCGACCCCGGTTTGGCCCATACGGGTTGGGGGATTATCGAGGAGCGGCGTGGCGAGGTTCGCTGTCGTGCCTATGGCTGCATCGAGACCAGCGCGGGCAGTCCGCTCGCTGTGCGCCTGTCGCATATCGCCCGCGACCTCAAGGGCGTCGTCGAACGCTACCGTCCCGATACCGCTGCTATCGAGAGCATCTACTTTGGCGCTAACGTCCGCTCGGCCATCCCCACGGCGCATGCCCGCGGTGCTGCGCTCGTGGCGCTTTCGGAGTGCGCGCTCGAGATTGGCGAGTACACGCCCATGCAGATCAAACAGGCTGTGGTGGGCACCGGCGCCGCGGACAAGCGGCAGGTCGCCTACATGGTACGTACGCTCACACAGCTCGATCACGACCCGCATCCCGACCATGCCGCCGATGCCCTGGCTTGCGCCATCTGCCACGTAAACCTCAGCCGCACCCGGGCGCTTACCGGCGGCGAGTTCTATCAACAGAGAGGAACCGGATACTGATGATTTCCCAGCTCCACGGAACGCTTGTCGAGGCCACGATGAGCTCTGCTGTCGTCGATGTGTCGGGCGTTGGCTTTGAGCTCGGCATCTCGGGCAGCACTGCGGCCACGTTGCCGACGCCCGGCGGCGAGGTCCGCCTCTACACGCGTATGCAGGTGCGCGAGGACGCCATGACACTTTTCGGTTTTTCCTCCAAGGACGAGCGCACGATGTTTGACAGGCTCGTGTCCGTCTCGGGCGTCGGTCCGCGCCTGGCGCTTGCCGTGCTTTCCACCTATACGGTGGGACAGCTGTATTCGCTGGTGATGGCCGAGGACGACAAGGGCATGGCCAAGGTGCCCGGCGTGGGCAAAAAGACCGCCCAGCGCCTCATCTTGGAGCTCAAGAGCACCTTTGCCAAGGACAAGGGCTTTGTGCCGGTCGACGTGATTCCCGGCCAGGTCGCAATGCCGGTGCCCGCCGCCGCTTCTTCGGCAATCGATGACGCTCGCGCGGCGCTTCTCTCCATGGGCTTTAGCCCGCAGGAGACCGAGGTCGCCTTGAGCGGGTATGATGGGCAGGATATGCGTGTCGAGGATCTGCTCGGCGCGGCGCTTAAGCGACTCGGAATGGATGCGTGATGTGGGAAGCCGATGACTCTCAGGACCTGTGGGCGACGCCCGGCAACTCGCCGGCGGCATCCATGGCACACGGTGAGCGCATGGTGGGCTCGGAGCTGACGCCCGAAGACCTCGATGTCGACCGTACCCTGCGTCCCCAGCGCCTGGACGATTACTGCGGCCAGGAGCATATCAAGCAGAGCCTGCGCGTGCTGATCGAAGCGGCGCAGAGCCGTGGCGAGACGCTCGACCACGTGATTTTCTCGGGTCCTCCGGGCCTGGGCAAGACCACGCTGGCCACCGTTATCGCCAACGAGCTGGGCGCTCAGATCAAGACCACGAGTGGCCCTGCCATCGCGCGCACGGGCGACCTGGCGGCCATCCTGACTAACTTGCAGCCGGGTGATGTACTGTTTATCGACGAGATCCACCGCCTCAACCGTTCGGTCGAGGAAGTTCTGTATCCCGCGATGGAGGACTTTGCGCTCGATATCGTGATCGGCAAGGGTCCGGCTGCGCGCTCGATTCGCTTGGATATTCCCAAGTTTACGCTGGTGGCGGCCACGACCCGTTCGGGCATGTTGACCGGCCCGTTGCGCGACCGCTTTGGCATTTCATATCGCCTGGACTACTACACGGTCGAGGAGCTCGCCCAGATTGTGACGCGCTCGGCGACTATCCTGGGCGTGACGATCGACCATCCCAGTGCGCTCGAGATCGGCTCGCGTTCGCGCGGCACGCCACGCCTTGCCAATCGCCTGCTCAAGCGCGTGCGCGATTACGCGCAGGTGCGCGGCAACGGCCCCATCGAGCTCGATATCTGCCGTCAGGCGCTCGAGTTTTTCGAGATCGACGAGCTTGGCTTGGACTGGATGGATATTCGTATCTTGGAGACGCTTGCCAAGACGTTTTCCGGTCGTGCCGTGGGACTTACGACCCTTGCCAGCGCGGTGGGCGAGGACCCGGGAACGCTTGAGGATGTCTATGAGCCATATCTGCTGCAGTGCGGGTTGATGATTCGTACGCCGCAGGGCCGTCAGGCAACCCTTCGCACCTTTGAGCATTTGGGAATTGAGCCGACCGTTTAGGATGGGTTTGTAGGCTATCGCTGGGCATTGGGTAAACATATCGCCGTTCGTCGGTTACGGGTGTTTTACTATTGCGCGCCCGTGCTATGCTGGATTGGTCTTTTTCTCATCCGGTAACGAAAGGACCGCCCATGCCTACTGACATCGAAATCGCACGTTCTGTTACGCCGCTGCCTATTACCGAGGTGGCCAAGAACGCCGGCGTCGACGTTAAGCATCTGATTCCGTACGGCTTTGACAAGGCAAAGGTCGACTATTCCCTGCTCAACGAGCCGACCGATCACCAGGCCAAGCTTGTCCTCGTGACCGCCATCAACCCCACGCCTGCGGGCGAGGGCAAGACCACTACGACCATCGGTCTGGCCGATGGACTGCGCCGTCGCGGCGTCAAGAGCGCTGTGGCCCTGCGTGAGCCTTCGCTCGGCCCTGTCTTTGGCGTCAAGGGTGGCGCTGCCGGCGGCGGCTGGGCGCAGGTCATCCCCATGGAGGACATCAACCTGCACTTTACCGGCGACTTCCATGCTATTGGCGCCGCCAATAACCTGCTGGCCGCCATGCTCGACAACCATATTCAGCAAGGCAACCAGCTCGGTATCGATGTTAAGCGCATCACCTGGAAGCGCGTTGTCGATATGAACGACCGTCAGCTGCGCCACGTCATTGACGGCATTGGCGGTAAAGCCCAGGGCGTGCCGCGCGAGGACGGCTTCGATATCACCGTCGCCTCCGAGGTCATGGCAATTCTGTGCCTGTCTACGAGCATCAGCGACCTCAAGGAGCGCCTGGGCGAGATCGTCGTCGGCTACAGCTTTGCCGGCGAGCCCGTCCGTGCCCGCGACCTTAAGGCCCAGGGTGCCATGGCCGCGTTGCTTAAGGATGCGCTCAAGCCCAACCTGGTGCAAACGCTCGAGGGCACGCCCGCGTTTGTCCACGGCGGTCCCTTCGCCAACATTGCCCACGGCTGCAACTCTATCATGGCCACGCGTATGGCGATGCGCTTTGGCGATGTCGCCATTACCGAGGCCGGCTTTGGTGCCGATCTGGGTGCCGAGAAATTCCTGGACATCAAGTGCCGCATGACGGGCGTTCGTCCCAACGCCGTCGTGGTCGTCGCGACCGCTCGCGCCCTTAAGTACAACGGCGGTGTTGCCAAGGCCGACCTCAACGAGGAGAACCTCGAGGCCCTCAAGGCCGGCATGCCCAACCTGCTGCGCCACGTCGACAACATCCAGAACGTCTACGGTCTGCCCTGTGTGGTCGCCATCAACCGCTTCCCGACGGACACCGAGGCCGAGCTTGCGCTCATCGAGTCCGAGTGCCAGAAGCTGGGTGTCAACGTGAAGCTGTCCGAAGTTTGGGCCAAGGGCGGCGAGGGCGCGCTCGATCTGGCCGATGAGGTCATGCGCCTGATTGAGCAGCCGAGCGAGCTCAAGTTTGCCTACGAGGACGGTGCCGATGTGGCCGACGCCCTGGAGGCTGTCGCCACTAAGGTCTACCGCGCCGATGGCGTCGACTTTACGCCGGCTGCCAAGCGCCAGCTCGCCGAGCTGCGCGAGAACGGCTTTGGCAACCTGCCGGTGTGCGTTGCCAAGACCCAGTACAGCTTTAGCGACAACGCCAAGGCGCTGGGCGCTCCTGAGGGCTTCCGCATCACGGTACGCGAGCTCAAGGTTTCCGCCGGTGCCCACTTTGTGGTCGCGCTGACCGGCAGCGTTCTGACCATGCCGGGTCTGCCCAAGGTTCCCGCGGCCGAGAACATCGACGTCGACAACGACGGCAACATCACCGGCCTGTTCTAAGCCTGCTGCTCATAGCCGCTTGCCCGCCCCACCGCGCCTACCAAGGCCCGGCGGGGCTTTTGTTTCTGGCCGCGCTTGTCTTGTAGATACCGACGGGCTCTGCCCATCATAGGCTTTTGCGCGGGTAGAATGCATGGATAACTTGATGCTTACGGGCGACGGAAAGGAATCGTTGCATGGATCAGGACAAGACAACCGTGATGGGCGGCTACGGTTCCGCGCAGGCTGGCGATAGCGCCGATGCGACCCGCGTTGTTCCCAACCCCGGCTATACCGACCCCGCCGCGACGCAGCCTTCTGCCGAGCCCACCCGGGTTATGGACTATGGCGACACGGCGCAGGATTCTTACGCTGCATCTTCGCATGGCCCCTATGGCAACGCAGCTCCGGACCCGTTTGATTACGCGCCGCAGGATTCTTATGCCGCCTCGACGCCGAATCCCTATGATGACCTGCCGCAGAATCCCATTTCGCAGCCTCAGCAGACGACGTATATGCCTCGCACGGCGCAGCCTCGCTACGGGTCGCGGGAGCCGTATCGCGAGTACCCCAAGTCGATTCCGCAATATGGCGAGGACGAGGAGAAGAAGCCGTCGCGTTCGTCGAGCGTGATCAAGAAGATCCTCATTGTGCTGGCGATCTTCTTTGCCCTCTCGATTGTGTTCGCCATTGTGTCGGGCATGCTCAACAAGCGAGGTGCTACAACCAGCACGACGGCCGAGCAGACAGAGGTCGCCCAGGTGGGTGCAGTAGAGCTGGGCGATATCCCGGGACAGTACTGGTCCAACGCCAAAAAGATTCTCAAGTCGCGCGGCGCTGATCTTTCGAATGCCGTGGTTCTGACTGATGATGGCTCAACGCCCGTCGTCGATGCCAACTGGGTCGTTACTTCTGCCTACTATAACGACAACGGTAACCTTGAAATTCAACTCACGCATAAGAACAGCTCGGGCAACTCGTCCGACGGCCAAAGCGGCACCGACAGCTCGAGCTCCAACATGCTGGAGGACCTGAGCAACAAGGCGCAGGAATTGGGAGACAAGGCGCAAGAGCTGGGCGATACGACACAAAACCTGGGCGATACCGCGCAGAACTTGGGAGACATGGCGACAGATGCCTGGAACGCCCTACAAAACGGCATTTTGGGTGCACAGGGAAACTAGCGGCCGAGCGGAGCGGGGTTACAGCTGCTCTGCCGGACGCTCGGGCGAGCTAAAGCCCGAGTCAAATGTGACGACGCACGAGACATCGGGCCGGCGCTCGTGCACGATGCGCGTGACGAGCTCCAGCAGCTCCTCGTCGGATATGTCAAAGCCGTCGGGACGCACCAGGTCAAACGAAACGAACCCGTCGTGCTCGTGCAGGTCGTGGATGGAGAGCGCGGGATTGATCTGCATGACGCCGCGCTTGACCCAGCCGCGCAGGTCGTCGCCTGTGGTGGCGATGGGGTCGCTGTGCAGCGTGATGTCGATGCCCATCTGGCGCTTGATGTCGTGCTCGATGGTGTCCAGGATCTCGTGGTGCTCAAACGCGTCGCCCTCGCCGGGCATCTCCACGTGGGCGCTGGCAAACTGGCGGCCGGGGCCGTAGTCGTGCACCATGAGGTCGTGCGTGCCCAGGACCTGCGGATACGACATGATCTTGTCGCGAATCGCTTGAACAAGCTTAGGGCTGGGTGCCTGTCCCAACAGTGGACTGATGGCGTCGCGCACGAGGCCCATGCCGCTGATGCAGATGAAGATGCCCACGCCCAGGCCTGCCCAGCCATCGAGGTCAAAGCCGGTCGTTTGCGAAATAAGTGCTGCCGTCAAGACCGCGCCCGAGGTGATGACATCGTTTTTGGAGTCCTGTGCTGTGGCGATGAGCGTCTCGGAATCGATTCGGTTGCCCAGTGCGCGGTTGAACGCGGCCATCCAGAGCTTAACGAGCATGGACAAGACGAGGGCGGCTAAGGAGAGCACCGAATATGCGGTGGGGGAAGGCTTGATGATCTTAGTGACCGACTCGAGGATCAGGTTGATGCCGACGGCGCAAACCAGGACGGCGACGAATAGGCCGGCTAGGTACTCATAGCGGCCGTGGCCATAGGGGTGACCTTCGTCTGCCGGGCGGCTGGCAAGGCGGAACCCAAGCAGGCTCACGATGTTGCTCGAGGCATCGGAGAGGTTGTTGAAAGCGTCGGCGATGAGGGAGACGGAACCGGCGAGCAGGCCCGCGATGCCCTTGGCCAGGCACAGGGTGATGTTGAGGCCAATGCAGATGAGGCTTGCGGCAAAGCCCGCGTTGGTGCGGGTGCCGGCATCGACCGGTTCGCCCTCGCTGCCGGGAACAAGTTTATGTACCAGTCGATGAACAAATAGCATGGCGATCGTCCTCACAATCATGTTTAAGGGGATAGTGTAGCTCGCGCGGGGGCGCCGTGCACCGATGATCAGAAAATGCAGCAATAGTCTGCCGGTGCTAACGAGCGAGTCTTCTCGTCTGCCTGGGTGGTCCATTTTGGGCCACATGGGTATGGGCATGTGACTGTTTACTCGACATACTTAATGTCGACAGCCCCTGTGCAAAGGAGGACGTTTCCATGGATGAGATGTTTGCTATTAAATGCCAAAACTGCGGCGGCCCCATGTACTCACACCAGGCTAAGCGCAGCTTTGAGTGCGCCTATTGCGGTGCGGTCATTCCGTGGCAGGCCGATGCGGGGGAGCCCAAAAGCGCCTTGGGCATTCGCCATGCGCCGCTGACGGTTGTCGATGGGCTGCTTAAGCTCACGCACGTCTCGCAGCTCGAGCGCCCGGAGGACCCGGACTGGTATTTCTTTAATTCGCACTGGCGCAATCAGTCGGTCCTGGAACATCTGCTGTGGGAGGATCGCGGCACGGCGCAGGAGTTCCAAGATGCCACGCATGTGAGTATTCCTTGCCCCTTCTGCGGAGCGTCCTTTGAGGGTGAGTCAACCCAGCGCGTGTTTGAGTGCCCTTCGTGCGGCAATAAAATCGGTGTCGCTGACCTGCTCAAGCCGGGGACGTTTAGCAAGCGTCTGACCATGGGCGTTGGTGCGGAATATGTGCCCGAGCAGGGTATTCCCTGCGAGATAACGCCGCAGCAGGCGCGTGCCAATGCGCTTGAGCTGGTACGCCAATACCCAGATGCCTTTGCCGGCCACGATGTGGAAGATGCGATCCAAAACGGTATGATGCTCTTCTACTTCCCCATGGCACTTGCGGATCTTCGCATGATGGCGTCCTTCCCGGGCAAGGGCCTGAACAAGGAAACCCTGGTGTACTACGAGGTGCTCGACTGGGCATATCCCAGGGCAAACTACCTGGACGTTCGCCTCATGGGCATTCTGGAGCCGTGGGACTTTGCCAAGGTTGGGCCGTTTGACCCGGCCATGCAAGAAGGCGACTTCCGGATTGTCTCCGTCGATGCGTCCACCAAGGACCAGGTGGTCATTGACAAGCTGGCGCTCGACATTGCCGGCAACGATGCCGAGGCGATGCTGGGGCTCAATAAAAAGAGCATCCGCGCCTGGGCGCGCAAGGCCCGCAAGCATAAGGACGGCCTGGTGATGGTGCCGGTCTACTTTGTCGATCGCCCGGCGTCGGATAGTCGCGACGGCGAGCAGGTGCGCATTGCCGTGAACGGCCAGACGGGTCGCGCGGCCGCGGTAGCGTTTAGCGACAAGCGCGAGACGCATGTGGTGGCACCGCTCAATCCCAACGTGATACTGTCGAGCGAAAGCACCGTGCACGCCACACCCATCGAGGTCAAATACGTTAAATCGCCCTTCCTATACCAGATCGTACGCCGCGGAGGCGGCGAGCAACCGCGTCAGGTGGCGGCAGCTGCCGAGGGCTCTTACCGAGAGGAAAAGCCCAAACGAAAGGGCTTACTCGCTGCGATCTTTGGTAAGTAGGGGAGTGGTGCCGGTTGGCTCGCGAGAGTGCAAAACATCCCGCCCGTGATGGCAGATGTAAATAAACGGTGGAACGGCTGTAAAAGAGTCTTGCCACTGGGTAAAATCAGGATGTGCCGCGGAACCCGCTCCTTAGCTAGTCACACTTCGGAGACGCGGGCAACGCAGGTACAAGTGTCTTAAGGGCCGGCTGCAACCGGCCCTTTCTTTATGACTCCCTTCGCTATCCGTTACTGCTTATATTCCTGCCAGATCGAGTAGAGGTTCCGTGCAATGCCGGTCACATACATCGAGAGGCGCAGGATTTCAAGAAACAAGTTCATAGGCTTCACCCCAATCGGAGATCGGAGCGTTGCCCGCAGGCGGATTCCGCGGCAATCATAATTCTACCTCACGGGCCGCGGTGGAGGATAGCCTGCCCCCTGGTTTGGAGCAGTGTCGATCTAACGGGCAATCAAGCCTCTAGCTCTCTTTGAATTGGGCAAGCATCTGCCCGAAGAAGCTTAGTTCGGATGGCTCATAAATGAGCGAGCCGCCATCTTCGGTCCGGTAGACCCCGCAGGGGAGGTAACGCCCGTCGGGGAGGACATAGAGGTTGGCTTCTTCCTTCAGTCCTGCTGGAAATAGCGGAATCCCGTTTTCGTCCACTTGGAACTCGTCTATATTTGCGATCTTCCTCTCCATGACGCCTCCTGCCTTATTTCTTGAATGGCGCCCTAAAACAGGCAGCTCTCAATCAGCTCTTTTCCGCGTAGGGCGTCGACCCACTCCTGTGGGATGGTTTTGAGACCGTAGGCCGTGCCGGCGAGGGCGCCGGCGACGGCTGCGGTGGTGTCGGTGTCGTCGCCCAGGTTGACGGCGGCAAGCACGCAATCTTCGTAACTGTTGGTGTTGACAAAGCACCAGGTAGCGGCTTTAAGCGTGTCGCGCACGAAGCCGCCGGACCTGATTTCGTGCTCGGGCACGCCTTTCAGATGGAGTGCCCACGAGGGGAGCACGTCATTCATCACATCCCTCATCAGCTCGACATATATGATGCATGCGTCGGTTGACGTTCTGTGGGCGTGCGTAATCGCGGAGACCTTTCTGACCTCTTCGTCCGTCGCATCGGTGAACGCCAGGGGAGCGATGCGCATGAGCGATCCGTTGCCATTGTCGCGCTCGCCGGAGCCACCTTTGCCGGCGTGCAAGGCGCAGGCGGTCGTACCACCGTAATCGAAAACGCCGTCAATCGTATACTCGCCACGGGCAATCCAGCTTACGAACTTGTCGCGCATGTCTGCGGTGTCGATATGCCCGAGCTCCCTAATCGAGTCGCAGGTGGCAAGCGTCATAGATGTGTCGTCGCTCCAAGTGCCGGCGGGCTGCCCATGCGTGCCGTAGCCGATCATGTCCGTGCATTCGAACGTGCCGCGGGGCCTGAACTCGTAGGGAACGCCCAACGCGTCGCCGACGGCAAGCCCGTAAATACAGTCGCGTAGCGTTGTTTTCGGTCTGTCTGTCATGGGAAACACCTCTCGTACTTTGGATTGAGGATGCGCGGCTACCTGCGGCAATATGTTCAGTTCGATTCGCGACGCAGTGCGTCGCGAATCGAGAGAACTCAATAGTCAATATGCCAAAATGGTATGCCTAGACGTCTCTTTACACGGCAACAGGCATTTCTTTTGGGCGTCCTGCCTTTGGAGCGTCGGCGAGTCGTGCCTCGATGGAAGCTTTGGATACCATGCGCTTGGTGCCATCCTTCCATGAATCCAACAGTCCAGCATTTATCAGTTGCGATACTCTTGCCGAGCTAACGCCAAGTATGCGCGCGGCATCCGCTGCGGTGACGGCGGGGATATCATTGAGTTCGCGACTGACGGCCACGGCGATAATCTTGCCACTGTGCTGCGGCTCGTGGCCAAAGTCCGGCGCAGGCAGGTCAACGCCGCCCATTAGGTGGTCATCGACCATGCATGCGAGAAAATCAGCGGCGCTTTCGACAGCGTCGTTTAGGTCGGATCCGAACGTTCCACCTCCGCCCAGCGAGCCACATGGCACAGCGTCGACAACGCCGTCCGAATCAAAGAACTCGAATTCCCATACGTAAACCATGTAAGACCTCCTTTAAAAAGCGATGCGAAATGTGATGAGGATGAGCTATCGAAGCCCTGCCTGCCTTAGGATTCTTTTGGCAATTTGCTCCTCGATCTCTCGATGGCGTTTCACGAGCACGAGCTTGTCGCCTTTGACGAACTTCTCGTGATTGGTGCTTCCTTTCGAGATGAAGCCGGCTTCTTCGAGGATACGGATCAATTCGCGTCTCTGCATCTCAGCCTCTTTCAATAACTATATATTAGCACTTACTAAGGGTTTTAGACTTAAATCTTAGCCATTGCTAATCCCTTGTTTTATTTCACCATCCTTGGATAACGGCTTATAGTCCTTGCGGTATTAGTTTATTTGCTCGTGCGGACACGATTTGGTGCTCCGTGCGCGACCGCGAAAAGGGTTTGCGGTGACTAAAATGTGACCATAGAGACAGTTTTAGCGAGCCCCACGGGAGTGACGCGCATGGACAACAATACGCTGCTATTCCAGGACAAAGGTTCGGGTAGGTTTAAAGACGTTAAGATCTACCCGAATCGCCTTGAGGTGCTTAAGAAGGGCGTTCTCGGCGGCAAGCACACCGAGATTGTCTATCTTAAGGACATCACGGGGTCAACAGGGTCAAGGGCCGCGACGTTTTCCTGCGCAACAGGTTGTTGACTGCTTGTGTCTTTAGCCCGAGCAGCCGCTTCCAAGCTCAGGAGTTTGTGAATGCGTTGAACATGGTGATGTGACCGGGCGCTTTCGAACACAAAAAGCCGGGATGCAAGGAGTCGCACCTTGCATCCCGGCTGAGCTAAAACGGCGCTGCTGCATGCCGTTGGAGCTTTAGCGCTTGATCTCGATATCCTCGAGCTTGACGTCCATGGCCTCGGTCTTTGCCTTGGCGATGTCGTCGGCAAATTCCAGGGACTTCATCATGGCTTCGACGGCGTCCTTGTGCTCCTCGACGTTGTCGATGCGCACGTAGACGCTGCCGCCCTCAACGTCGGTGAAGTACTCAGTCGTTACGCCGCCCGAGTGCGTGAAGTAAGCACTGCGCCAGGTCTTGCCGTTGTATTTAACGGGGTCGTTTTCGGTCCATCCGGAGTTGGCCTTCCACTTTGCCTCGTAGTCGAACAGCTCGTCGGCGTTCTTGTCAGAGTCGAAGACAGGGATGAAGCGGTCGCTGGCGTGCTCGCTCTCGGTGAACTTAAACTGGGCCCTGTCGGCGGTATCGCCTGCGACGTCGGTGATCTCGACGCCCTCGGGGACCTCGACCTTAAACCAGATGAAGTCGGTCCTCATGTCCACGGCCGGCTTTTCTGCGCCGCCGCCCCCACCGCTGCCGGCGGCGCCGCCGCTTCCACCACAGCCTGCCAGGGCAACTGCGGCAAAGAGACTGATGCAGAGGGTGAGAATCGCAAAGGCTTTCTTTTTCATGGTCGTGTCCTCCTCGGTCTGTAACCGTCCATGGATTACCTGTCTTTACTGTACGCGCGAGCGGCTCGTTCGGGTGGGCCACATGTCCCATTCTTGGGGCCGGATTTGCGCCGACAAGTGGCAATATGTCGCGATATAAGTAGGGGAGGACCGGCTGATCCGATCCTCCCCCGGCTGGGCGTCCGATCATGTAATGACTGCGCATGCGATGCTGCGTGCGAGCCCCTAATGCTTGATCTCGATGCTCGAAATCTCGACTTCGCGTGCCTCGGAAACCGCCTCCGCCATGTCATCGGGGAACTCGATGGAGTTGAGGAGTGCCTCGGCTTCTTTCTTGTGCAGTTCGAAGTTTGAGATAAGGACGTAGACGCTTCCCGGTTCAACGTCGGTAAAGAGGAGTGTTGAGATGCCACTGTTGTCCTCGTACGTTTCGACGAGCCATGTCCTGCCGTTATACTCGACGGATCCGCCATCCTTCCACTGGAACGTATCCCCCTTCTTTTCTGCCTGGTCGGCGTGGGACTCCTCAGCTGTCAGCGCTTTTTTCCAAACGGGGATAAAGCGATCGCCCGAGGCGTTCTCATCTTCGGGGAAGGTGAGCTGAATCCTATCTGCATTCTTGCCGGCGGAGTCGCTTACGCCGACGCCCTCGGGCATCTCGACCTTAAACCAGATAAAGTCGGTCTTCTTGGCAACGGGGGCTTTTTCCTTGCTCTCGCTCTTGGCGGCGCTGCCGCCCCCGCCCGATGCGCTCCCGCCGCAGCCGACAAGGGCAAATGCGGCAAAGAGGGCGATGCAAAGGGAAAGGATTGATAGGGTCTTTTTCTTCATGGTGGCGTCCTCCTTGTCTGTTAGGGGCATCGTGTGCAGCGGTTCGCCAATCGGCGGTTGCGCATGCACTGATGGCTTTATTTGCTGTGCGGTGATTCCTCCGTTCTTTGTCCGGCGCCGTGGCGAGCGTTGCCCCAGCATGGGGCTCCTTATCTATATGTATGCCCCAGTTGCCGCCGTCCGAGAGTCCCGAAACGTGGGCCATGTGTCTCATGTTTGCGTCGCTGCCGCCTATCGTGTGCCATAGAAATCCGCGATGGCCAGGTGCGCTGACGCTCATGTGCTTATGGGCTAGACTTAGCACCATTACGTGTTCGATGCGGTTGGTTGGCGGTTGCCGCCCGATCGATGTATATGACTTGAAGGTGCGTGCGTATGAGCCAAGAGATGATGGATAAAACCTGTCGAGAGTTTGCCGAGGCGCTTGCCGCACGCGAGCCGGTGCCCGGCGGCGGCAGTGCGAGCGCCTTTGTGGGCGCGCTGGGCGCCTCGCTTTGCGGAATGGTCGCTCGTTATGGAGCAACCAATCCCGCGCTTGCGGATCGCGCGGACGATCTGACGCGCACATTTGCCCAGGCAGACGAGTTGGCGCAGGAACTTGTGGGTCTGGTTGCCGAGGATGTTCGTGCATACGGCCAGGTGTCCGCGGCATACGGTATTCCTCGTGATGATCCGGCTCGACCCGCGGTGATTCAGGATGCGTTGCGCGTGGCGGCCATGCCACCGTATCGGATTATGGATGCCTGCGGACGCGCGCTGGCACTGCTCGAGGACATGGCCGACAAGGGCTCGCGTCAGCTGCTGTCAGACGTGGCGTGCGGTGCCGTGTTCTGCCGCGCCGCCATGCAGGGCGCGAGCCTGACGCTTTTTGCCAATACCACGTCTATGAAAGACCGGGCGCGCGCCGAGGAGCTCGAGGCGGCGTGTGATGAGCTGCTGGATACGTGGCTGCCGCGCGCCGATGCGCTGGCGCGCCGTGCCGCCGACGCCGCAAGGAAGAGGGGATAGCCATGGCCGTGCTGCTTAAAGGCGCTCCCGTTGCCCGCGCTTTGACTGAGGATCTCGCTGCTCGCTGCGCGGCTTTGCGCGAGCACGGCGTTGTTCCGACGCTTGCTATCGTTCGCGTGGGCGAGCGCGAGGACGATCTATCCTACGAGCGCGGCGCCCTCAAGCGCTGCGAGAAGGTTGGCATCGAGGCTCGCCGTGTTTTGCTTCCTGCCGATGTTTCGCAGGACGAGCTGATGGCTGCTATCGAGGGCATCAATGCCGACCCTGCTGTTCATGGCTGCCTGATGTTTCGTCCGTTGCCCGCTGGGCTTGACGAGGATGCAGTTGCCGCAGCACTCGATCCCGTCAAGGATGTTGACTCCATGACGCCGGCCTCGCTGCTTACCACGCTTTCGGGGCGAGGCGAGGGCTTTGCCCCCTGCACAGCCGAAGCCGTGCTTGCTTTGCTTGATCATTACGGCGTTGAGCTGGATGGGGCCAAGGTCGCGGTCGTTGGTCGGTCGCTGGTGATTGGCCGTCCCGTTGCCGCCTTGCTTACGGCTCGCAATGCCACCGTGACGACGTGCCATACGCATACGCGGGACCTTGCTGCCGAGTGCCGTGCTGCCGACATTGTTGTTGCCGCGGTTGGACGTGCGCGCACGATTGGCGCGGATGCGGTTCGCGAGGGCCAGACGATCATCGATGTTGGCATTAACTGGGATGAGGACGCTGGCAAGCTGGTGGGTGACGTCGATTTTGTTGCCGCGGAGCCGGTCGTTAACGCCATCACGCCCGTGCCGGGCGGCGTGGGCGCTGTGACGACGGCGATTCTCGCTAAACACGTGATTGAGGCGTCGGAGCGCGCATCGAAATAGGCGTTTTGGGCTGTTTGAGGGGTTAGCGATATACCACGTGGTCAAAAAACGTCAAATATGAGTACTGTTGCCAAGATAGTCACATATGTTTTTATGTCTTTTGGGCTCCCTAGCGATATTTATTCTCGCTAGGGAGCCCATTTTATTGAACCTATGGGGAATAACGTTGTCCTACTTTTGGACAAATGGGGATTTTCGGCACCTATTACAAGGAAATTTGCTGCTACTAAATTGGTGACAGTACTCATATTTGGCATTTTTTGACCACAGGGGTTGCCAGCGCCGTGGTTTCGCCCTTTCTGCGGCGAAGCGATACACTGTTATCGTTTGATTTCTTCGCTCAAGGAGGATGCGCATGCCGTGCACAACGATTTTGGTTGGTAAGAACGCGAGCTACGACGGGTCGACCCTTGTCGCCCGCAACGAGGACTCGTCCAACGGGGTGTTTGAGCCCAAGCGCATGTGCGTGGTGCATCCCGACGAGCAGCCGCGTGTCTACACGAGTGTCCTGAGCCACCTAGCCATTGAGCTGCCCGACAATCCCATGCGTTACACAAGCGTCCCTGACGTTATCCCGGGCCACGGCATCTGGGCCGAGGCCGGCTTCAACGAGCTCAACGTTGGCATGTCTGCAACCGAGACGCTTACCACCAACGAGCGCGTCCGTGGCGCCGATCCGCTTGTCGACTACGTGCCCGCCAAGGGCAACGAGGGTGAGGACGGCTATGTGCCGGCGCAGTCTGGTGGCCTGGGCGAGGAGGACATGGTGACCCTGGTCCTGCCGTACGCTAAGTCTGCCCGCGATGGCGTTCGTATCCTGGGCGACCTGCTCGAGCGCTACGGCACCTACGAGAACAACGGCATCGCCTTTAGCGACGTGGACGAGATCTGGTGGCTCGAGACCATCGGCGGTCACCACTGGATTGCCAAGCGTGTGCCTGATGACGCCTATGTGACCATGCCCAATCAGCTGGGTATCGACAGCTTTGACCTGGATGACGCCGAGGGCGCCCAGGTCAACCACATGTGCTCTGCCGACCTGCGCTCCTGGATGGCCGAGTGGCATCTGGACCTGACGCTGGGCGTTGAGGGCGACGGTCCGGCTGTGGTCTTTAACCCGCGCGAGGCCTTTGGCTCGCACAGCGACAGCGATCATGTCTACAACACGCCGCGCGCGTGGTACATGCAGCGCTGCCTCAACCCCAGCGATGTGTGGGACGGCCCCGACGCCGACTACACGCCCGAGAGCGACGATATCCCCTGGAGCCGCGTGCCCGAGCGCAAGGTGACCATCGAGGACATTAAGTATGTGCTTTCGAGCCACTACCAGGGCACGGAGTACGACTGCTACGGCAGCAAGGGCACGCCTGCCACGCGTGGCGCTTATCGCCCCATCGGCATCAACCGCAACAGCCAGCTCGCCGTGTTGCAGCTGCGCCCCTATGCGCAGCCGGCCTATCGCGCCGTGCAGTGGATGGCCTTTGGTTCCAACTCGTTTAACGCGCTGGTTCCGCTGTACGCCAACGTCGAGACCATGCCCGAGTACTATGCCGATACACAGGCTCGCGTGACGTCCGAAAACTTCTACTGGGCCAACCGCCTGATCGGCGCGCTGGCTGACGTTCGCTTCCATGAGTGCGCCCGCGCCGTGGAGGACTATCAGGAGAAGGTCGGTGGCATGGGCCACAAGCAGATCCATGACGTCGACGCCGCCGTAGCCGTTCTGCCCGAGGCCGAAGTGCCTGCCGAGCTCGCCCGCGCCAACGAGGAGTTTGCCGAGCGCGTGCGGGTGGAGACCGATGCTCTGCTGGGCAAGGTGCTCTACACCACGAGCTGCGCCATGAAGAACTCTTTCGCGATGAACGACAACGTGAGGTAGGGATTTCCCGTCGATCGCATAGCGCTAAAACGCTTTGTCGCTTTCGCTCAATCTTGGGTACAAGAACGCCAATGCAGTTGTTTGTGATTGGAGACAACCATGGTTATGAAACTCGATCAGCTTGTTAACGGTGCCATTAACGTGGGCTTCGGCGCCGCCGCCGTTGCCGTCGAGGGCAGCAAGAAGGTTCTCGACGACCTCAATACCAAGGGTGAGCAGGTACGCAAGGACGCAGGCGCCCCCGATATCGCCCGCAGCGTGTCCGACATGTTCGAGCAGGCCGGCGGCACCATCTCCGACCTGACCGAGCGTCTGGGCATGCAGGGCGAGACCGCGGCCCAGCGCGTGCTCGACGAGCTCATTCTGGCTCGCGTCCGCGTTATGACCGCTCCCGAGCGCACGGCCTTCCTGGCCCATGTGCGCGACATCGTCGATTCGGTCGAGGACAACGTGACCTCGGTGCCCGTCGAGTCCGTTGAGCCCGACGATGCGAAGGATACCGAAGAGGCCGAGTAGCAGCGCAGATGGCAGATTCCACCACCGATTACAACAATCTAGATCCCTTGGGTGACGAGGCGGCGGTTGTCGATGAGGTCGATGCCGCCGTCTCGGGCGCTCGCAAGAAGCCGCGCGCTGTCGATATGGTCCCCGAGGAGCCCGAGGCGATGGCGCCGGATGAGGAATACCAGCTCACGCCGGCGGGTCGCCGCGAGCGCATCGGGCAGATTGTTCGCCTGGTCAAAAAGTACCGCGTGTGGGATAACCTCACGCCGGTTCGTTTGCGCCGCCTGCTCGAGGAACTCGGCCCCATGTTCGTTAAGATGGGGCAGATTCTGGCCAACCGGTCCGAGATTCTGCCGCAACGCTTTTGCGACGAGCTGCGTCGTCTGCGCTCTGACGTGGAGCCGGTGCCGTACGAGGTCGTACTCAGTTGTCTGGAAGAAGAATACGGCCTGCGCCTGGGGGAGATGTTCGATGCGATCGACCCAAATCCGCTTGGTAGCGCATCGCTCGCGCAGGTGCACCGCGCTCGTCTGGTGACGGGCGAGGACGTGGCCGTCAAGGTTCAGCGCCCAGGTGCGCAGCAGGTTATGGCACAGGACATCGATATCATCCGCTCGGTGGTGCGTATCGTTTCCAAGTTCGTCAACACCGATCAGTTTGTGGACCTGCACGGCGTGGTCGAGGAGCTGTGGACCTCGTTTCGCGAAGAGACCAACTTTTTGGCCGAGGCAAAAAACCTCAACGACTTCTACGAGTTCCACAAGAGCGTTCATGGCGTGACGTGCCCTAAATCCTATCTGGACCTGTGCACCGAGCACGTGGTGGTTATGGACTACGTCGACGGCATTTCGATCGCCGATCCTGAACGCTTGGTGGCCGAGGGCTATGACTTGGAAAAGATCGGTGCCGCAATCGTCGAGGACTACTCGACGCAGGTGCTCGATGACGGCTTTTTCCATGCCGACCCGCATGCGGGAAACATCATCCTCAAGGACGGCATCGTTTACTTTATCGACTTGGGCATGGTCGGACGCATGTCGAGCCACGATCGTGGCATCGTTAAGGACATGATTTTCGCCGTGGCCGAGGGTGACGTGCCCAAGCTCAAGGATTCGCTCATGCGCTTCGCCGTGACGCGTGGCGACTCGGCCGAGCTCGATCATTCAGCGTTTTTGTCCGATCTTGACTTTATCGTGGCTGACTTTGCGGGCCTTGACCTGAAGGATCTGGATATCGGCGAGTTTTTGACCTCGCTGTTAAACCTCGCGCGTAAGAATGACGTTGAGCTGCCGAGCGTGGTGACGATGTTCGCGCGCGGCATGGTGACGCTCGAGGGTTTGCTGACCGAGTACATGCCCAACGTCAACATGATCCAGATCATCCAGACGCATATTAAAAACGAGAAAAGCACCTATGCGCGCGTGCGCGATATGGGGAGCGATCTTGCCGCGAGCAGCTATCGCGCGGCGAAGGGTTCGCTCGAGGCGGCCGAGTATCTGGGCCTGGCTTCGCGCATGCTCACGCGCGGCCAGCTTAAGGTGAACACGCAGATCATGAGCAGCGATAAGGCGCTGCGACAGCTGGGTGGAATTATCGACCGCATGTCGATGGCAATTGTGATCGCCGGTCTGTTTATCGGTTCGTCGGTGGTGTACTACGCACGCATCGAGCCGGTTGTGTTTGGTATCCCGGTCATTGGCTTTATGGGCTACGTGAGCGCGCTGGTGCTGGCGCTTATGCTGGGCCGCAATATCTGGCTCAACAGCCACGGCGGCAAGCGCTAGAGGCTGCGACCGTCACCGTATTATCCTATCGCAAATAATAGCTTTTACCTTGGGCTTTGCCTGCGTGCGAGGCCCTTTTGCGTGATAGCATATTGACAGTAATAATAGATGGCCTAGATGGTGGTGCGGAGACGCACGAATGCGCGGTTTACCTGCGCGTTTGGGAGAATCGGGGTGCAAGTCCCCGGCTGTACCAGTAACCGTAATTCCTCTTGGCTCGGGATGTTCGCGTCGCAGATCGGACGGCGCGCCTGAGCCGTTAAGGTTAAGTCGGATCGCCTCCCATCTTGCACGCGACCGCGGCTCATGCCGTCGGTGTGCATAGGGCTCTGGAGGGAAGGGGGACCCCGATGGGGGTACTCGAGCGCAACATGCGCGATGACGTGGGGCAGCCTCAAGGCAACGCTTCAAGTACAGACAATGGGGGACAAATGGATATGTTTGAGGACGAGTGCGAGCGCGCCTCGTTGCATCGCCGTGGCGCGATTGCACGCGGTGTAGCCAAGCGCGGCCTGGTGGCATTCCTGGCCTTCGCGATGGTCTTTGGCACCACGCCGGCTCAGCTGTGGGCCGAGGGCGCCGAGGGCATTGCCGAGGCTGTGGCTCAGGCTGCGACGCCGAGTGAGGGCGCGGGGGCCGCGGGCGGTACTGCCGACCAGGGCAAGGCCGAGGTTTCGGATTCCGGGAGCGCGCCTGCAGCTAGTGCCGCCACAACAGGGGCAGCAGCCGGCGACGAAGGCTCGGCGACGGGGGAGAGCCCTGCCTCGAGCGAGCAGTCTTCGACGGCATCCGCTGGCCAAGCAGGATCTGCCGCCGCGGCTGCCGTTCAAACAGAGAACCCGACAGAAACCGGCGATGTCGCCAAGAAGCAAGTCGAGGTCTCGTTCTCGATTATCGGCACCGATGCCGACGGCAAGGTTCAGACCTGGGTGGCACCTACGCAGCTCAAGCTCGACGAGGGCGCGACGGCTGCGGACGCCTTCGTTAAGCTGCAGGAGAAGACGGGCTTTAAAGCGGATTACGAACCGAACACGGCATACGGCTTCTACCTCAAAAGCATCACGTCCCCGACAGATGGCCGCACGCTTGCCTTCGATCCGACGACTTATGCCTTCTGGCAGCTGTTTGTCGACGGCGCGTCTTCCTCGGTTGGCGCGAGCGGCGTCAAGCTCACCCAGGGGCAGAAGATTGAGTTTGCCTATACGGCTGGTAGCGCGTCCCCTGTCGTTAAGGACCAGGTTGCCGCAAATGTGACCGTCATTGGTCGCGATGCCCAGGGCAAGACTCAGACTTGGGTCGATAACGCGCAGTATGTGGTGACGTCCGGCTCGAACGCACTTGACCTTACGAAGGTCGCGCTCGAGGCGAATGACATCGATGCCGTTGTTGCGGGCTCCTTCCTTCTGAGCCTTAAGTACAACGGCGTTGAGCTGGGCAAGCCGCTCGATTGTTCGACCTATTGGCAGCTGTTTATCAACGGCAAGTCGAGCGACTACACGGCAGACAATGTCACCATTCATGCCGGCGATACCGTTACGTGGTTCTACGGTGGCTGGGGCGACCAGTTGCCCTCTGATTCCGTCCATGCTTCCGTTCAGGTCCTCGGTAAGGACAAGGACGGCAAGCAGCAGGTCTGGGCTTCGACGGGCCTGACGAGTCTCAAGGCGGGCTCCACCGCTAAGGATCTCCTTGAGCAGGTCGGCCTTACTCTCGATGCTGGCGAATCGTCTTGGGGCTGGTTCCTCAACGGCATTTATTCGCCCTTCGATGGTAAGTCCTATTGTGGCTATGATGCTGCGACCAATAGCTATTGGCGCTTCTACGTAAAGGGCAAGTCCGACGCAAAGTACAAGTTCGCCGACGTTGGCGCCGGTGCCTACAAGCTCCATGAGGGTGACGCCGTCACCTTTATGTATGCTGGCGACAGCGATGCCCTTCCTGGCCAGGTTCTTGGGTCTGTCGATGTTATCGGTCCCGATGTCAACGGCAACAATACTCGCTGGGGCTCAGCAAGCAATGTTTCCCTGCCCGAAGGCTCTACGGCCCAGGACCTTATTGAGACGGTTCTGAAGGCGAAGGGCATTGATTACAAGGCCTCCCAGAGTGGTGCATACTGGTCCATTACTTCGCCGTTCGAAGGCAGGGCGTACGGCCATGATGGTGCGACCAATAAATATTGGCACCTGTATATCAACGGAAAGCCCTCATCTCTCTGCGCCAACCAGGTCACGCTCACGAGCGGCGACAAGGTTACGTTTGCCTATACGACCGATGGTGCGCCCATGCCCGATCCCGACAAGATTGTCGTGGACCCGAGTGCGACGACTCCTGATTGGGATGCCGAGTGGGCTGGCTACGGCAACAGTGGCAACGGTTCGACCGTAACGGATGCCAAGACGCCTGCGCAGGCCGCCGGTCTTAAGTGGGCCTTCGATTGGAAGGCCGAGTCTGGTCAGCAGTATGCCAACTGCAGCGAACCTGTCATCGCTAACGGCTTTGTGTACATCGCGACCGAGAATGAGCTCATTAAGATCGATTCGTCCACGGGCAAAAAGGTTGCCTCTGCGCCGCTTGCCTCCAAGGTGAGCTATACCTCTCGTCCGATCTATACCAATGGCCTTATCATCGTTCCGCTCAACGGCGGTGCGGCCCAGGCGATTACTGCAGACAAGCTGATCTGCAAGTGGCTGACGCCTGGTTTGACGGACTTGACGCAGAGCTCCTGCACTGTCGTTTCGGACGGCGAATACGTCTATGTAGGCTCGGTCGATATTTCGTATGACGAGAATTACAACGCGACCTACGGCAACGGCTCCTTTGCGCGCATTAAGATTGCCACGGGCGAAGTTTCTTGGCAGAACATCGACCCTGCCGAGGGCTATTACTGGACTGGTGCGGCTTTGACAGATAAGTATGCCATCGTTCCTACGAGCGCGGGTACGCTTAAGTGCATTGATAAGACGACGGGCGATGTCGTTTCGACCATGAAGCTCGGCGCTCTCGCGAACGCCGACTGTGTCGCCGATCCGTCCAATGGTTCGACCTTCTATCAGATGACGCACGATGGAAAGCTCCATGTGATTTCGCTTTCGGCGAAGGGCGTACTGAGCGAGCAGAAGACGGTCGATCTGGGTCTTACTGATAACATGAGCGCACCGGCGGTGGCTGGCGAAAGCTTGATTGTCGGCGGACAGACGGCTACTGGCTCTGCTCTGGCTCTCTATAATCTGAAGACCGGCAAGACCACGATGGTCACCGCTGCTGACGGTAAAGAACTTCCGGCCGGATTTAACGGTATTGCTGCTACTCCGCTGGTGAGTGTTCAGGGCGGCAAGACCTATGTGTACTTCACCGTTAACAGCGCGGATAGCAAGGATTACGTCAACTACTCTGCTGGTGGTGGCGTGTATCGCTATACGCTCGGCGATGCAGAGGCGACGCAGATTTATGATGCGGCTGGCCATTACCAGCACTGCGACTCTCCGGTCATTGCCGATGCATCTGGCAACCTGTACTACATCAATGACTCGGGCACGCTGTTCAAGCTGGGGGCCGTTGAGTCTTGGACGGTTGCCTTTAATTCCAACGGCGGGTCTGCTTGCGACACTAAGTTTGTTGCTACGGCCGATGGCAAGCTGGTTAAGCCGGCCGATCCGACGCGCGATGGCTACACTTTCGGCGGTTGGTTTACCGATGAGGCTTGCACGCAGGCGTATGACTTTAGCACGCCGGTGACGGCCGACCTGACGTTGTATGCCAAGTGGACCAAGAATGCCGTTAACCCTGGCGGTAATGGCGGTTCTGGCACTAATGGTGGCAACGGTGGCGCTGGCAACGGTTCCGGCGCTGGCGCTGGCACTGGCACGGGTTCCGGCTCCGGCACGAAGGGCCAGCAGGCTGGCGGCGCTGTCGCCCCGGGTCATAAGCCGACGACCAAGACGACGGTGTCGACCAAGACCGAGACCAAGGACAACAAGTCCGACAAGAAGGACTCCGATAAGTCCGATAAGAAGGACGAGAAGAAGTCTGACAAGAAGGACAGCAAGTCCGACAAGAAGTCCGATTCCAAGTCCGATACGGGTGCTGCTTCCACGACCACTGCTAAGAAGTCCTCTAGTGCTTCCGAGCAGGAGACTGGCACCAATCCGCTCGCCATCGTCGGCGTTGCCGCCGGCGTGATTGGCCTCGCGCTCATCGCCGTCTTCGTGCTGACCAAGCGCGGCAAGGGTGACGGTAATGCCCGATAAGCCCAAGGAGACCAGCGGGCAACAGCCCGACTCCTCGTTCATTCAGTTCGACGATGCAAAGCAACAGGGCGCCGCTTCGGCGGCGTCCGCCTCTCGTCGCAAGGCGCTCCTTGGCGTTCTTGCTGCCGCGTGCACCATTCTGATCGTCGTCTCGCTGGGCTTCGTCCATCCTTCCGAGAGCGGCGCCTGGTCCATTGACTGGATCGTTCAGACCGTGACGGGGGAGAGCGTCGTCGCCAAGGACACCAAGGGGTCTGGCTCGTCTGCCGCTTCGGGCGAGGCTAGTTCCAAGGATTCCAAATCTTCGAATGATGCAAAAGACGAGCCCAAGGGTTCGAACGACGCCAAGGACGATTCCGAGTCTTCAAACAAGGAATCGGACAAAAACTCGGATAGCAAGAAGTCCGAGGACCGGAGCGGCAAGAAGTCTGGCGATAAATCCGCTGCCCAAAATACGGGAGCCGGTGATACTTCCAATGCGTCTGGCGGTGCTTCTTCGGGCGGTAGCCAGTCGTCTGATGGAGCCTCATCCTCTAATGGTGGAAACGCCTCCTCGGGCAGCCAAAGCGGCTCACAGGAGTCCAACTACGTTACGGTGACGGTTTCGGTCACATCGAGCGCTGTGGGCAATCCTGTGTCTTCTGGCGGCACCTTTACCTTTAACGAGGGCGCTACCGTCTACGATGCCCTGTGCGCGCTGGGCCTTTCTGTCAACGCACACGGCTCATCGTACGGCACGTATGTTTCTGCGATTGGTGGTTTGGCCGAGAAACAGTACGGCGGCACGAGCGGCTGGATGTACTCCGTCAACGGTGCAACGCCTATGACGGCCTGCAGCAACTACGTTCTCTCCAACGGTGACAACGTGGTTTGGTATTACGTAACAGGCTAGGGGCCTCGACATAGCGCGCCAGACGGGCGGTTCGGACCAACATCCGGACCGCCCGTTTTCATGCGAATGGGACTGGGTCGCCGGGTCTCTCGGCAAACAAAAAACCGGTTGGAACGGGAATTCCAACCGGTTATACATTCAAGCAAATAGTGAATCGACTACGACCGTGCGCCCTCGAGGAAGAAGCGGCGGCTAAAGTAGTTGTACCAGGTAACGAGGAACGTTGCGATGGCCTTCATGGCCTGGTAGCCGATGCTCAAAAACGTGACGCCCACAAACATGTACAGGTCGTTGAGGCCCAGGCCGATCACCGACAGGATGGTGAAGATCGTGAACTCGCGCTTGCGGCTCATGCCTTCGCGGTGGTCGAACACGTACTTCATGCTGAGCCAGTAGTTGACCACGACGGACGTGATAAACGAAACCGTGGTGCTCATCAAAAAGTCGAGGTGGAACAGCTCGACGAGCGCAATGAGCATGCCCCAGTCGATGCCAAAGGAGATAAGACCCACGACAGCAAACTTGAGGAACTGCTTGGTATGAGGTTGTACCAGTGCCTTGCGCACGTAATCACATCCAATGCGTTGATGAATCGAGCAACGAGTTACTTTAGAGCTTTTGAAAGGGAAACGTAAGGTCTTTGGCAAGAACTATACGAACTCGCCAAATATTCAAGAGGTAATCCGCGAGCGTTACAAATTTGCCCGTAAACGAGCAAGGCCCACGGACAACGCCGTGCTCGACGAGCGCTGTCCGTGGGCCCCGTAGCGCAAGGATGTCGAGCTACTTAGTCTCCTCGCCCTCCAGGAAGATCTTGCGCGTGACAAAGTTGTAGACCATGACGAGCGCGGTGGCGCAAATCTTGGCGATATTGGCCTCGAGGCCCAGGCCGGCGTTGAGAGCCAGCACGATGCCGTCGTTGAGCACCAGGCCAATAACGGACAGTACGACAAAGATGATGAACTCGCGGCGGCGGCTCATGCCTTCCTTGTGCGCAAACACGTACTTCATGCTCGCGACATAGTTAAAGATGAGCGAGACGATAAAGCCGCTGGTGTTGGCGATCAGGATGTTAAGGCCCAGACCGTAGTGGAGCAGATTCATGATGCCAAAGTCGATGACGGTGGCAATGACACCGACGACGCCAAACTTCATGATCTGCGCAAGGAGCTTTTGCATGGTACCTGCCTTAGGGTGGCGCCGGGACGCCGTGGGGATGACAAACTCAGCAAGTTTAGCCAATCCCCGCAGGCGGGGCTAGGCGCGTTCCTCGATAGCACCGTTTCTATATGCATCGAGCAGCTGGCGCAGGTCCTGGATCTGGCTGCGAATCTTGACGCCGGTATCGGTGTCGCTCACCATGCGGCGACGGTCGGCCTCGTCAAAGCGGTTGGTCTCGCTTTCGATATCGATGTTGCGGGTGAGCGCCTCGGCAACGGTGGTAAAGGCCTGGTGCGACTTAAGGCGGCATCCGCGCGAGCTCGAGATGAGCGTGTAGCCGGCGATGCCCGTTTTGGGGTGGTAGGCGCGGCAGAAACCGCCATCGATGACCAGCAACTTGCCGTTGGCGCGGATGGGCTGCTCGCCCTTGGTGGTTTTGACCGGGGTGTGGCCGTTGATGATGTGGCCCGTCGGCGAGCAGGCCATGGGGGCGACGCCAAACTCGCGCATGATGTCGTCGCAAACGGACGAGGACGTGGTGAGCGTATAGTACGGGTCCATCGGCTCGACCCACGTGCTCTTGTCGGCGATGTAGGCGCGCTCGAACGTGCGCACCACGCGTCCGCTGGCGGGCGAGTTAAAGCCGATCCACAGGTACCACATCCAGTCGAGGGCATCGCGGTCGCCGACGCGCCAGGCGCGGCGGGCGATATGGTCGCAAAAATCAAAATAATCGCGGCCGGCGTGCCAGGTGCCCAGACAGTTCATGCTGCCAAAGGTGCCGTCTTCGTTGAGCGGCACGCAGCCGTGGAACAGCAGGTTGCCGTTGGCGACCTTGTACATCGAGCCGTGGGAATAGAGGAAATCGATATGGCGATGCAGGTGATCGGCGGTGACAAACTCGGACACGAGCTTGTCGATGATGTGCTGCTCTTGGGGCGTGAGCGAATAGGGGTCCGCCGGGTCGACGGTGGGGAAGTCATTGGTCGTGAGCTGCCACACGCTGCCGTCGGCGAGCGTGACCGTGCCGGTGTCGTGATCGATCTTGTCGAGCAGCAGGCGGTCGACCATATCGAACTCGGGGTGGCGTTGGATAATCTGACCCTCGAGCTTAAAGAGCAGCACATTGATGGCTTTGATGAGCGGGCTGATGGACTCGTCGGCGGTATAGGTGGCGTCGGCGAAGGCGACGAGCTCACGCAGCGAGATGCCGTAGTCGTTCTCGAGGATTTCGTAGTTGTCGTAGCGCAGGTTGTTGCGCAGCACCGTGGCGATGCAGGCGGGCTCGCCGGCTGCGGCGCCCATCCACAGCAGGTCGTGGTTGCCCCACTGGATGTCGAGTGAATGGTAGGTGAGCAGGCGGTCCATAATCTTGGCAGCGCCGCCGCCACGGTCGAAGATATCGCCCACCAGGTGCAGGTGGTCGACAGCCAGGCGCTTGATGAGCGAGGCAAGCGACTCGATAAAGTCGTCGGCGCTGGCGGTCTCCAGGATGGACTCCACGATGCGCTCGTGATAGCGCACGCGATAGTTGTTCTCGTCCGGGTGCGTGTGCAACAACTCGTCGATGATATAGGCGTAATCGCGTGGGATGGCCTTACGCACCTTGGAGCGCGTATAGCGGCTCGAAAGCGAGCGAGCGACCATAATGAGCTGGTCGAGCATTGTCTTGTACCAGGTGGGGGAATCCTCGTGCTGGCTGCGGACCAGCTTGATCTTCTCGCGCGGGTAGTAGATGAGCGTGCACAGCTCACCCTTTTCGTCAAAGGAGAGCGTTTCGCCAAAGATCTCGTCGACATGCTCGCGCACGACGCCCGAGCAGTTGTTGAGGATGTGCATAAAGGCTTCGTACTCGCCGTGCACGTCGCTCATAAAATGTTCGGTGCCCTTGGGTAGGTTGAGGATGGCCGAGAGGTTGATGATCTCGGTGAACGCGGATTGCTCGGTGGGGAACTGTCTCGACAGCAGGCGCAGATACTTAAAGTCTTGCGGGTTGCGATCGAATGCGACCATGAAACACCTTCCGATAGGGCTGGTAAAACTGATAAACAGCGTCAAGCGTTTATCAGTATGCGCCGCTTTTGTTTCGATTGGGGATAGGCGGCCGAATTGTTGGCCGAACGGTTTGATAAATCGATTTAGTTGAGGTAGATATGGCGGTTGGGTGGAGACGTAGGGTCGTTTTTACAGACGCATGCCGCTGGGGTCGATAGAGATGATGACGGTAAAGATGTTCACTACCTCTGGCTCTATTTGGTAAATAGTGAACATATGTACCGTATGTAGGCTCACTGTGCGATAATTTGCGCAGCAATGAGTAAGGAGCCTCATATGAGTGATTTTGTCCTGACCTGTGAATCTGCCGCCGACCGAACTCGGGAGTTCTTTGCGTCGCGCAATATCCCTGTCGTGTGTTTTCATTACGAGATCGACGATGTTGTCTATACGGACGATCTGTATCAGTCAATTACGCCGGACGAGTTTTTTGCCCAGATTGCCGCGGGTGCCATGCCCAAGACGTCTCAGGTGAGCGTGGGTGAGTATGAGGAGTTTTGGGAGCCGATTGTTGCAGAGGGTAAAGACGTGCTGCACCTGACGTTGTCGTCGGGTATTTCGGGCACGTATGGATCGGCCTGCGTTGCGGCACAGATGCTCGCGGATCGCTATCCTCAGGGCGGCAAGGTGCGCGTCATCGATTCGCTGGCGGCGTCTTCGGGCTTTGGCCTGTTGCTGGAATATGCCGCCGACGTGCGCGATAGCGGGGCTTCACTCGATGAGACGGCTGCCTGGATCGAGGAGCACAAGCTCAACCTGCACCACTGGTTCTTCTCGACCGATCTGTCGAGCTACCTGCGCGGCGGTCGCATTTCGGCTGCGAGCGCGATCATCGGCACGGCGCTTAAGATTTGCCCACTTATGTCGGTCGATTGCGAAGGTAGGCTGTCGCCACGTGAAAAGATACGCACTAAGAAGCGCGCGATTTCCGAGATGGCTAAGACCATGTTGGCACACGTGCAGGACGGTGCGGATTATTCGGGTAAGTGCATCATGTCGCACTCGGCGTGCCGAGAGGATGCCGAGGCAGTTGCGGCGCTGATTGAGGAACAGGTTCCGCAGCTCAAAGGCAAGATTGAGATCAACAATATCGGTGCTCTGATTGGTTCGCACACCGGACCTGGTACGGTGGCGCTCTTCTTTATGGGCGACAAGCGCGTGGATTAATTTGCCCCATCACGTCGCCGCATGATTGCTCAAACGAAAACGGCCCGCCTCACGTTTGTGGGGCGGGCCAAGTTGTTTTGTTAGCGTTTCTTTCCGCGGAAGAAAAAGCCGTGTAGTGACGGCTTGAGGCCGCGGTTGGCGCGACGTTCTTCAACGCGCTCGTGGATCGAGGCGACGCGCTCGATGACCTCGTCGGGAATTGGCACGTCGGGATTCATATTCTCGACCTGACTGACCTCGGCGGCGGCGACCTGATCAATAATAGGTACATTTTCGCGCGAAATAACGGGCGTGGCGTCTTCCTTCATCTTGCGATAACGCTGCATCATGTCGGTCTGTAGCTGTTGTGCCGAAGGCGGCGTCCAGATGATGGCGTTGGCGCCGGCGGCGATGGTCTCGCGAATGCTTTCGGGCGTCTTGCCGCCCGGCGCGATGAGCGGCAGGTTGGGATAGTGCTCGCGCAGCTCGCGCAGGACCTGCGGCGTGTTCTTACCGGCTGCGATGTTGAGGATCTTGGCGCCGGCGCGCACTTTGGCGTGAGCATCGTCGTCGCAACGAACGACCGTGGCGATGACGGGGATGTCGGCGATGTTGGTGATGTGCTCGACCATCTCGGCGGTGGCGGGGGAGTTGACCACGCAGCCCGCCGCGCCCTGCATCTCGGAGACGGCTGCCATCTGCACGGAGCGCTTGCCGGTAGTGGTGCCACCGCCCACGCCTACAAAGACCGGGCACTCGGCGACGGTCAGCAGCGCCTGCGTAATGGCGGGCTGCGGCGTGAAAGGGTAGACCGCAAAGACGGCATCGGCATTGGAGTTGCGGATAACCGCGACATCGGTGGTGTAAATGAGCGACTTGATGCGGCGGCCAAAGAGCGTAAAGCCGCTGGCCTCCTCGATCTCATCGGGCATGCGGAGGGCCGCCTTGCGCAGACGCCCGTCGATGGGCAGCGGCTCCATGGGCAAAAGGCCATTGGGAGTTACGGCTACCTGGGGCTCGGTAAATTCGTCCGCAAGCTCGACCTCGGAAAAATCGACCGAGGCGACGATGTCCTCGTGAACCTCGGCGGGAACATCGATGGGGGCTTGGTCGTTTGTCGCGGTGGGCGTGTCGAAGGAGCTGGTGCCGACGAAGGCGTCGACGCGCTCGTTTAGATCGTTGAGGGTATCCATGGAGGCTCGATTCTATGTGATGACGGCCGGCAGGGTGCCGGCAGCGCTGTGCTTGCTAAATCGTTTGACGAGTTGATTTTTCCCCGCCGCGTCATCCGTTAGACCGAAGGGCCGGCGAACGTGAAGGAGCTGTGGTGGCGGGTATTGAGGTGCTATCTTGAATGTCACGTTTAAAAGAGAGGTGACGCGGTATGGAATTGACAGCAATGTTTGGCTCGATTGGCCTGTGTGTGGGCGCAATCGTAGCCGCCGCGGTCATCTACTTTGTGGTCACGGCCATTAAGGGTAAAAGGGCCGAACGCAAGGAGCGCGCGATGCTTAAACAGCATCGCGACCAGCGGGGCAAACGCGCACGGAGATAGCTTGTTGAGTTTTGGATTCGTGCGCTAGCTGCGTTTTCGGATCAGGGCAATGTAGAAGCCCTCAAAGTCGCGGCTAGGCGGAATGGTGAGCGTGCCGGGCATACCGTTGGCGACGGACGAGACATGGCCGGCGGCGATGGCCTCGGTGAGAGCGTTGGACTCGATACGTGGCTCCTCACCAGCTTCCTGGGCGCGGCGTGCCTCACTTTCGCTTGGCGTGCCGTCGAGGGGGATGAGCTCGCAGTCCATATGCTTGTCGAGGGCCTCTTGCAGGGCATCCTCGTTTTCCTGCGGCAAGATCGAACAGGTTGAATAGACCAGCGTGCCACCCGGTTTGAGGGCCCCCAAGGCGCGGTCCAGAAGCGCGCGCTGCGAGCGGGCGCATTTGTTGAGCAACTGCTCGGTGAGGCCGCGTAGGCTCTTTTCGTTGTCGCTGATAACGGTACCCGTGCCGGTGCAGGGGGCGTCGAGCAGGATACGGTCAAAGCGGAAGAACTCGTCAAGCTCGCGCGCGTCAATGCGCATGACAGGCACGTTTTTGGCGCCCTGACGATGGAGGTTAGATTCGAGCTTTTCGGCGCGGGGGATGCTCATCTCACAGGCGGTGAGGTGTGCCTGTCCCTGCGTGAGGGCGGCGATCTGCGTCGTCTTGCCGCCGGGGGCCGCACACATGTCCAGGATGTCCTCGCCTGCCTGGGCGCCCAGGACCAACGGCGGCATCATGGACGACAGGCTCTGCAGATAGATTTTGCCGTCGCGGTAGATGTCGAGGTCCCACAGATCGGATACCTGAGCCTCGGGCAGGATAAAGGCGTCTGGGTACCAGGCGACGGGGTTGTGGGCGATGCCGGCTGCGTCGAGCGCCGCAGCGATGTCCTCGGCTGTTGCCTTGAGCGTGTTGGCGCGCAGCGTGACCGGGCGTGCGGCTGCGGCGCCAAAGCCTTCGATCATGAGGTCGGCATCGGCGGGCGCATAGGCGCCGGCGACCGTGTCGACCATAAAGCGTGGCAGGTCGACGGCGGAGGGTTGGGCGGCAAGCTGGTCGGAAAGCTCGGTGGCAGCAAACTGCCTAAGCTTGAGCTCGGGCTTAACCTGCTTTTTCTGCTTACGACGACGCGGCTTGGACATTCGTCTTTCCTTCCTGTTCCACTCAAGTAGTCAATTTGGGACGGGGCTTTTTTAGCTATCCCGTCTGTTTTGGCAAGCGCTGCAGCCAAGGATGGGACGGGTAGCTAAAAAAGGGCTCTTCGGGGGTTTGTGTGGGTTAGCCGCCCGGTAAAATTGCCCGCCTAGCAG
>ERZ838118.994-NODE-994-length-36867-cov-42.902206_pt1 | contig 36867 bp, 29 predicted proteins | sample MGYA00519863_ERZ838118 | MGnify/ENA primary metagenome ERZ838118 (study PRJEB31850, sample SAMEA3708827) | human gut metagenome | biome: human gut; feature: human-associated habitat; material: faeces | place: China | collected 2014 ...
CGAATACTACCTACCTCTCGAATGTCGTGAATCATTACTTCAAGTGCAACTATAAGCACTTGCTGAACAGATACCGCATACTGCATGCCAAGCAGTTGATAGACAATGATGAGTGTGCAGTGACAGAGCTTGAAAAGCGGTGCGGATTCACTTCCAGAAGCGTATTCTATGATGCATTCAGTAAAATAATGGGAGTTCCGCCGGCACATTACCGGAAGCGGAGGAAAAAAGCCACGGAAACCGGCTCCGGCTTCTCCGAAACAACGGAAAATCCATTGAAGAAGAATGAAATGCATCAACAACAGGTCATATAAACCAATGAAATTAAGTCCTTTAAAAACGATAAACAAATTGAGTTTTTAAATTTATAAATTTAAAGTTTTTCTATTATGAACAAAAAATTTTTAAGTGCAATCCTGTTCGGAGCCTTGATGGTATCCTCTACAGGAACGTTTGTGTCTTGTAAAGACTATGACGATGACATCGACAACATCAACAAGGAGTTGACCGATATCAAGTCAAAGCTTTCAGACCTTGAAGCAAAAGTCACTACCGGTGGCGTTTATGTAACCAAGATTGAATCTGTGGACGGCGGTTTGAAAGTATCTGTCAGCGACGGTACCTCTTACAACCTGACCATTGCCGGCACACCTGCAGGTAGCACGGTTGTCATCGACAAGACAACAGGTGAAATCAGCATCGACGGTACCGCTACAGGTTTCTTCGCCACTACAGGAACCACTCCCGAAGGCGAAAGCACAGCTCCTTATGTAAAGGACGGATTCTGGTATTTCTATGATGATGCAACCAAGACGTTCGTGAAGTCTGAATACAAGGTGTCAGGCAGCGCATGGGCCGTACAGAAAGGCGATTCAGTGGTTCTGCATATTCCCAATGAAGCAGGTGTCATGCAGGAAATCACTTTGCCGACTTCTTCTTCAGCTCTGACAGCACTTGGTGTAACTTCATCTAATTGGACCTCAGGAAAAAATATCGCATGGTCAAAAGCCGGTGCTGATGTAACTTGGGCAGGTAAGAAAGGTAATGTGGCCGCAGGACAACTCCTGATTGGTCAGTTGGGAAGTGAAGTTGCCACTGTTACTCCCGCTTCTTATGATTTGGGTGCACAGACTTTGGCATTGGTAGACATCGATGGCGAAACAGCTCCTGTTACCGTTACAGCTACTGCTGCAGAAGGTGACTATGTGACCGATCGTGCCGCTTCGCCTAGTGGAAAATGGAATTTGGCTATTGCAATGACCGACGAAGTAACTGCTGACAATATTGCTACTGCTTTCACCAAGAAAGTAAACGGTGTGGATAAAAACGTGAAATATGCTTTGGCTGTGAACGGTACTGTAATGACAGGATATGAATATGTTATTGACACTCAGACCATAAACGAAAGCAAGACTAACACGGCTTACGATAAAAGCCAAATTAAATTGGAAGGTGCAACAAGCGTGGCTTTAGGAACTTCTACTTTGTCACTTGATAACAAAACTGCAGCTCAAGCTTATGATTCTTATTTAACATTCGAAGGCAAAGATAAAACTTTAGCCGAAGCCAAGGGTATCACGGTAGACGGTATGAACATTACTGTTCCTGCTACTGCTGCTGCAACCAAATTAAGTGCTACTGTTAACATTCTTGATATCACAGGCAAGATTGCTAAAAATAACGTTGAACTTAAGATTGTAGGTGCTTCTGTATCTGAAACAGAAACAACTGAACCGGTTAGCATCAAGATTAGCACAGTGAACTCGTTCTCTGTTGATTTGGGTACTATCTTTACCAACTTGGATGCAAACATCGCTCAGAATGCAAATGCAACTAAAACAACTGTAACCACTGCAGACGGTAACTTCTTTGCTCTGACTAGTACAACTCCTGCTGACGGATTGTTTAATGTGGCTGAAAACACTGCTATTGCATTCAAGAAAGCAGATGGCGGTGCTGCAACAATTGCTGCACGCAATGCTACCAAAGCTGTTATTACTCTGAATTATACTGAAAGCAAGTATACAACAGCAGCCAAAAACATTGCAAACATCTACGGTACATTCAATTTGACTTTGACATTGAAAGATGCTAATGATAATGAACTGAAGAAGGTGATTGTTCCTGTAACAGTTTCTAAACCTGAATTCGATGACTATTATACTGCTAATCAATATGCAGGATGGAATGAAGGCGTATTGAATTCTGTAATTGATAACTCAACTCAGGATGCTCCTGCATTTACAATGCCGATTAACTTGTATACTAATAACAAAAAGGCTGATGGTACTACAGATATGATTAGTGGTCAGCCGAGCTATACTTATACATACAAGAAAGCAGCAGTTGATAATGCTGACGTTAAAGAGGCAAATTCAATTACTTTCAGTGATGTCGTTAAAGATGGGTTCCTCAAATTTACTGATTACAAAGTAAAAGCCAGCAAGAATGTTGTAAAAGTTAGTGCTTTGACAAATAGCGGTGCTACAGAAGACAATGATATCTCAGTATCTAAAGAGTTTACCATGAAACTTGCTCCTGCTTTCAACAAAGCTAAATTGGTTTACTATACGAACGGTGTTGCAGGTACAGTAGCTGCGGTTAATGCAGACGGTATCATTGCACCTCTCACAGGAGCCGGAACTGCAGCCAGTCCTAAAAATGGTCTTGCATTGCAATATGGTGATGAAGAAATTGCAGTAAGTGCTACTGCTATCCCTGGAACTGCAGATGCTTCTAATAAATTAGGTGGCTACCAAGTTACTACAGGTTCTGCAGCTGCAGCTACAGTCGTAGTTGGCTTGGGTAAATCTGATGAAAGTGCAGGCGGTGTTGTTACTTTGGAAACAGGTGATACCGGTGTGAAAATTGCTGATTTGAATGCAGGTCAGGGAGGTAAGCTGGAGATTACCTTCACAGACTATGCAGGAATCAAGACTCAGGCAACAATTGAATATAAGAAGTAATAAGCTTCTTTACTGATAAGAAGAGAAGGCATCCCCGAAATATGGGTGCCTTCTTTTTTTCTACTCTTTGTATTTCTCCCCAATGGGAGTTTTTTATTTTTTTGCTTTCACACATTTCACACTGTAACTATCTGATGGACTATCTGTTACCGTGAAACCTGCATTTTTATCTATTATCATTTCTTTGGTGCCGGATTCAAAGCCAATGGGAGCTTACCTGTCTGAAAGGCTAAAGTGTTTACCGGGATTTCAAGAGCATCAAAGTAAAAAATGATAGGATGTTCGAAAGAACAGGATATTTGAATTTGAAATAACAGGCAATATAGAGCATATATCGAAACACCAAAGTCTTTAAAAAAAGACGGAAGTATTTTTCAAAAAGATGAAGAGCTTTTTAAAAAACTTCAAAGTCTTTATTAAAAACTCCTTAGTGTGTTTTTACGGCTTCAAACTTGCCCGGACAAATAACCTGATTTTACAAGCATTTGTCTAGCTTCACTTATCATTGTGCTTGCCTTGCTATAGGTATGTGAATGGCAGTTTGCCGGCATACGTTTCACGATAACAACTGTTGTATCAGTGAGTTGTAGCGTGAAATGTGTGAAAGCAAAAAAAGAAAAACTTTTCTTGAGAAGAGAAAAAGCAAAGGGGCTGTCGTTTTTTTCGGACAGCCCCTTCTTTATTGATAGTTATAGAATAACCTTATTCTTATCAACTACTTTTTACTCAACGGTAACTTTAACCTTAATCGGGTTAACTTTAACAAATCCCCAAGTATCTGTTACAGAAACATTGATAGTTTCTTCAGTTGTTGTGGCAATATTCTGCGGCAATACCTGAATGTAACCTTCAACTACTGTTTTTCCGTCAGAGGTTGCATCAACAGCTTCACCATCATTACCAATCTTAATGACACGGTCGCTGGCAACAGCAGCTGTTACGCTTGCGATTTCAGGACGTTTCCAGTAGCCTTCTCCCTTTTCATTAACGGCATCTTGCAATACTTTGTAAGCTACCTTGTTGTAGGTTGTACCCTGGATGTCTTTATTACCCAGTTTGTATCCGTCTACAGAAGTTGCAGGAATTTCAACAGCTGATTCAATAGAAGTTACAGTACCTTCAAAGATCGGGCTCATTACTTTTACTTTGAATACATATTCGCCTTCACCTTCACCGTAAGCCCATCCTTCATAGTCTTCATCACTAGCAATTACGATTAATTCTTTTGCATAACCGGCAGGAATGTTAGTAGCTTCATCTGTATCAACAGCTTTCAATGTAATCTTAGCTTCTCCGTCAAATGTAGTACTTACTTCAGCCAAATCAGCAGATGTATAATCACCTACAATTGCAGTTTTATCATCCATATCAAGAGAAACTTCCGGATATTTAGCAAATGCACGTTTCAAGCTATAAGCAGCTTCACCACTAGTTTGATCTTCTACATTCATGTATGCGTAAGCAACATCACCCTTGAACACAGCCATTTCTTTAGCGAACATGCTAGCCAAAGTCGGAACAGTGAACTTGAACGGAACAACTACTGAGTTAAGTTCAGAATCACCTGTTGTAGTGAATGTTACTTTTGCATAATATACAGTATTTACTTTGAATACCTTAGAAGCATCAGCATTGGCTACGGCAAACTTCATATCAACTGCAGATTTAATAGCGTTTCCAGTGAGTGATTTGCCTTCTGCATCAACGAAGGTCAAGGCAACACCTGCGTCATCACCTTCTACTGCCGTTTTGCATTCAGCGTCTGAATAGAATTTAGCCGATCCTGCCTGTACTTTTCTCTTCCATGCATCAAGTTCGTTACCCAAAGCCTTAGTCATGGTTGCCATATCAGCAGTGAAGAAGTTCTTGTCTTTTGATGCATCTGCATTGTTTGCAACAATAGCCAAAGTTCTAGTAGCATAATCTGCATCAGTAACAATTACATCAGATAAAGTAACTGTGATAGTTTTTTCAGTAACCTCACCACTATTGTCCAAAGTATGAACTGTCAGATCGAAATCAGCAGCAGTTACCACGTCAGGAGTCTTAGTGATAGTGAAAGTGCCTTTTTCATTGTCGAATTCCAAACCGAACAATTTGATATCTTCTTGGCTTGCGCTCAAATACAAGTCATACAAATCTTCTTCATTCTCAACAGTTACAGAATGTGCTTTTCCGGCATCTACAGTAACTGCTTCGTTTTCTACCTCCTTATCGTCAACAAGAATGTCACCGATTGCGGCAGTCGCAGCTTCGATTTGGAATTTCATATTATATTCTGCACGATAAACCTTATTGGCAGTCAAAGCATAATAACCCTTACCTACTGCCATTGCTTCACCTAACGCATTGCTTGCTTTGTCATCTGCCAAAGTAAACTGTTTAACAGTCATGTGGTAAAGTCCGTTTCCATAAGCAGCTCTAACTTCTGTTGCATAGTTTTTATCTTCGTTGGCAACGAAAGTTACATTAGGAAGCACTTCATTTTTACCGTTAATAGCTACAAATTCAATAGCCGTTGCATCAACGTCTACAGGATTCACTCTTACAGGGACTTTATCCTCACCTGCAACGATATATTTAGCGGAAGTCACAGTTTTTCCGGTAGCTTTTTCCCATGCTTTTTTATCTGCGTCTGTAATATTGAATGTATATTTTTTCAATTCTACAGTTGTTTCTTTACCGTTTGATACACTCAAACTTGTGATTCTAGAAGCAGCAGTAGGCAATTCGATAACAGTTTCTTCGCCTTCAGCATTGATGAAAGTCAAAATGAAGCCTTCTGTCTGAGAACCTGCAACAGTTACGCCTGATGCGGGAATACCAGTTGTCTTGTAAGTGCCGTCTTCTTGCAACACAGCCCATTTGCCGTCCTCAACTTTAACAGCCGGCTTGAATTCAGTAACAGGAGCGTCAGCAGACACTTTAATGCCTGTTGCTTTGTTGTCAATGTAAAGTTCGCCGTTTTCTACCTTACAGATTGAGCCTACTTCATCTTTCAGTTCAATAGTCTTGTTTCCGGCATTTTTGAAAGAGACAACAATATTATCGCCATCTTTGGCTACATTGGTAACATAGTCACCCTCACCGATTAACTTTTTCAGTTCTTCGATGCCTGCTTTGTTAGCATCAATTTGTCCCTGTAAGTCCTTGATGTCATCATCATAGTCTTTACAAGATACAAATGTTCCTGTTGAAGAGACCATCAAGGCTCCAAACAGGATTGCACTTAAAAATTTTTTGTTCATAATAGAAAAACTTTAAATTTATAAATTTAAAAAACTCAATTTGTTTATTGTTTATTATTAATCAAAGGACTCAATCGTATTTCAAAGGAAATTTGAATGATTTATCGGGGTACCGTGAAGGGACCACGCCAACTTCTTTGGTAAAAGCAGAATAGAAGACACTTCTGGACGTAAACCCACAGAGTTTCACAAGCTCGTCCGGTGTGTGCTTACCCTTATCTAATAAGAGTTTTGCATACTTTACACGATATCTGTTTAATAGGTTTTTATAGTTGCACTTGAAGTAATGATTCACGACATTCGAGAGGTAGGTAGTATTCGTGCCGACTATTGAACTAAACTTCACCAAAGAAAGCTTCGGATCCAGAAATACTTTTCTTACTTCTAAGTTATACACAATACTTTTATAGATTTCATAATCGACCTTTCTTCTAGTGCTTCCTTCCTCAGATGACACAGTATTCCACTGCTGTTCCACTTCTTTAAACAGCTTATCTTTCTGTAAAGTGGCAGAAAGATCATTGTTCGGTAATCGAAAAAGGGCATCCATCATTTTTTAGTCAGTTTCTATAATAGCCATAATTTCATCGGACAAAAGTACCCATTTTACTCTATTCTGCAACACTTTCTACTAAAAATATTTATAAAACACAGGATTTTTTTAAGAAATAGGAATCTTCACATGCTATTTACCTGCAAAACCATAGAAAATATGTATTAGCGAGCATTAAAAGAATCGAAGGAAAGCCATACACATTATTATATATACAAGAGTTGACGCGCGTAATACCCATGTAACATAGGGCGTTCAAACTTGGAAGAGGTTTTATCGTACTAAGATAGAACGAAAACCATTTTTCAAAATTTTATAGAAAAGAAGATATATGTTTTCTAACATAGCAACTCCCCAAATCGCCGACCCAAAACTATAAAAGCAGCCATTTTTCTGCTTTTTTGTTCACGAGCCAACATCATTTAACGATATAGCAATTTTGTTCACAATCGACCGGTTATTCTTTAATCTTGACTTATAATAATAGAATCCTTTATACATAATATGTATCTACAGTATATCTTGAAGAGGATAACCTATGGCTTTGAACAAAATTCATTATCTTTGTCTCTCAATCAACTAATAACTACTATGGTAGATACAACGCATATCGTATTTTTTTCGCCTACGCATACATCGGCGAAAATAGCCCGTACCATCGGAGATGGTATAGGAATGGGACGCAGAATAGAAACAGACCTGACACTTGACGAGAGTATCATGCCTATTGAAATTAAAAATGCACTGACGATTATCGCAGTGCCTGTTTACGCCGGACGAGTGGCACCTATAGCCCTACAACGCATCCGGCGGTTAAGGGGAGAAAATGCACCGACCATTTTGGTTGCCGTTTATGGCAATCGGGATTATGAAGATGCATTGGTGGAACTAAGAGATGAGACAACCCGCTTAGGTTTTACGCCACTTGCTGCCGGGGCATTCATCGGAGAGCATAGTTACAGCCGTCCTGGAATGCCTGTTGCCGAAGGCCGACCCGATGCTAACGACCTGCAAATAGCAGAACAGTTTGGTAAAGACTGCCTTAAGAAGCTCAAGGATAGTGATGCTCCTACCAATTTCTTTATTAAAGGCAACGTTCCCTATCGCCATGTAGGACCGTCTACACCGGCTGCCCCTTTATGCACGGAAGAATGTTTTGCCTGTGGTGAGTGTATTGAGGTCTGTCCTACACATGCCATTTACCTTAATGAAGAAGGAAAGATAGCAACTGAAATAGCAAAATGTATCAAATGTTGTGCCTGTGTGAAAGAATGTCCAAACGGAGCACGTATTTTTGATACCCCTTATACTCCAATGTTGCACGAGAAATGTGCAGCCCGAAGAGAACCGGAACTGTTTCTTTAAACAACAAACGATGAAAAGTAGAGAACAAAGAGTATTGGTAGGCATGAGTGGCGGGATTGACAGTTCCGCCACCTGCATCATGCTGCAAGAACAAGGATATGAAGTGGTAGGAGTAACGATGCGTACATGGGATGTACCTTCAAAGTTCTCCACTCCCGGACAAACAGAGCCGGATGATGTGCTTGAAGCCCGAGCATTGGCAGAAAAATTAGGTATAGAACATCACGTGGCCGATGTACGTGAGGAATTTAAGGAGGTTATTGTCAAGCATTTCATTGACGAATATATGAAAGGCCGCACTCCCAACCCTTGTGTGATGTGCAACCCTCTTTTCAAAGAACGTATCCTATGCGAATGGGCCGACCAAACTAATTGTGCCTACATATCTACAGGGCACTATTGTCGCCTGGAAGAACATAATGGACACCTATATATAATAGCAGGAGATGATATGACCAAGGACCAATCTTATTTTCTGTGGAAACTTCCACAGGAAATTCTGCGCCGCTTCATCTTTCCACTTGGAACATATACCAAACAAGAAGTGCGGGAATATCTTCGCCAAAAAGGTTTTGAGGCAAAAGCACAGGGAGGCGAAAGTATGGAAATCTGTTTTATCGAAGGAGACTATCGTGATTTTCTTCGTTCTCAGTGTCCGGATATCGATACAAAAGTAGGGCCCGGATGGTTTGTCGACAATAAAGGTCTAAAAATCGGGCAACATAAGGGTTTTCCCTATTACACCATCGGGCAACGAAAAGGATTGGAGATAGCCTTAGGGCACCCGGTTTACGTATTAAGAATCAATGCAGAGAAAAATACCGTTATGCTGGGAGATGCGGAAGAACTGAAAACCGAATACATGTTGGTGGAGGATTATCAGATAGCTGACATGCAGGAACTGATGCAATGTAAGGGCCTGGCTGTCCGCATCCGTTACCGCAGCAAACCCATCCCTTGCCGCGTAGCTGTTCTTGACGAAAAGCACTTACTGGTACGGTTCCATGCAGAAGCCTCTGCCATTGCTCCGGGACAGTCTGCCGTATTTTACGACGGCCGGAAAGTATTGGGAGGTGCTTTCATTGCATCCCAACGCGGAATCCGTAAAATAGCAGCCGATAACCAAGACAAATTATAGACCATGAAAATACGCTACGGAATTATTATAATGATATGCTACCTGCTCAATGCCTGTCGGCCGACTTCTCAGAATCCCCGCATCTATGACGCAGGAATCTCCCAAGAATTGGCAGAACTTAGAAAACAAGAAATCAGCGGATTGAGATATGACCTTCGTTTATCCATTCCCGAACAAAAATCAATACCGGTAGAGGGAGAGATACACGTTCGGTTCCGGTTGAACAAGCCGCAAGAGATTATCCTTGATTTCAGAGAAGAAGCAGACAAGATAAAAGAAGTGGCCGCAAACGGACAGCCGACTCCTTATGAATTCTGTAACGAACATATTATCCTACCGAAAAGCACAATACTGCAAGGAGAGAATGACATATATATCCGTTTTACTGCCGGCAACCAATCTTTGAACAGAAACGACGAGTTCTTGTATACGTTGTTGGTTCCAGACAGGGCACGAACGGTTTTTCCATGCTTTGAGCAGCCTAACCTCAAAGCCTCTTTCACATTACAACTGGACATTCCGTCTGAATGGGTTGCCGTCTCCAACACCTATATTAATAAGGAGGAAGAACAGGAAGGAAGAAAAAGCATTTATTTTGCTCCGACCGAACCATTAAGCACCTACCTGTTCTCTTTTGTTGCCGGAAAGCTGGAAAGACAGGAATATCAGGAAGGCAACAGAAAGATTGCGGCTTATTTTCGGGAAACAGACCCGAAAAAACTGTCACAACTGGATACTATCTTCAAACAAGTCATGGCTTCCCTCCGTTGGCTGGAAGATTATACCGGTGTCCCCTACCCATTTGCCAAGTATGATTTCATCATCCTTCCCAGTTTCCAATACGGAGGCATGGAGCATACCGGCGCTACTTTATATAATGACAATCAGATGTTTCTGAGTGAGCATCCTACCCCTGATGAAGAGTTGAGACGTACCGAACTTATTGCACACGAAACAGCTCATATGTGGTTTGGCGACTTGGTGACGATGAATTGGTTTGATGACGTATGGACAAAAGAAGTTTTTGCCAACTACTTTGCTGCCTGCATCAGCGAACCTTTATATCCGGAAATAAATCATCAGTTGAACCGGATTAAGACATTCACAGCTTCTTCGCTATCGGAAGACCGCACTCCCGGAACGACCTCTATCCGCCAGCCGTTGGACAACTTAAGAAATGCCGGACTGATTTATGGACAAATCATCTATAATAAAGCACCTGTGATGATGATAAAGCTTGTGGAGCTGATGGGAAAAGACAAATTCAGAGAAGGAATCCGAGAATATCTCAACACATACGCTTACAGTAATGCCACATGGGATGACCTGATACGCATTTTGGACAACAAGACAACGGAAAATCTGGCTGACTTCAGTGATGTATGGGTAAATCAGAAAGGAATGCCCACTATACATTTCGCACAAAAAGACGGAAAGCTGCAAATCAGTCAAGAAGACCCTTACCACCGGGGAATCATTTGGCCTCAGCGCTTCAATGTCACCCTGTGCGGTGAGCAACAAGATAGCATTCTAGAAGTTAATCTGACCGACAGTTTATTCACATTACCATTGCCTTTCACCACCCGCTATATTCTTCCGAATACAGACGGTCGTGGCTATGGTCTGTTCATACCGGACAACCATACACTATCATGGTTGCTGGCACACTGGCAAGAAACAGCCGACGACACCGCAAGAGAAGCCTTGTTAATGCTCTTGTATGAGAACTATCAAGTGAAGCATTTCACAGATGAAGAGTGGATTGGCAGTCTGTTGACCGGACTTGACAAAGAAAAAAATCCCTTGATAGCCTCAACTATCACCGGATATTTGGGAAGTCCTCTCCGTACCCTGGCTTCCGAAAAGAAACAAGAAGTGGAAGACACGATGTTCCGTCTCAGCGAGACCCACACCATTCCCTCTTGCCGCATCCAGCTCTTACGAAGCCTGATTCAAAATGCCACATCTGCCCGAAGCTTGCAAAAGCTCCACAACATTTGGACAAACCAATCCGACAAACAACTGAATGAAAGAGATTATACAACCCTGGCATATATTCTTTCGCTCCGCATGCCGGAACACAGCAACGAACTTCTGACCACACAGCGTCAGCGTCTCAGTAATCCCGACCGCTTACGTGAGTTCGACTTTATCTCACGCGCAGTCATCCCCGATACCCTGAAACTTAATGTCTTGTTCCAGTCTTTGATGTTGGCAGAAAATCGTAGAATAGAACCTTGGACTGCCACCGTATTGAGTTACCTGAACCATCCGGTCAGAGAAAATCATTCGGTAAAATACATCCGTCCGGCATTGGAAGCCTTGTTGGACGTACAACGTACCGGAGATATTTTCTTCCCCAAGAACTGGGTAAACGCATTGCTCTCCCAACATCGCAGTCCTGAAGCTTATCGAGAAGTAGAAGCTTTCTTGGCTGCACACCCCGACTATCCGGTCTTGCTGAAGAACAAGATTCTCCAAGCGGCTTATCCACTTTATAGAGCTAATAAACAAAAATAAGAATCAAGGAAGTTGCATAACCCCGCGATAGACAGCGTGCCGTAAAGTACCCGCTTCATCGTCGCTATCGTAATCCCAATACATAGCTCCCAGCATACCCTGCCGGTGTAAAAAGCGGCATTTAAGCTCGATGGATTGGGCATTTTCATAATTCACGACGACTGCCCCTCCGGAATTGACCAGATAGGGAACTTTCGCCACACTGTCCCAGCGACTGTATAGACTGTCGATAGAGATAATATGGCGATAATCCAACGATTCAGGAGCCTCATTAGTTCCATGCCCATAGAAAGGAATTCCAAGCACCAAGCGCTGCACCGGAAAACCACCGGCAATATGCTCGGCCACCGCCTTCTCACAAGACCATTCCTCTGTCATAGCCGAGCAATGCAAGGCAGCATGATGAAAAGGCGCCTCTTCCATATCATAGGCCATAATATTTACATAATCCACATACGGTTCAATCGCCTTAAAATCATAATAACGTCCGGTGGCAGAAGTAGCTATCGTCAGGAGTTTGTCTTTCCCGACAGCCTGCCGGACATCACGCATCAAAAGAGTAAAGTTCTCCTTATCTGCAGGAGAAAAAGATATGCCGGCTGTTCCACTGCCCGGATACTCCCAGTCAATATCAATGCCGTCCAATCCAAATTTATCAATCACCCTCCTGCAATCGGCAGCAAAAGCAGTACGGGTACTGTCATTGGCAGCCATTTCACTGAAGCGGCTACTACCCCAGCCTCCCACAGACAATAAGACTTTTAAAGAAGGTTTCTTCTCTTTCAAGCCTGCTATCATCTGCAGACGAGGCTCGTTATCTATCCGTATTCCTTTGTTATCATCCGCCACATGCCCAAAAGCATAATTGATATGAGTCAGACACGATGTTTCGGGAGTACTTACTCCCCATGAGGTAACATAAGCCAATACCACATACCGGGATTCATTTTCAGGCACACCGATATTTGCCGACTTCTTCTTATTCAAGCAAGAAGCCAACAATACAACCAATAATAGAGGTAACAGCCTGAATATTTTCATCCCAAAGGAGATTATTTTTACTTACTCAACTCGCGTGAGCGTTCGCCCAAGTAGCCTCCATGATGACGTTTGCTATATTCCTCGATAGTAAAACCGGTATGCTTCATAGTTTCCACTACCAGAATATCTCCTATCACCGTCATCACAGTAGTAGAAGTAGTGGGAGTCATGCCCAATGCACAGACTTCATCCGGATGTCCGGTACATAAACAAATATCAGACTCACGCGCCAACGGGCTATCCGCATTTCCCGTTATAACAATATATTTCAGCGTTGGGTTCAAAGTATGAGCCAGTTGTGTAAGTTCCACTATCTCACGGGTTTTACCGGAGTTAGAAATCAACAACAGCAAATCATTCTCCTGCAATATACCCAAATCTCCATGTTGTGCTTCGCTGGGATGCAGAAACACAGCCGGAATACCTGTTGAACAGAAAGTTGTGGCAATATTCATAGCAATCTGTCCGGCTTTTCCCATTCCGGTAGTTACTAATTTACCCTTTTTGTTATGTACTTGCTCAACAATCAGAGCCACAGCTTTCTCATAAGCATCCGAAACCGGAATATTTAATACGGCTTCAGCCTCTTTCTTCAACAATTCGTGTATAGATGTCATCATAAGTAACAGAGATATTTATTTTAATAGTTCGGTTAGTTCTTCCCGGTTATCCGCCACAGCATAATAACTGCTCAGCGGATGATGTGCAAAATGCTGTGTTTCCAGCCCTTTCAGAAATTCCACAATGCCATTCCAGAATCCATTGATATTATAGAATATAACTTTTTTACGGTGATAGTCCAATGTAGCCGCAGCCATCACATGGAAAATCTCATCCAAAGTACCCACTCCGCCCGGCAGTGCCACCACTACATCCGCTTCGTGCAACATAACATCCTTGCGGTCGCTCAAATTGTCTGTACGGAAAGTAACATCCAACAGGTCGCTCACCCTTCCGCGTTCTTCCAGTTTGGTAGGAACCACCCCCATCACCATACTTCCACTCTCTTTAGCAGCACGGGCGACACATTCCATCAAGCCGATATTGGCTCCGCCATATATCAAGGTCTTTCCGTTTTGTCCCATCCAGATTCCCAGTTCACGCGCTTTGTCGAAGTAAACAGGATCTATATTATCAGATGCAGAACAAAAAATAGCAATCTTATCCATTCTCTTGAATTCTGTTATTGAATACAAATATCTGCATTTTTTGAGGAACAACAATAACTTTTGTTGTATTTTTGTCCACCGAAACAGAATTGAACTAAAAAACAATGTCCTATAATACTTTCACTTTGTCAAACGGGCTGCGTATTATCCATGCGCCCAACCTTTCTAAAGTAGCCTATTGCGGTTTTGCTGTAGACGCCGGAACACGTGACGAAAACGAGCAAGAGCAGGGAATGGCACATTTTGTGGAACACCTTATCTTTAAAGGTACAGAGAAAAGACACGCCTGGCATATACTGAACCGTATGGAAAATGTGGGCGGAGACCTCAATGCCTATACCAATAAAGAAGAAACGGTGATTTACAGCGCTTTTCTGGCAGAACACTTTCCGCGTGCAGTAGAACTGCTGGCAGATATTGTTTTCCACAGTACTTTCCCCCAACATGAGATAGACAAGGAAGTGGAAGTGATTATCGACGAAATTCAGAGTTATGAGGACAGCCCTTCCGAGCTCATCTTTGATGACTTTGAAGAACTGCTCTTCCCCAATCATCCCTTAGGAAGAAATATTCTGGGAAAACCGGAGCTATTGAGAGGATTTACCAGCCGGAATGCGTTGGACTTTACAGCACGCTTCTACAAAACAACCAATATGGTCTTTTTTGTACAAGGCAACATCGACTTCAAGAAGGTAATCCGAACAGTAGAAAAAGCCGTGAGCGATATATCGCTAAGCGAAATAAACCGTCAGCGTACCGCTCCCTTTACCTATACCCCACAGACTCTGACCATCAACAAAGACACCCATCAGGCACATGTCATGATAGGCAGCCGGGGATATCACGCATACGATGAGAAACGAACCGGGCTCTATCTGCTCAATAATATACTGGGAGGCCCCGGCATGAACAGCCGTCTGAATCTGGCACTTCGTGAACGTCGCGGGCTGGTATATAATGTAGAGGCCAACCTGACTTCCTATACCGACACGGGCGTATTCTGCATCTATTTCGGAACCGACACCGAAGATGTGGACCATTGCATCCGACTGGTGCACAAGGAACTGAAAAAGTTGCGTGACAATAAACTGACCGATGCCCAACTGACCGCTGCCAAGAAGCAAATCATCGGGCAAATCGGTGTGGCAAGCGACAACTTTGAAAACAATGCACTCGATATGGGGAAAGCATTTCTGCACTACGGCAAATTTGAAGGCCCGGGAGAAGTCTTTAAACGTATTGAAGCCCTGACCGCAGACCATTTACTGGAAATAGCCAATGAAATGTTTGCCGAAGAATACCTTTCTACGCTTGTATACTCATAGAAAATCGTATCTTTGCAAAATAACAACCTAACTAATATCATAATGACATGAAAAAACTCCATTTATGCCTCATCAGTACTTTACTGGCTGCCTCCATGCAAGCACAAAGTGTTGATTATACAAAAGGCCTGAGCATTTGGTTTGACAAACCCAATAATCTGGACGGACGCGCCTCCTGGTATGCCCCGACCGCCGACAAATCGTGGGAAAGTAATTCATTGCCTATCGGAAACGGAAGTCTGGGAGGAAATATACTAGGCTCAGTGGCTGCCGAACGTATTACACTGAATGAAAAGACTCTATGGCGCGGTGGCCCGAACACCGAAAAGGGAGCTGAGTATTATTGGAATGCCAACAAAGAGTCGGCCCATCTGTTGCCCGAGATACGACAGGCATTCGTTGAAGGGAACCAAGAAAAAGCGGAAGAACTTACTTGCCGCAACTTCAACGGACTGGCTGATTACGAACCCAGCCGCGAGACTCCGTTCCGTTTCGGCTCTTATACCAGCCTGGGAGAAGCATACATTGAAACAGGGCTGAGCGAAATAGGCATGACGGACTATAAACGCGCCCTTTCTCTGGATTCTGCCCTTGCCGTTGTCAGCTTCCGCAAAGACGGTGTGAATTATGAGCGCAAATACTTCGCATCCTACCCCGACAGTGTCATGGTCATTAAGTTTACCGCTGACAAACCGGGTATGCAGAATCTTGTATTCAGTTACGGAGCGAACCCCGAAGCTACAGGCAGCATAAAAGCCGATGGAAACAACAGCCTGCTTTATACCGGCCATTTGAACAACAATCAAATGAAATTTGCCCTTCGCATCCGTGCCATCCATAAAGGGGGAAGCCTGACTGCCACTGACGGAAAACTCATTGCACAAGGAGCAGATGAAGTCATCTTTCTCTTGACAGCCGATACAGACTACAAATTGAATTTCGACCCGGACTTTAAAGACCCGAAAACATACGTAGGAGCAGACCCGGAACAGACCACTCTTGCCATGATGAATACAGCCGCCGGCAAAAGCTATAATGAGTTGTGCGAACGCCACAAGGCCGACTATACCAACCTGTTCGGCCGGGTAAGACTGACACTAAACCCTCATGCCCCCATGACGTTACAGTATCCGGCAGTCACCGACCTACCCACCTACCAACGTCTGGCCCGTTATCGTAAAGGCAACCCTGACTATAAATTGGAAGAAATCTATTATCAGTTCGGCCGCTATCTGCTGATAGCCAGTTCCCGTCCCGGCAACCTTCCTGCCAATCTTCAAGGTATGTGGGCCAATGGTGTAGACGGCCCCTGGCATGTAGATTACCATAACAATATCAATATCCAAATGAACTATTGGCCTGTATGTTCCACCAATCTGGACGAATGTGCATGGCCCTTAATCGACTTTATCCGCACATTGGTAAAACCGGGAGAAAAAACAGCCCAAGCATACTTCGGTGCACGTGGCTGGACAGCTTCCATTTCCGCCAATATCTTTGGATTTACCTCTCCGCTGACAGATGAGAATATGTCGTGGAACTTCAACCCCATGGCAGGACCGTGGTTGGCTACACACGTGTGGGATTACTATGACTACACACGCGACAAGAAATTTCTGAAAGAAACAGGATACGACCTAATCAAAAGCAGTGCCAACTTTGCCGTAGACTACCTGTGGCATCGTCCTGACGGCACTTACACAGCTGCCCCGTCCACTTCTCCCGAACACGGACCGGTAGACCAGGGAGCCACCTTCGTGCATGCCGTCATTCGCGAAATACTGCTGGATGCCATTGATGCCAGCAAAGTATTGGGAGTGGACGCTAAAGAACGTAAACAATGGCAACATGTATTGGATAATCTGGTTCCCTATCAAGTAGGCCGCTACGGTCAGCTCATGGAATGGTCGGTAGATATTGATGACCCCAAAGACGAACACCGTCACGTAAACCATCTGTTCGGCCTGCATCCGGGACGTACACTCTCTCCTGTCACGACTCCCGAATTGGCCAAAGCCGCCAAAGTAGTGTTGGAACATAGAGGCGACGGTGCGACCGGTTGGAGCATGGGATGGAAATTAAACCAATGGGCACGTCTGCAAGACGGGAACCATGCATACAAGCTCTTCGGCAACTTACTGAAAAACGGAACGATGAACAACTTATGGGACACGCACCCACCCTTCCAGATTGACGGTAACTTTGGAGGCACGGCAGGTATTACCGAAATGCTGCTGCAGAGCCACATGGGATTCATCCAGTTATTGCCCGCACTGCCCGATGCATGGAAAAACGGCTCTGTAGAAGGATTATGCGCAAAGGGTAATTTTGAAGTCGACATAATATGGGAAAACGGTAACCTGAAAGAAGCCACTATCCTGTCTAAAGCAGGTGCTCCCTGCCATGTGAGATACGGTGACAAGACACTTACCTTTAAGACCTCAAAAGGTAAAACTTACAAGATTGCAATGGAAAACGGAGAGTTAAAAACCCTCCGTTAAACCCTCATTCCACACGTACGTCCGTGTGAGCTCACGCGGACGTACGTGTAGGCTTACACGAACGTATGTATAAGCCTACGCGGACGTATGTATAATTCCATGCATACGTCCGCGTTTTCAATATCCGGAAACAGGCTGTTTATTTGCCCTCTTCCATACTCATGGCAATCCCCTTTTCCAGTCCGCGAAGCTCGGAAAGACCGCGCATACGTCCCAAGCAGGAATATCCCGGATTGGTCTTTTTCTTTAAATCATCTATCATCTGATGACCGTGGTCAGGGCGCATCGGGATAGAGACACCGCGACGCTGCTGCAATAACAGCAGGTTCTTCATCACATGATACATATCTACATCACCCTCCAGATGGTTGGCTTCATAGAAATTCCCCTCCGCATCACGCTGAGTACTACGGAAATGGACAAAGTTGATACGGTCACCCAAACGTGCCATCATTCCTGCCAAATCATTGCGTGCAGCCACACCCAATGAACCCGTACACAGACACAAGCCGTTAGAAGGATTAGGGACTGCTTCAATCAACTTCTCAAAATCCTCTTCCGTACTCATGATACGAGGCAAACCAAGAATCGGCTGTGGCGGATCATCCGGGTGGATAACCAATTTCACTCCGACCTCATCTGCCACCGGACAAATCTCTTTCAGGAAGAAAATAAGGTTCTTGCGAAGCTTTTCCGCATCAATATCTTTATAACGGTCTAACTCTTGTTGGAACTGCTCCAGTGTAAAGCTCTCTTCAGACCCCGGCAGACCGGCAATCATATTCCGGGTCAGACGATGGATTTCTTCCGCATCCATTTGGGCAAAGCGAGCCTTAGCCTTTTCGGTTTCCTCTGCCGAGTATTCTTTCTCTGCACCGGGACGCTTTAAAATAAACAAATCAAAAGCCACAAAAGCTGCCCGCTCAAACCGCAAAGCCTTCGAGCCGTCGGGCAAAGTATAAGCAAGATCAGTGCGTGTCCAGTCGAGCACCGGCATGAAGTTATAAGTGACAATCATAATGCCGCATTCTGCCAGATTACGCAAGCTCTGTTTATAGTTCTCTATATATTTCAGATAATCTCCTGTCTGAGTCTTAATATATTCGTGCACGGGCACGCTCTCGACGACACTCCAAGTCAGCCCGACTTCTTCTATCATTTTTTTGCGCTTCATGATTTCCTCTACCGTCCACACTTCCCCATTGGGAATATGATGCAAGGCAGTAACAATACCGGTTGCGCCGGTCTGTTTGATGTCCCATAAAGATACAGGATCATTCGGGCCGTACCAACGCCATGTTTGTTCACATAGTATCATAACCAATCAAATATTACATTGCAAAAATATTAAATCCGCCGTCTACTACCGCTACCGTACCGGTCACAAAAGACGATGCCTCACTTATCAAATATTGTATTGTTCCGCACAACTCTTCCGCACGCCCGAAGCGTTTAAACGGAGTCTGGCGAATCACATCATTTCCACGTTCTGTGTAGCTGCCGTCTTCGTTAGTCAGCAAAGTACGGTTCTGTTCGGTCAGGAAGAAGCCCGGAGCAATAGCATTGACACGAATACCTTCACCGAATTTTGTAGCCACCTCATGTGCCATAAATGCAGTAAAATTGGATATACCCGCCTTAGCAGCCGCATACCCGCACACACGAGTCATCGGGCGAAAGGCAGCCATAGATGAGAAGTTTACGATAGCACCTTTTTTCTGTTCCACCATCGGTTTCAGGAATACCTGAGTGGGCAGTACGGTGCCTGTCAGATTCAGGTTCAACACCTTCTGGAACTCATCCACCTTCAAATCAAAGAAAGTACCCGTAGGAGCAATAGTTGCCCCCGGCATATTTCCTCCGGCAGCATTCAACAGTGCATCCACACGGCCATACTTAGCCAAAATATCCTCCAGATTTTGTTTCAAGACAGCCTCATCCAGCACATTAGTCACCAGGAACATGGCTTCTCCGCCTTTTGCCTTGATATTTTCCACAATAGCGTTGCCCACTTCTGCCTTACGGCCCAGAATCACTACCTTTGCCCCTTCAGCAGCCAAGTGTGCGGCGATGGCCTTTCCCAATACGCCTGTTCCACCGGTGATAACTACCACCTGATCTTTTACACTAAATAAATTATTCATGATATTATAAGTTTAACGGTTCTATACTATCTCGCAAGACGAGTAAACTCTCCGGCCCCATATTAAACAAAAGGTCGGCTATACTCAGATTCGGCAAAAAGCCGTGTTTCTCTTTAAACACTTGATAGTAAGGCTTAGGAATAAAGGTCGTATCTGCCATCCGGTAATCACGTTTGGGATGGATAATTTCACGGAAGTCATCCTCTCCGGCGGTCAACTCGGTACGATAGTCGGACGTTCCCTCCATTTGAGGTTCGATATCAATCAAACGGCACACCAAACTGCATAATTCCTGATTGAAATCCCATAAGAAAGGATATTTCTTCTCATAAAACACACGGAAGTCATCGGCGTAATAATCAAAGAAAGGACTATGCTTATAACCGGCTACCAAAGCATTCCAATGCATGTGACGCCAATTGCCGTGATTGGAGATACGGACATCTTTCATCAGGCATTTATTACCGTCACTTTTTTCGGTAGGAACAGTCAGCGCCAATGGGCCATCGGCTGCCGCAATCACACAACGATTACGGTAAGTCTGTTTCACATAGTTATCATAACGCTCCACATACACCTTGTCATAAGCAAGCAATTTGGTGTAATACTCTACGGGAGCTAAATAGGCAGAACCTACATATATTATTTTCTCCATTACTGTACTCGTTCAAAAAAGCGTCCCTTTCGCGAGGAAAACCAGATTCGCCAGGCCTTACCTATCAAATGGTCATCGGGCACCAGTCCGAAAAGACGCGAGTCACATAGATTTATAGGATTATTGGATGCCATCCAATAATAATTCTTCTTAAATGTATAAGCCGAAACCGGCTTGCCCTCCACCAACAGAGTATCTCCTTTGACAGAAGCCTGTTTCCCCTCATGCCGCATAATGGTATTACACAGCAAAGTCACATTCCACGGATATACCTTTACCGGTTTGCCTTTGGTCGGAATCACAAACGGATGACTCTTGCTCACCTCCTTCTGATACAGAGGAAGCAGACTCACTTTTCCTGCCAGCTTCTGCTCAAGCAAATAATACTCATAATGACTGAAGCTGCGGATATACCTTTCATCCATATACCCTACCAGTTGGTTTCCTGTGATGCCCAATTGCTGCATAGCCCGCAACACGCTATCTTCTGCCGTATGCGGATATACATAAAGAGACTTGCTGTCCGGGCTGAGCACGTGCTCGTCCGTCAGCAACAACTCTTCATTCAGCATCAACGTATCTCCCGGAACACCTACACAACGGCTGATAAACAGCTCCCTATTGCCAACCGATATTTGCAAAGAACGCGGACTGGGATTATTAAACAACACCACATCCCCTTTTCCGACCGGCTTTTCCAACCATCGGCAAGTGGAAAAAGGCACACGAAACCCATAACTCCATTTATTCACCAAAACCCTCTCGCCCTGATAGAGACTGTTTTCCATACCGGTAGAAGGAATGGTGCAGGAGGTGAAAGCAAATGTCTTTATCAGCAGTGCCAAAACGACTGCCGTAAGCATTGCCTTTATCCATATGGAGACATGGGGGATGTGCACTATTTAATGTTATCTACAAAAGAGAACAATCTGTTCCAGCGTATCTTGCCGTCCAGCCAGCCACGGTCGGGGTCAAGAGACAACCAGATAAAGATAGGTTTACCCACCACATGGTCCTCAGGTACAAATCCCCAGAAACGGGAATCGGCAGAGTTATGGCGATTATCACCCATCATCCAATAATAGTTCATCTTAAATGTATATTCGTTTGTTTCCTTTCCGTTAATGTAAATCTTACCATCTTTCACTTTCAGGTCATTGCCTTCATAAGCACGGATGGGACGTTCATAAATCGGCAGATTATCCAATGTCAGCTGAATCGTTTCACCCTTCTTCGGTATCCACAAAGGACCGTAATTATCGGTAGTCCAACCGGTCAGTTTATTCAGCGGATACAAACCTCCCGCATCATCACCCGGAACATTCTCGATGCCGGCCACTATATCCTTACGTGCCAACAAACCGGCTTTTGCCTTCTCCGTCAGAGGAATGTTATAGGCCGACGCCTCCGGATAATAATAAGACAAATCCTCCCGACTGATGCCCAACTCGTGCGCCAAATCGTCTGGTATGGCTTTGTGCACCTTCACCAAATAGCGATACTGCACATTATCAGGTTCTTTATTCGGTTTCCCATCCAAATAGACAACGCGGTCCTTGATTTCGAGCGTTTGTCCGGGAAGTCCCACGCAACGCTTTACATAGTTTTCCCGACGGTCTACGGGACGGACAAACACCTTGCCGTACGTATTGGCGTTTTCATCAATATATTTACGGCCTGCCTGATAGTAGTAATCAAACACCATCCGTTGCTGTTCGGGAGTCATTCCGGCCATATCCACCGGCTTAGTCAGTTCTTTACCCGCCTGATAGCTCATGCGATAAATATCATCATTGGGCACATTTGCCATCACCGTATCTCCGGCAGGGAAATTAAACACCACAATATCATTCAACTGCACATCTCCCAACCCTTTTACACGTTTGTAATCCCATTGCGGAAACTCCAAATAAGACTTACAATTGAAAACAGGCAATGTATGCTGTGCCAACGGCATGTGCAATGGAGTCTGCGGTACGCGGGGACCGTAACTCAACTTGCTGACAAACAAATAATCGCCCACCAGCAGCGACTTCTCCAATGAAGAAGAAGGAATCACATAATTCTGGAAGAAGTACAAGTTCACGAAATAAACCGCCACCAAAGCAAAAACAATCGCATCCACCCATCCCATCACCGTCACCACAGTGGGATTCTTTGACTTTTTCCACCAAGTCCAGGGAATCTTCTTCGTGATATATGCATCGAATATAAACGGTACGACTAACAGTCCCATCCAGCTTTTCAGCCAAACGAGGAACACCAGCCAAAGTACCAGTACAATGACAAACCTAATCCATTGTGCACGTGTTGCTTTTATCATATGCTAAAATTGAAATAAATCATTCATTCCTAAAAATCCTTCATGCTGAGCCGTATATTCGGCAGCCAAGACTGCCCCCAAAGCAAATCCCTTACGGTTCTTGGCATCATGGGTAATCGAAATACTATCTGCTTCCGAGTCGTAACGGATGGTATGAATACCCGGCACTTCTCCTTCACGAACAGAGCTGACCGGAAGTTCGTCGGGAGCGCAAGTCGTGTTACCCGACACGATTCCGTCCGGTGTGACCAAAGTTCCTTTCACCCACTTATCCTTGCGGTCGATATTCTCCAAGATACCTTCTGCAAGAGTAATTGCTGTCCCACTCGGTGCATCCACCTTATGGATATGATGCGTCTCCACCATAGAGACATCATAAGCCGGGAAGTTGTTCATGATTTTAGCCAGATACTTATTAACAGCCGAGAAAATAGCCACTCCCAGACTGAAGTTAGATGACCAAAACAATGTCTTTCCCCCCTCGGTACAAAGCTTTTTCACCTCATCACCATGACGGTCCATCCATCCGGTACTTCCCGATACCAACTTCACCCCTGCTGCAAAAGTCTTCATATAATTAGTATAAGCCACTGTAGGATTAGTAAACTCAATAGCCACATCAGCCGATTTAAAAGCTTCGGAGTTAAAATCTTCCTGATTATTAATATCTATAATACTCACAATCTCATGTCCACGGGCAATTGCAATCTTTTCGATTTCCTTACCCATCTTTCCGTATCCAATTAATGCTATTTTCATTGTATGTCTATATATTTTTGCTACAAAGATAGCTTTTTTCACTGTAAACCATTACATTTGCCCAACATTTACACCTCATTAACATGGAACAACTACTACATTACATTTGGAAACACAAGATATTTCCGATTCAGGAACTAAAAACCACAACTGGCCAAAAGGTTGAAATCATAGATACGGGACTGGCAAATACAAATGCCGGTCCCGATTTTTTTAATGCAAAAGTCAAGCTGAACGGCGTTTTATGGGTAGGTAATGTGGAAATACACGAACATTCTTCGGATTGGTTGAAACACGGACACCACACAGATGCAGCATACGATTCCGTTATTCTGCATATAACATCTGATGCGGATATTGATGTATACCGTACTGACGGCGAACCTATTCCCCAATTAATACTCCCCTGCCCTGATTACATTTGCCGGAACTATCACGAACTGGTTGAGACAGAGAGTTATCCGCCTTGTTACCGCATCATCCCCACCCTTTCCACTTTCACGATACACTCATGGATGTCTGCCCTCCAACTGGAACGTTTCGAACAGAAAGCCTCGCAACTATCGGAGCGACTCAAACGTTGCAACGCCAATTGGGAGGATGCTTTTTTTATCACTTTGGCACGCAATTTCGGTTTCGGCCTCAACGGAGATGCTTTTGAGACTTGGGCAAACCGGATTCCTTTACGGGCCGTAGACAAGCATCGGGATGAGTTGTTTCAGATAGAAGCCTTTTTCTTCGGACAGGCAGGACTGCTTCAAGGAACGAACGGTGACGAGTATTATTTACGTTTGAAAAAGGAATACGAATACCTTTCCCATAAATTCGGACTCACCCCAATGGATGTTTCCCAATGGCGCTTCCTGCGTCTGCGCCCCACCAACTTCCCCCATATACGGATAGCACAACTGGCGATGCTGTATCACCGCTCTTACGGACTGCTTTCACGTATCATGGAGGCCGATACTTTACCCAAAGTGCGTGACATATTAAAAGGAGGTACTTCGGAATACTGGGTAAGTCATTATACTTTCGAACACACCTCCCCTTTCCGCCCCAAAACATTGAGCAACTCTTCCCTTGACTTACTGGTGATTAATACGGTAGTGACTTTTCTGTACAGTTACGGAGTACACAAGGGAAAAGAAGAGTATTGTGCACGTGCCGGTGCTTTTCTGGAAGAACTGAAAGCAGAATACAACTATATTACCCGCATGTGGGAACAATGTGGAATAAAAGCTGCCAATGCAGCAGACAGTCAGGCCCTTATACAATTAAAAAAAGAATATTGCGATAAAAAGAAATGTTTATATTGCAGGATTGGATATGAATATCTGAAAAGAAAAGGCTGAAACGCGATTCAATATATAATAGAGGCAGGAAAAACTTATTCCACCTCTATTATCCAATCTCCAATCGTGCGAGTGGCACTATCAGAATTAATTCCGACCTTAACGATACGCTTGCCATCCTTCCTAATGGTCAGATTCTGGTAAAGAACAGGGAATCTTTAAATTACAAAACAGAAATCTCATCCAAGCCCAGTCCGGTTATCTCGGCTATATCTTCAAAAGAAAATCCTTTTTGCTTCATTCTCAATGCATTCTTACGAACCGCCTCCTGTTCGCCTTTTTGAAAACCTTCTTTCAATCCTTCCGCACGGCCTTCTTCTCGTCCTTTATTCAACTGAGTGGACATTACACTATACCAATCACGGAAATTCTTTAAACTCTCCCAATATTCTCCAAGCTCTTTTCGAGAAAACTTAGCTATTTCGGCAGCCTCAAACAAACGGTCGAACACACGGTTTTGAAGAGCACGCGGACGTTCGAATAAAGACGAAAGATTACGAAGGACAAACAGCCATTTATCAAACATAGTTTCCAGCTCATCCTCATGCTTGTTGAACTTCGGCATTTCAAGATAGATAAAGGTCAACTTATCATAAAACACTTTACGCGTATAGAGGTCTACCAACTTCACTTCATGATGAAAATACGCCTCATCCGTATCATCAAAAGAAAAATTCAAGATTCCGATAATATAGACAGCCTTCAGTTCATAGTTCCATTCACCGCGCTTGCCCTGCTCACGAATCGGGAAAGTAGAATAAAACAGACTTCTATCCTTAAAGAACTGCTGTTCACCACGTTGCATCTCTACCAAGAACTTTTCTCCTTTTTCATTCTCACAATACACATCGAATACAGCACGACGGTCATACTCTTGTGTACCCAAATGCTCCGTATTCAGATAAGTGACATCTTTCACTTTCTCTTCCTTAAACAAAAGAGCATTCAAAAAACTGATGAGCAATTCCTTGTTCATCGCTGTGCCAAACAGCAACTTAAAACCAAAATCGGTATAAGGATTGACATATTTGTCTTGTATGCCTTCTGTTCCCATAAACAATAGCCTTTCTTTTTGATGATATACAATAAACAAAGATAACGATTCTATCGCAACTTTAGCGCTAAAGAAGAAAGATTTAACTAAATAAAGGAAGAGGAAAATACAAAAAGAGAGGACATCCTCACAAGACGTCCCCTCTTAAATTATTCCATAAGGCAACAACTGCTGAAACCGCTTTTAGAATGCCCTCTTATACAGTTCCAGAATTATTTCTTCCGTCACTTCACGCGGGTTGCCCGGAGTACAAACATCTGCAATAGCAGAAGCCGCCAAACGAGGCAAATCTTCTTCCTTTATACCAAGTTCCGACAGGTGCTGGGGAATGCCGACCTTGACAGACAGAGCCTTGACTGCATCGACAGCCGCTTTTGCCGCCTCTTCCTGACTCATGCCATCTTTATACACATTCATTGCTTTCGCAATATCAACATATTTAGGCAGAGCAGCCGGAGCATTGAATTCCATAATGACAGGCAACAACAGTGCATTTGCCACACCGTGAGGAATATCGAAAATAGCACCCAACGGATGGGCCATGCCATGCACAACACCTAAACCGACGTTTGAGAACGCCATACCTGCAATGTATTGCGCTACCGCCATGCCGTTACGGGCCTCGGCATTCGTGGGGTCAAACACGGCTGTTTCCAAATGACGGGCAATCATTTCGATGGCTTTAATCTCAAACATATCACTCATTTCCCATGCGCCTTTAGTTATCAGGCCTTCAATAGCATGAGTCAGCGCATCCAGTCCGGTAGAAGCCGTCAATCCTTTAGGCAGAGTGTACATCAGTTCTGCATCGACTATGGCAATGGCAGGAATATCATTGGGGTCAACGCACACCATCTTTTTATGGTTTTCTTCATCGGTAATGACATAGTTGATGGTCACTTCGGCAGCAGTACCGGCCGTGGTGGGCAGGGCGATGATGGGAACTGACTTCTTTTTAGTGGGAGCCACACCTTCCAGCGAAACAACATCACTGAATTCAGGGTTATTAGTAATGATACCGATGGCTTTGGAAGTATCGATAGACGAACCGCCACCGATAGCCAAAATAAAATCCGCACCCGATTTGGCGAATGCCTCAACACCCGCCTTCACATTACTGACAGTGGGATTCGGTTTGATTTCACTGAATATTTCGTATGGAATGCCTGCCTTCTCCAATACCTTCAATACTTTGTCGGCAACACCGAATTTCAGCAAATCCTTGTCTGTAGATACAAATGCTTTGTGCAAACCAAGACGGTTAATCTCTTGCGGCAACACTTCGCGCGCGCCAGGACCGAAGTAAGACACTTCGTTCAATACAAATCTGTTAATCATAGTTTTTTTATTAAGTTGATATGCTACAAAAATAGTACAAATTCCCGATAAACCGACTTATCGGGAGAATTCTTATACTATGTTTTTGGGCATCAAAGCGATGCGAACCGCTTCAAGATACTTATCCACATGGGAAGCTTTCAGAATAGCCTTCTTCAGCTTTTTATCCATATCAGGCAAAAGATATTCCCAATAAGGCTTTATTTTGCTCAAGAGTTGTGTACCTCCTTGCAGGCAAGAGTCGTAATGGCAAAACAAACGGTCATGGAAAACATTCACCTTGGCATATAATTCTTCACGCGGAAGAGCAATGCCTTCCCGATACTCCATGGCAAACGCGGGATTGGCCAACAAGCCACGCCCTATCATCACTCCATCCAAGTCGGGATACTCCTCTTCGATGCGCCGAATGTCGTCTGGTGTGCGCAAGTCGCCGTTATAGACCAACGGATGACGGCACATCCCGGCAAACAGTTTCAACTCTTTCTGGTATACCATACCTTTATATTGCTGCCGGCCGATGCGCGGATGCAATATAATCCGTGTGAGAGGTACCTCATTGAGCAACGGAAGCACCTGTCTCCACTCATCATAATACTCCCATCCAAGCCTCATCTTAACCGAGAATTTCATCTCGGGATAATGTGCCAACTCATTCAGAAGTACTTTCAGTTCCGACGGATAAGGCAGAATGCCGGAGCCCTTATGCCGCATGGTAAGCACCGGGAACGGACAACCCATATTGATGTCCGCTTCGCGGTATCCGTGTTCTAGAAACAGCCCGACCAGCTTTTCCAGCTCTGCCGGTGTGGAAGCTATCAACTGCGGAATCAAACAAGTCACCTTGTTATTGTCCTTTTCAATGTCTCGGATATCCTTATTTCGGAATTCCCCTTTCTCTACGCGCACGAAAGGGGTGTAATAGGCGTCAATGCCACCGAACAGCTCATGGTGGATATTGCGCCATGGGGCTTCAGTGAAGCCCTGCAATGGGGAAGCATACAGTTTCATCATATCTTTATTCTTGTTTCACTGCAAAGAAACATAATTTTCCTTACCTTTGCTATATGGAAAAGTATATTTATGAATTAAAAATGAAGGTACGCGACTATGAATGCGACCTGCAGGGGATTGTGAATAATGCCAATTACCAACATTATCTGGAACATACCCGCCACGAATTCCTCACTTCGGCAGGCATCAGTTTTGCCCAACTGCACGAAGAAGGGGTGGATCCGGTAGTGGCTCGCCTCACCATGGCTTTCAAGACTCCGCTGAAGAGTGGAGACGAGTTTGTATCCAAGCTTTATCTCAAGAAGGAAGGCATCAAGTATGTATTCTACCAAGATATTTTCCGCCTGCCCGACATGAAGGTGGCCATCAAAGCAACCGTAGAATCGGTTTGCGTAGTAAACGGCAGATTGGGTGACAGTACTCTGTTTGACGAGACTTTCGCACCCTATCTGAATGAATAATGGAAGACGAACAACTATACTCTATGGCCCTGACCCGCATTCCGGGCCTAGGACTGACCGGCATCCATAAATTGGTAGACGCATTGGGAAGTGCCGCCACCATATTCCGCAACCGGAAAGAACTTTGCGAACTGGTTCCCGGTATCTCCGCCAAACAGGTAAAGGCGTTGGATTGCCCCGAAGCTTTCCGCCGTGCCGAAGAAGAACTCCTTTTTGCCGAAAAAAACCGCATCCGTTGCCTGACACTGACAGACGAAGATTATCCCTCACGGTTGCGTGAATGTGACGATGCTCCCCTTGTGCTTTACTATCGGGGTAATGCAGACCTGAATGCGCTGAAAATAATCAATATAGTAGGCACACGTCATGCCACTGCCTACGGACAGGATATCTGCCTCCGTTTTTTGAAAGAATTGGCAGAAATGCTCCCGGAGGTACTTGTCGTCAGCGGATTGGCTTACGGCATAGACATTCATGCCCACCGCGCAGCCCTGACCCATCACCTCAATACGGTGGGGGTACTGGCACATGGCCTAGACCGCATTTATCCCTCTGTTCATCGGAAAACGGCCATAGAAATGTTGGAACAAGGAGGTCTGCTCACCGAGTTTATGAGTGGAACAAATCCCGACCGGCAGAACTTTGTCAGGCGGAACCGTATCGTGGCGGGGATGAGCGATGCCACTATTGTAGTTGAATCTGCCAGCAAAGGAGGCGCACTGATTACAGCTGGCGTGGCCGGAAGCTATCACCGAGACTGCTTTGCCTTTCCCGGACGGATAAATGATGAATTCTCCGCCGGATGCAACCAACTGATAAAAAGTAATCAGGCTGCCTTAATCTTGTCTGCCAAAGATTTTGTAGAAACCATGGGATGGAGCGAGAACAAGGAAAAGACATCACCCATAGCCCATCAACGGGAACTGTTCCCCGACTTGAGCGAGGAAGAAGAAAAAGTGGTCGACTTATTGAGAAAAAGACCCGACGGACTGCAAATCAATACATTGGTAGTAAACACCAATATTCCTGTCAACCGGATGAGCGGCTTGCTCTTTGAACTGGAAATGAAAGGTGTGCTGCGAGCACTTGCCGGAGGAATATACCGTTTATTATTATAGCATAATCATCAATCACCGCAGAGGCGGAAGTTTTCCTTCCACTTACCCCTGCGGTGATAAACAGTCTTATCTGATACCAATCTCCGCAAATCCCATCGCCTCGCCTTCATTCACCATTTTTACCGCTTTCAGCATTACATAACGCGCCTTCACGGGGGTGAAATAAACCGATTGCAATATCGGATTGTGCTTGATATTAGAAAACTCGCCTTTAGCTACCACATTATTTATTGCATTGGCATCCGTACCTACAGATATCTCATAGCCGGAAACCAAACCTTTGTTATACTCACTTTGGTCGGGCAAATACTGGAAAGAAGTAACAGTCTGTTCCTCTCCCAAGTCAACGACTACCGCATTACCGTCTACAAAGCACGTTGTAGCCTCATCCTTATCCGCACACTTCTTGCTTTCCGCCTCATCTACACCGACTAGTGTAAAAGGAAAGCTCTTCATTTCCGCCACTGTCCTGTCAAACGACACGTCACCGGCTTCTCCTGCATAATAAGCCTCTACATTATTGATACAGAGACAAGCACGGGCATCCGTAAAGTTCACACGAAGCTTATCGGTTGTTACTGTCTCAAAACGAAGGAGACGCTTGTATCCCACTGTCGTCGTTTCTTCATTCAACTTGACAGGAAGCCATTCCCCATCCTTATTATATTCCACAACGAAAGATTTCACACGCTGCCCCAAAGGAATATATTCTTGCAGCATCATGCGGTTCACTTTCTCCGGCTGTGGCAAATCAAACTCTACGGTAGCCGAAACCACACCGTCATTTGTAGCCCAATATGTATCGTAGTCATTATCTGTCATAGCCTTGGCCGTGTATTTTCCTCCTCGTTCATCCGAAACCTTTGCAACGACACCCGACAGAAGATTGTGTGCTAATTGTTTCTGAATATTCTTATGGAAATTAACAGCATTGGCAGAATCCACCGGATGAATCAATCCGTCTCTATCCACCGGGAAGTTCAACAATAAAGTGGCATTATGGCCCACACTGCGATAATAGAGGTCTGTCAACTGGTCTACCGTCTTCACACGGTCGTCTTCTTCAGGATGATAGAACCAACCCGGACGGATGGAAACATCACACTCTGCCGCTACCCACTGATTGCCGTCGGCATGACCGTATTGCAATTCTCTATATTTAGGATAACCGGGATAAACCTCTCCGGCACGCAAGAATGACCAGTTGGTAGCTCCTGCAAATCCGTTCTCGTTTCCCACCCAACGGCAACCGGGACCTCCATCAGAGAAAATCACCGCCTGAGGCTGGTATTTATCAATCATTTCGTAAGCGCGGTCATACTGATAATAAGTCTTGCGGTCGATGGTACGTGAATCTTTCGCACCGCCATACCAACCGTCGCCGCCATTGGCTCCGTCAAACCAGATTTCAAACACAGCGCCATAATTAGTCAACAACTCATGCAGTTGTTTATAGAAATAGTCCACATATTCCGGTGTGCCATAAATAGCCTGATTTCTATCCCACGGAGAAAGATAGACAGCGAATTTAATGCCATACTTTTTACATGCTTCTGACAAGTCACGGACAATGTCTCCTTTTCCATCTTTATAAGGAGTATTTCGGATGCAGTATTCAGTCAGTCCCGTCGGCCACAGGCAGAAACCGTCATGATGCTTGGCTGTAAGGATAACCCCTTTCATACCGGCGGCAACGAAGGTTTTCACCCACTGTTCACAATCCAGTTTCGTAGGATTAAATGTCTTTGGATCAGAATCCCCATATCCCCATTCACGGTCATTAAAAGTATTCAGACCGAAATGCACAAAAGCGTATGTTTCCATCTTTTGCCATTCCACTTGCTTGGCTTCGGGTATCGGAAGAATAGGTTCGGGAGCTTTCACAGCCGGCTCGCAAGCACAAAGCAAGCTCAGGGCAGTCCCGACAAATAAAAGTTCAATGTGTCTTTTCATCAGATTATAAATTAGTTAGCAGACAAATATACATATTATTTCTAATTCTGTAAGAGAAAACAACATAAAATTCGGAGTGAAGCCTCCCCAAAAAGGAAAGAAAAGACGAGAGAACCGGAACAATCAGTGAAAGGTAGGTCTATAAAAAGGAAAAGGAGCAACGCCTTGCTCCAACCTTTGTTAACCTTAAATCTAATACTATGAAAAAAATCACATAACAAATGTAAGGTTTACCCTTATTCCTTCCAAATATTCACTTTAAATCGGACTTGCTTTTAGTATTATTTCACAAAACAAACCGTTTTCGCACACAATATAACAATACGATAAAAAAGGAGCGGTTAAAAAAGGAATATGAAACATTCCGTAGCAGGTAAGCCCGAAGAACAAACCGTTACCCGGTTATTGTGCTCACAATCTTCCCCTAAAACTTGCAAAATCCTTCCAATCGCTTCACAGAGCCTTTCACCCCCCAAAATAGGACGTTTAATAAGTTTCTTTTCAGATTATATCTTCTATATTTGCCCCATATAAAAGATGATACATGGGAAAACGTACTACTATATTCAGCATATTCGTGCTTTTGTGGCTATTGAGTCAAAACATGGATGCACAGACAATAGAGTACGAAACCAAACAGGACAGTACCGGCAGGACAGTGCTTGCCGTGAAAAACAATTTATTGTACGACATAGCGTTAGCGCCTAACATCGAGATAGAAGTTCCCATAGGGAGGCAATGGTCATTGAACGCCGAATACAAATGCCCCTGGTGGTCTGATAGCAGCAAGGAAATTTGTTATCAATTGCTATCGGGCGGCATAGAAAGCCGATTTTGGTTGGGCAACCGCACCAGACGCTGCCAATTGACGGGACATTTTATCGGGCTATACGCTGAAGGGGGAATTTACGACTTCCAATATAAAGGGGACGGTTATCAAGGGAAATATTATGGTGCAGCAGGGTTCAGTTATGGGTATTCCATTCCGGTATCACGGCATCTGGCATTCGAGTTCAGTCTGGGCATCGGATATCTGACAACGAAATATCGGAAATATACACCTTACGAAGAATCACTGGTGTGGACAAGTAGCGGACAATACAACTTCATAGGCCCTACCAAAGCGAAAATCTCGCTGGTGTGGCTGATAACCAAGAGGAGAGAAAGAAAATGAAAAGAGCATGCTATTTATTCCTTGCGCTTTTATCCCCATTACTGGTAATGTGGGGATGTAGCCGTCGCGCTCTTTTGGATGATTACCCTGTCACGGGAATCAATATTTCGCTCCACTGGGAAGGGGTGACCAATCATTTGCCGGAAGGCGTCAGGGTTATTTTTTATCCGAAAGACGACCAAGGAAGAAAAATAGATACGTATCTGCCGGCAAAAGGTGGAGAGGTAAAAGTACCTCCGGGACATTATTCGGCTGTGATTTACAATTATGACACCGAAGTGGTGCAAGTAAAAGACGAAGGAAGTTATGAAACAATAATGGCGTGCACCGGACATTGCACGGGACTGGGCATCAGTGAAACAGAGAGCATGGTATGGGGGCCGGATGATTTTTATATGCTGTCTCTGAACGATGTGGAAGTCGGGAAAGAGGATGAATTGCCTACGCTGGAGGTGAAACTCAAAGCAGTGGTAACGACTTACACTTTCGCCATAAAGACAGAAGGGTTAAAAAATGTTTCGTCCGTCATTGGCTGTGTTTCCGGAATGGCAGAATGTTATCATTTAGGTAAAGATGCAGGTGTATGCCGCTTTTCTCCCATTTATTGCGAAACCGGCAAAGGAGACGGAGTCATAAAAGGTAGCTTTACCTGTTTCGGTCATCCCAAGCTGACGCAAGCCAGAGCCGATATAACCCAGTTTCTGGAACTGATTATAGTTAGGATAGATGGTTCCAAACAAGAGGCGAAAGTAGAAATCACGGAAGCGGTGCGACCTCCCGATGACGGAGATGAGCCTGGAGAAGGAGACCATAATCCTCAACCTCCGGAAATAGAAATCAAGCTGCCGGAGGATGAAAAGATTGTGGTGGATGATGTGGAAGTTCCTCCCTCGGGAGGCGGAGGTATCGGTGGTGATGTGGATGATTGGGGTGATGAAGAAGATGTAATATTACCTGTCAATTAAAATATAGAACAAATGAAATTATTAACTTTAAAACATACGAATATGAAAAAGATTTTATTTGCGGCTTTAGCTGCATTGGCAATCACGAGTTGCTCACAGAATGAAGAGATTGATGCTCCGGCACAGAAGATACCGGTAAGTTTTAAGACTATTGTTAATAAATCAGCAAGAGCGACAGCTATGCTAGAAGCTGATTTCTCTAAATTTAAAGTATATGCCTATAATACAGGAGCAAACAATATAGCAACTGCTACTGAAATAGGCACTGCTTTTATAAAGGGAGAAGAGGTAACAAAAACAACAGAAGGTGAGAATGTTACATGGGGCATAGCCACTATACACTATTGGCCAGCTTCAGACAATATCCAATTTTTCGCTTTTTCTCCTATAACAGCTATTGATACTAACAATGATTGGAAGACCGAAACAAAGTATCCAAGCTTCCCATATACCATCAAAGCTGTAACATCTCAAGAAGATTTGCTTGTCGCCAAGGCTACTGATAAAACCAAACCCACTACAGACGAAGCAATTGAACTTGCCTTTAGTCATATATTAACCCAAATCAACTTCTCTGTCAAACTGGTAAAGGACTTCACATATACTATTACAGGAATTTCAATTAAAGGTGTTAATAATACGAATACCTATAGTTATAATGACGGATGGGGTAATACACCTGCCGGAACTGCTGAGTATGCTTATGATGGCAATTGGAGTGCTACTCCTGAAGGTGCTGATAATATTGCCAACCTCTCAAAGATGACTGACACAAAAATAACAAATGCTTTGATGCTTATGCCTCAAACTTTACCTGCCGGTGCAAAAATTGAAATAACATATTCAGTTGTAGCACCTGATAATACTACTACCACTTTTAATGGTACAAAAGAAGTTTCATTAAGCGGTAAATGGGAAATGAACAAGAACATCCGTTATATTCTCGAATTACCTACAGATGCAAAAGAAGTTAAGTTAACACCCAAAGTAAACACTTGGGATGATGAAACCGATAGTAATATCAATAAAGACGATGTTAAAAATCCTACAAAATAAAGCCTTTTCAAGCCATATAAAGCTCTAAATCACTTTAAAGATATTGATGCATTTGATGTACTAACGAGCAGAAAGAAATTTCTCCCTAACATAATTCATCTATGCTCCGCAAAGAAATAAACCCTTCCCAAGAACCTATTTCATTTGCGGAGCATTTTTATCCTCATATTCCATCTATACACAAAGCACACTAAAAAAGCTGATATTTATCATTTTATCATTCTGAATGCCATGAAGAATCTGAATATATCCATTGAGGATTAACAAACCATTCGTTTTACTCGAAACGGTAAAACAATATCATATCTCAAAAAACTTTTCTAATTCCATTCTTGCATACTCTTCCCACCACAAATAATAACATTATTTCACCTTATTCATTGTAAATCAAATTATTTATCTTATTTTTGCCTTCACACAAACCAAAGCCCCCATTTTAATGCCTAACGTCTTTTATGGAAATACGGACAAATGCCAAATGTGTCCTAAATCAGTGGAGAACGCAGTATTCCACGTCTTTCATAAACAAGGATTCCATGTCCCTGTCATAAGAAGCGAATTCAATTTTATGCTCTTCATAATGAAAGGAGAAATATTGGTAAACAGCGAAGAATATGCAGGAACTACCGTCAAAACAGGAGAATTCATTTTACAGCCTATCACCGCCAAGATTGAAATATTGGCAATGATGGATACGGAATGTATCTATTACCGTTTCAGCCAACCGGAACTCTTTTGTGATGAACGCTACCACCATATCATGAATGACATCCCGGAACCTCTAATCAATACACCTTTGAAAATCGTCCCTGCACTGGAATATTTCCTGGTATGCACCAATACCTATCTAGCAGAGCCCAAAATCTGCCGTGAGCTCCTATCCTTAAAACGTAAAGAACTTGCCTTTATACTAGGGCACTATTATACCGATTATGAGCTGGCATCTCTCATACATCCCCTTTCCAAGTACACTACTTCATTTCAATACTTCGTCATTCAGAACTACAAGAAAGTAAAGACTGTGGAAGAATTTGCCCAACTGGGAGGTTATAGCCTCACCACTTTTCGTCGTATCTTTGATGATATTTTCCATGTTCCCGTTCATGAATGGATGACAACACAACGAAAAGAAAGCGTCCTCTACCAATTGGAAAACGACCATCTGTCTATTTCTGAAATCTGCTTCGGACATGGCTTTGAATCACTTTCCAACTTCTCCAACTTCTGCAGGAAGTACTTCGGAGACTCCCCCCGAAATCTCCGAAAAGGAAAAAGTGCCGAGATACAGGAGATATTGCAATAAAAAATGCCCCGCCAAAACAGGCAGGGCACTCTCAAATATCAAGTAAAACTAACCGTAATTAGTCTTTCAGCTTCGCAGCAATAAATTCGCGGTTCAAACGGGCGATGTTGCTGATAGAAACCAGCTTCGGGCATTCCGCTTCACAAGCACGAGTGTTTGTACAGTTACCAAAGCCCAGTTCGTCCATCTTGCTCAACATAGCTTTTGCACGGCGTGCAGCTTCCACTTTACCCTGAGGCAACAGTGCCAACTGGCTCACCTTGGCAGAAACGAACAACATAGCCGAACCATTCTTACATGCAGCCACGCAAGCACCGCAACCGATACATGCAGCAGCATCCATAGCCTCGTCAGCAATAGGTTTTGCAATAG